>Ga0209952_1003400_pt1 | contig 11090 bp, 10 predicted proteins | sample ThiBiot_750_biof_2_FD_183951 | JGI IMG/M metagenome (GOLD analysis project Ga0209952, IMG submission 183951) | Wastewater bioreactor microbial communities from Cape Town, South Africa - Thiocy_cont_750_biof (SPAdes) | ecosystem: Engineered > Bioreactor > Thiocyanate-remediating >...
GGCGTCTCAATCAATGTCGTGTGTCGGTAAGGTCGGCGTAACGCTAGTCCGCGGGAATAATGATCGACCTAGACTCCGGCTTTCACGATCAATATGACAGCGGAATGCTTCATTTGACTGAAGTCCGCCGAGCCATGAATCTCCTGCGCAGATATAAGGTGTTCGCATGAACGATCGCCCCGCTGTTCTGGTCACCGGTGGCGCCGGCTATATCGGGTCGCATTGCTGCAGGGCGTTGGTTTCGGCCGGTTACCAGCCCGTCGTCTACGACAATTTTTCGACGGGGCATCGCAGCTTCGTCACGGGTCCGCTGGTCGAAGGGCATCTGCACGATCGCGACGCGCTGGCGTCCGCATTCAAGCAATACCCGATTGTCGCGGTGATGCACTTTGCCGCCGCGAGTCTGGTCGGGGAGTCGATGGTCGATCCGCATAAGTACTACGCCAACAACGTTGGTGGTACGATCGCGCTGCTCGATGCGATGCGTGCGGCGGGTTGCAACAAGCTGGTGTTCTCAAGCACCGGCGCAGTCTACGGCAATGCCGACAGCAAGGCGCTGCCAGAGACCTATCCGTGCCAGCCGATCAATCCTTATGGGCGTTCGAAGTTGATGATCGAGCACATGCTTGACGATCATCGCCGCGCCTACGGGTTCGGCGCGTTCTGCCTGCGTTACTTCAATGCCAGCGGCGCCGATGCGTCCGGCAGCATCGGCGAGCTGCGCGATCCGGAAACCCATCTCATCCCGCGCGCGATGATGGCGCTGCAAGGCCATGTGCCCGACTTCGCGGTGTTCGGCGACGATTACGACACGCCGGACGGCACGGCGATCCGCGACTACATCCACGTCACCGATCTGGCGGCGGCACATGTGAAGGCGTTGACGTTGCTGCTCGCGGGCCAGGCCGGCGGCAGCTTCAACCTCGGCACCGGACAGGGATTTTCGGTCAAGGAGATATTAGCTGCGATCGCGACCGTGACGGGGCGCGAGGTGCCGCACCGGATCGAGCCGCGTCGGGTGGGCGATCCGACTTACCTCGTTGCCGATCCGTCGGCGGCGCGGGACGTGCTCGACTTCAGGCCGTCACATTCCGACCTGACCACCATCGTGAGTTCCGCCTGGCCGTGGCACCAGCACGCCCATCCGCGGAAGTCGGCGGGCTGACCGGCTGGCGAAGCGCGTCCGCTCATCTTTGATTAAAGTGCCACGAAGCGTCATTGCCGGGTTTGACCCGGCAATCCATCATTAATTTTTCAAGAAGATGGATGCGCGGATCAAGTCCGCGCATAACGGCGGTTGTTTCCGTTAAAAGCAGCGTGATCTCAGCGCTGCTTCGGCTGCTGGCGGCGGCGGTCGGCGGCGGGCTGGTAGGCGATGCGCGAATGATGCGCGCAATAGGGCAGGCCGGTCAGTGATTTGCCGCCGCAGAAGAAGAATTCCGGATTGCTGGGATCGCCCACCGGCCAGTGACAGGTGCTCTCGTTGAGCTCCAGCAGCGTCAGCCGCTGGCTCATCGGCACCACGTTGTCATGCGCGATCGGGTCCACCTCGACTTCGACCTCGAAGGCGTGGGCCAGCGCGGTGTTGCCGCGCGACACCGGGCGCGACACCCGCATCATCTGCTGCGCCGGGCGCACCTTGCGCGGACGCGGTGCCGCCGATGACGGCGTCTTGGCGCGCCCCGACAGACCCAGCCGGTGCACTTTGCCGATCACGGCATTGCGGGTCACATTGCCGAGTTCCGCCGCGATCTGGCTGGCGGAGAGGCCGGCTTCCCAGAGTTTCTTGAGTTGCTCGACGCGATCGTCGGACCAGGTCAATACTGTCATCGCACTGTTTCCTTCGTATCGCGCGACGCCCCGGAGGAAGCCGCGCTGCGACGTCTTTCGTTCGAAATCCCTGCGGCTAGAATCCCTTAGCCCTCGCCGGACGCATGATGTGCACCGGACGTTCACGTCGAACTCAGGACTAAAGCTGAATCAAAACTGCCGCACGAGATGTCGTACTCGATAGCCAAAACGCTACAATATGCGGCGACTCACGCGCAAGAGTCGCGCCCGATGCGTCCACATCTTCCGTAGAGTCAATCGACAAAATCAGCTTTTTCTGCGATGGGCTGCGGCAGTTGCGCATCACTGCGTTAAGTCAAAAGTGGCCGCCGGGGTTCCGAAAACCCGCTTTTGGCGGCGCATGCGAGGTTGACAGCGATCAAACCCGTCCTAGAATAATCGCATGTGCCGCCTGGAAAGGCGGCACATTTCGTTTTCGGGACAGGGTTTTTACCGCCGCCGCTCCTTTTCGCGCCGCGCCAGTACGGCCCGTCTCTCTATTGTTCGATCGGACCTGTCATGACCAAGAGCGCGCCGTCTCATTTATTGCCTGTTTTCGCCCGTGCCGATGTCGCCTTCGAGCGCGGCGAAGGCGCCTGGCTGATTGGCACCGATGGCGAGCGCTACCTCGATTTCACCAGCGGCGTTGCGGTCAATGCGCTTGGCCATGCCCATCCGCATCTGGTGGCGGCGTTGCAGGAGCAGGCTACCAAGCTGTGGCACATGTCGAACCTGTTCAAGAGCCCCGACGGCGAACGGCTCGCCGCGCGGCTGTGCGAGCAGAGTTTTGCCGACAAGGTGTTCTTCTGTAATTCCGGCGCGGAAGCGATGGAGTGCTGCATCAAGGTGGCGCGGCGCTATCACGCGATGAAGGGACACCCCGAGCGCTATCGCATTATCACCTTCGAGGGCGCGTTCCACGGCCGCACCTTAGCGACATTGGCCGCGACCGGCTCCGCGAAATATCTCGAAGGCTTCGGCCCGCCGATGGAAGGTTTCGACCAGGTTCCGCTCGGCGATGTCGCCGCGGTGAAAAAGGCGATCGGCCCGAATACCGCCGCCATCCTGATCGAACCGGTGCAGGGCGAGGGCGGCGTGCGCGCCGCGTCCAATGCCTTCTTCAAGGAACTGCGCCAGCTTTGCGATGACAACGGCCTGCTGCTGATTTTCGACGAGGTGCAGACCGGCATGGGCCGCACCGGCGAACTGTTCGCTTACAAGCGCACCGGCGTCACGCCCGACGTGATGTCGCTGGCCAAGGCATTGGGCGGCGGCTTCCCGATCGGTGCATGTCTTGCGACCGAGGAAGCGGCCTCCGGCATGACGCCGGGTTCGCACGGCTCGACCTTCGGCGGCAATCCGCTGGCGATCGCGGCAGCGAACGCGGTGCTCGATGTGATGCTGAAGCCGGACTTCTTCCCGCATGCGCAGAAGATGTCGCTGCTGCTGAAACAGAAGCTGGCGTCGGTGGTCGATCGTCACCCCGACGTGCTGGCCGACGTGCGCGGCGAGGGCCTCTTGCTCGGCATCAAGGCGGTCGTTCCGGCCGGTGACTTGATCAACGCGTTGCGTGACGAGAGGCTGCTTACGGTTGCGGCCGGTGACAACGTCGTGCGCTTCCTGCCGCCGTTGATCGTCACCGAGGCCGAGCTGGACGAAGCGGTGGCGCGGCTGGAGCGCGCCTGCACGACCCTCTTGGCGGCTGCCAAGCTCGAGGCCGCACGATGAGCAAGTTGCGTCACTTTCTCGATCTCACCGAGATTCCGGCGGAGGAACTGCGCCGGATTCTCGATGCCGGCGCGGCGATCAAGGCCAAGCTCAAGAGCGGCAACGCGGACAAGCCGCTTGCCGGCAAGACCTTGGCGATGATCTTCGACAAGCCATCGACGCGCACGCGCGTGTCGTTCGATGTGGGGATGCGCCAGCTCGGCGGCGAAACCATCATGCTGACCGGCGCGGAGATGCAACTCGGGCGCGGCGAGACCATCGCCGACACCGCGCGGGTGCTGTCGCGCTATGTCGACGCCATCATGATCCGCATCCTCAATCATGAGGCGCTGCAGGAACTGGCGGCGCACGCCACCGTGCCGGTGATCAACGGCCTGACGCGGCGTTCGCATCCGTGCCAGGTGATGGCCGACCTGATGACGTTCGAGGAACATCGCGGCCCGATCAAAGGCCGCACCGTGGCCTGGACCGGCGACGACAACAACGTGCTGGCGTCGTGGGCGCATGCCGCCGAGCGTTTCAAGTTCAAGCTCAATGTGGCGACACCGCCGCAACTCGCGCCGAACAAGCTCCTGAAGGACTGGATCAAGTCGTCCGGCGCGGACATCACGGTCGGTACCGATCCGGAAGCAGCGGTGCGCGGCGCCGATTGCGTCGTCACCGACACGTGGGTGTCGATGGGCGACAAGGACGGTGAGCATCGGCATAACCTGCTGAAGCCGTATCAGGTCAACGCGCACCTGATGTCGCAGGCGAAACCCGACGCGCTGTTCATGCATTGCCTTCCGGCGCATCGTGGCGACGAGGTCACCGACGAGGTGATCGACGGGCCGCAGTCGGTGGTGTTCGACGAGGCCGAGAACCGGATGCACGCGCAAAAGGGCGTGCTGGCCTGGTGCCTTCACGCGGTGAATTGAGCAACGCATAGGAGTGTGCGATGGCAACGTCCGTTCGTCCTTTCCTGATGTTCGAGGGGCGAGCTAACGAAGCGATTGCCTTCTATGTCGGGTTGATCCCGAATAGCGACATTGTCGACGTCACGCGCTACGGCGCCGGCGAACCGGGGCCGGAAGGAACCGTCAAATTCGCGGTGGTTCGGCTTGCGGGGCAGCAGGTGCTGTTCAGCGACAGCTTCGTGTCGCACGGGTTCACTTTCACGCCGTCGCTCTCGCTGTTCGTCGATTGCGAGTCCGAAGCCGATCTCGAACGCATCTTCACCGCGCTGTCGGAAGGCGGCGGCGTGCTGATGCCACTCAGTAATTACGGCTTTAGCCGCCGCTTCGGCTGGGTCAACGACCGCTTCGGCGTGTCGTGGCAGCTCAATCTGCCTTGAGACGTAGAGCAGCCCTTCGACCGCCGCCTTGCGGGGGTACCAATCCGCTCGGATCATCCCTAGATAGCGCCCCATGACCTCATCGCATTCGCCCGATTCCGCCAAAACCGAAGATTCCCGCGCCCGCATCCCGTCGTCCGTTCCGGTCGACGATGCCGTGCTGCCGTTCAGCGTCGACACGCTCGATCTGCGCGGCCGCCTGACCAAGCTCGGCCCGGCGCTCGACCAGTTGCTGGAGAAGCACGACTATCCGGCGCCGGTCGGCAAGCTGCTCGGCGAAGCCGTGGTGCTGACGGTGCTGCTCGGCTCGTCGCTGAAGTTCGACGGCCGTTTCATCCTGCAAACCCAGACCGATGGTCCGGTGTCGCTGATGATCGTCGATTTTCAGGCTCCGGACCGGCTGCGCGCCTATGCCCGTTTCGATGCGGCCCGGCTCGCGGACGGACAGGACTCGGCGGCGCTGCTGGGGCGCGGGCATCTGGCCATGACCATCGATCAGGGCGCCAACATGAGCCGCTATCAGGGATTGGTGGCGCTCGAGGGCGGCAATTTCGAAGACGCCGCGCATGAATATTTTCTGCGCTCGGAGCAGATTCCGACGCGCGTTCGCATCGCCGTGGGCGAGGAGTGGCGCGGCGGCGACGGCGACAAGCCGAAGCATCGCTGGCGCGCCGGCGGGCTGTTGTTACAGTTTCTGCCCAAGGCGCCGGAGCGGGCGCGGCAGGCCGATCTCGATCCCGGCGACGCGCCGGAAGGCAGCGCCGCGCATGAGGTCGCAGAAGACGATGCCTGGGTGGAAGGCCAGTCGCTGATCGGTACCGTCGAAGACATCGAACTGATCGATCCGGACCTGTCCGGCGAGCGGCTGCTCTACCGGCTGTTCCACGAGCGCGGCGTGCGGGTGTTCCCGACGCAATCGGTGCAGGCCAAGTGCTCCTGCTCGCGCGATGCGGTATCCGGAATGCTGTCGCGCTTTGCCCCGCAGGACCGCGCTGACATGGTGAAGGACGGCAAGGTGGTCGTGACCTGCGAGTTTTGCAGCTCGGTCTACGAATTCACACCGCAGGAAGCGGGCGTGGAGTAAGAGGCTTCTTCGTCGACCCCGAGCCCCTGCGATCAACTGCGGGCGACATATTCAATGTGGTTTGTCATGCCCGGGCTTGTCCCGGGCATCCATGTATTTGGAGCAACTTCTGGACAAGACGTGGATGGCGGGGACAAGCCCGGCCATCACGTATTCCCTGGCGTTATTTCAGCAAACGCTCAATTAAGCGTCCGCTTGGCCTGCGGGCTGTCGAGTGAGAAGGTTGGGATGTCGATCTCGAACCGTTCGCCGCCATCGGTCACCATCTGGTAGCGCCCGGTCATGAAGCCGGAGGAGGTCGGCAGCGGCACGCCGCTGGTGTACTGGAAGCGCTCCCCCGGACCGAGGGTCGGCTGCTCCCCGACCACGCCCTCGCCACGCACCTCCTGGGTGCGGCCGGTGGCATCGGTGATGATCCAGTGCCGCGTCCGCAACTGCACCGTTTCCGCGCCCTCATTGGTAATGACGATGGTGTACGACCAGAAGTAGCGCTGCTCGCTGTCGGAGGAGCGCTCCGGCATGAAATTCGGCTCGACGGTGACTTCGATCTGGCGGGTAACGGCGCGATACATTTGTATTTTCCCAAGATGGTCTCAACATATCCAAACCCGCGGAGGGAACCAAATCGCCCGCGCCTCCTGACCGCGATTTCAACATAGTTGTCGGCCAGAGAGCGCGGAATCGGCTCGTTCATGCTGTCGTCGTGGACCGTCCACGGGTTCGGCCTTATGAAGAGTGCCGTTGTCTTGCGGTGCTTTCGCCGAGATTCAGGCGCGCGCAAATCCAGCTTTCAGGCTCACGGAACCGATGACGTCCGTTACCGACCAGCCCGCCGGCGGCCTCCCGGAGAGTGCCGCAGAGGATCGCGCGCCGCCGCCGTCGCCCCCGGCTCGAAAGGCGCCGGGTCCCGTCAGCGGTCCGGCCCCCGGCGAGCGCGAATTGCGTCTTGACCTGTTTCGCGGTCTGGCGCTGTGGTTGATCTTCGTCGATCACCTGCCGCCCAACCTGTTCACCTGGCTGACGATCCGTAACTACGGCTTCAGCGACGCCACCGAAATCTTCATTTTCATCTCGGGCTATACGGCGGCTTTCGTCTACGGCCGCGCCATGACCGACCGCGGCTTCGTAGTGGCGAGCGCTCGCATCCTCAAGCGGGTCTGGCAGATCTATGTCGCCCACGTCTTCCTGTTCACGATCTTCCTGGCCGAGATTTCCTACGTCGCCACCAGCTTCGAGAACCCGCTCTACACCGAAGAAATGGGCATCCTCGATTTTCTCAAACAGCCCGATGTCACCATCGTGCAGGCGTTGCTGTTGAAGTTTCGCCCGGTCAACATGGACGTGCTGCCGCTCTATATCGTGCTGATGCTGTTCCTGCCGCTGATCCTGTGGCTGATGCAGCGCAAGCCGGACCTTACGCTGGGCCTGTCAGTGGTGATCTATGCCATCACCTGGGAGTTCGATCTCAATCTGCCGGCCTATCCGAATGGCGTCTGGTTTTTCAATCCGTTCGCCTGGCAACTCCTGTTTGTGTTCGGTGCGTGGTGCGCGCTGGGCGGCGCAAAACGCATGGCACCCCTTCTGTCGTCGCGAATCCTGCTCGGAATTTGCATCGCCTATTTATTGGCAGCGTTCTTCGTGACGCTAACCTGGCATATGCCGAGACTCGGCCATTGGATGTACCCGATCAACAAGACCGATCTCGACGTACTGCGTTTCATGCACTTCCTGGCACTGGCGGCGGTTGCGGTTCGTTTCCTGCCGAGCAACTGGCCGGGGCTGCGGTCGCGGTGGTTAAAGCCGGCGATCCTGTGCGGCCAGCACTCGCTGGAAATCTTCTGCCTCGGCGTGTTTCTGGCGTTTGCCGGCCATTTCGTACTGGCCGAGGTCGCAGGCGGCGCGCTGATTCACGTCGTTGTCAGTCTATCCGGAATTGTCATCATGTCGGCCGCCGCGGCGGTCTTTTCATGGTATAAGCGGGTTGCAGCCAAGGGCGGGAAGGACGCGAAAAGCGCCGAAGCCAATGCCGACCTGGCGGGAGGGGGATCATGAAGGCCATTGCCGGCCTGATCGCACTTGCCTTGTTATGGAGCACGGTGTCGGCGAAGGCCGAGGACGCGCCGCCGCCGCCCGGCTGCGAGGTTCCGGCCAACTTGCTGACCACGGAAAGCACCCTGAAAAAGGTGGCCGAAGCGGTGAAGACCGAAGGCCGGCTCGATATCATGGTGATCGGCAGCCGGTCCGCCACTGTGGTCGCGGCCGACGGCACCGGCTTTCCCGGGCGCATGGAAGCCGCCTTGCGCGACAAGCTGCCCACCATCAAGGTCAGCGTCAACCTGCAGTTGCAGATCAAGAAGACTGCCGCGGACGTTTCCGGCAGCCTTGCTCAGATTCTCGATGGCAAGCAGCCCACTTTGGTCATCTGGCAGACCGGCACCGTTGATGCTATGCGGGCGGTCGATCCGGATGACTTCAGAACGGCCGTCGACGAAGGTGTGGCCGCCTTGCAGAAGCACGGCGCGGACGTTGTCCTGATGAATCTGCAGTACGGCCCGCGAATGGAAACCATGATCACGACGGCGCCTTATCTCGACGTCATGCGCGTCGTCGCGCAGCAGTACGAGGTGCCGCTGTTCGATCGCTTCTCCATCATGCATCACTGGAATGAGACGGGGCAGTTCGACCTGTTCAACAATTCCCGCGGCATCGAATTGGCCAAGCGGGTGCATGATTGCCTTGGCCGCGCGCTGGCCACCTTCGTGATCGACGCCGCGCACATCAAACCCGCCGAGTTGAGGACCCAACAGTAATGATTGTCCGTCGTTTCAGTTGGGCCGCTATCATGGCGGGATTATCGGCCGTGGCCTTGATAACCGTAGTTAGCTCCGTGACCCCAGCGCACGCTCAGACCTCGCAAGCAATTGTCGGCACGGCGACCTCCGCGCACGGGGCAAGCACCTCGGCAGAGCCGGCGGCGCCGAACGCGGCATCGAACGCCATCGCCAGTGTGAAGCGCGCGGCGGCCAATGCCACCGATATCTTCCGCCGGGTGCCCTGCCTGTCGCCCAAGGGTGTCAGCAAGACGATGCGGTCTCTGCCGAACGTCGCGCGCAAGCTTGCCGAGCACAAGCCGGTGACCATCATCGCCTTCGGGTCGTCGTCGACGGAGGGCTACGGCTCGACAGGGCCGGAATTCACCTATCCCAATCGGCTGGCGGCTCAGCTCAAGCGCAAGTATCCGACGGCCGACATCACGGTTCTCAACCGTGGCAAGGGCGGCGAGGACGCGCCGGAAATGCTGCATCGCCTGAAGCGCGCGGTGATCGACGAGAAGCCCGATCTGGTGATCTGGCAGGTCGGTACCAATGCGATCCTGCGCAACCTCGACGCGACGGCGACCATCGCGCAGGTTGAGGAAGGCATCTCCCGCATTCAGGCTGCCGGGGCCGACGTGGTGCTGGTCGACCCGCAGTATGTCCCTGCGGTGAACCAGAAGGGTGAGAGCGCCAGCCGCATGGTGCAGCTTCTCAACAAGGTGGCGGGGCAACGCCACATCGGCATCTTCCCGCGCTTCGCGGTGATGCGCGACTGGCACGAGAAGCAGGCGCTGGCGTTCGACCGCTTCTCGATCGCCGATGGGCTGCATATGAACGACTGGGGCTACGCGTGCTTCGCACAGCTCCTCGGTGACGACATCATTCGCTCCGTCGGGCAGATTCAACTCGGCGTCAACGCGCCGTCCGACGTGCTAGTCTATCAGCCATTGTGAGACGAGGCGACGGATCTTCGCGCGCCTCTGGTTATGGCCGGACTTGTCCCGACCATCCACGTTTAGCGACGGCTGCACAAGCAATTCCTCTGTCATCGGGAGGAACGTTAGCGACGAAGTAATCCAGTTCTTGCTTCGTGTGCTCGCAATGACGGAATCCGCGGCGCTGGTCGTAAAATATCCTGAGACAAAAAATCCCGGCCTTCGCAGGCCGGGATTTTGTTTCGCGTCTCGCGATCGATATCGATCGCGATGTGAAACGGCGGCGTTACTTCTTCGCTACCAGCGGGCAGCCGCCCTGATCCATCGGACGGAATGCTTCATCGGCCGGGATCGTGGCGAGCACCTTGTAGAGGTCCCACTCGCCCTTCGACTCGGACGGCTTCTTCACCTGATAGAGATACATGTTGTGAATGGCGCGGCCGTCGGGACGGACCGAGCCCTTGCCGAACAGCGCGTCATCAATCGGCAGTTCCTTCATCTTTGCCATCACCGCGTCGGAGTCTTTTGACTTCGCGGCGGTGACCGCCTTCAGGTAATGCAGCACGCTGGAGTAGACGCCGGCCTGCGAGCTGGTCGGCATCTTGCCGTTGAACTTCTCGGCGAAGCGCTTGGAGAAGGCGCGCGTCGCGTCGGTCTGGTCCCAATAGAACGCTTCGGTCAGCACCAGTCCCTGCGCGGCCTGCAACCCGAGCGCCTTGACGTCGCTGGAGAAGATCAGAAGACCGGCCAGCGACTGACCGCCCTGGGTGAGGCCGAATTCCGCCGCCTGCTTGATGGTGTTGATCATGTCGCTGCCGGCATTGGCGAGCGCCACCACCTTGGCCTTGGAGGCTTGTGCGCGCAGCAGGAACGACGAGAAGTCGGACGAGTTCAGCGGATGCTTGACGCTGCCGACGACCTTGCCGCCCGCCTTGGTGACGGCTTCGGTGGTGTCGCGTTCCAGCGCCGCGCCGAATGCGTAGTCGGCCACCAGCATGTACCACGTGTCGGCGCCCTGCTTGGTCATCGCCGAACCGGTGCCGTTGGCCAGCGCCCAGGTGTCGTAGGTCCAGTGCACAGTGTAGGGCGAGCAGGATTTGCCGGTGAGGTCGGAGGTGCCGCCGCCCGACGGAATGAAGATCTTCTTCTTCTCCTTGGTTACCTCGGAAACGGCGAGTGCCACCGACGACGTGGTGGTGTCGAGAATGACGTCGACATTCTCGCGATCATACCACTGACGCGCGATGTTGCTGCCGATGTCGGGCTTGTTCTGATGGTCCGCGCCGATCACCTCGACCTTGAGGTCCGGGTTGATCTTAGCGAAATCCTCGACGGCGAGCTTTGCGGCGACCACCGAGCCCGGC
>Ga0209952_1003408_pt1 | contig 11079 bp, 16 predicted proteins | sample ThiBiot_750_biof_2_FD_183951 | JGI IMG/M metagenome (GOLD analysis project Ga0209952, IMG submission 183951) | Wastewater bioreactor microbial communities from Cape Town, South Africa - Thiocy_cont_750_biof (SPAdes) | ecosystem: Engineered > Bioreactor > Thiocyanate-remediating >...
TTGTGCTAAAATATGTCATCTTAATTATGGAATACTTTACGATTTCCTCATGACCGTTTTCAAATATATATAGAGGTTTTAGTGAGACAATGTTGCCAAAAAGCAACATCCGGCCGTAAAGGGTTAAAAAATGTCAATCAAAGTTTACCACTTCATTTCGATCAATTAATTAACAAAACAATTGCTCTCATTGGTCCATCGGCAAATGCAACTCTATTAATGCTCAGCAATTATCATGGACAAGCACCATTTCTCATTTCACCATTGATGGGATTTCAATCAATTACATTGAGTATATAACACACACATATATTCTTCATTTTCTCTCTCTTTGACAGATTTTTATTTTTCTACGTAGATAAATCAATTGATATTGAATATGTATTTGGTTGTAATATTTCAGGCACAAATGATAGTGATTTTACTGAAGCGATTGAATTGGCACGACGAGCAGATGTTGTTATTTATATTGGTGGAAGTAGTCAACATCTTGAACATGAAGGTCTTGATCGTGTATCAATTGCATTACCTGATATACAATTAGCACTTGTACAACAACTTGAAAAAGTTGTTCGTTCACCAATTCATGTTATTATTATGTCGGGAAGTTCATTAGATTTGTCCTATTTTCGTGATTCATCTCAGATTGGTAGTCTTATTTGGGCTGGTTATCCAGGTGAATCAGGTGGTGATGCAATAGCAAGTATTGTTTTTGGTCAATATAATCCTGCAGGACGTTTACCTATAACATTCTATCCATCTTCATATGTTGATCAAGTTAGTATGTTTGATATGTCAATGAGACCGTCAAATGTTAGTCCTGGTCGAACATATCGATTCTATACTGGACAAGTTGTTTTTCCATTTGGTTATGGTCTTTCGTTTACTACATTTTCATATTCATGGTCGAATGATAGTAGTACTAGAACAATGAGTTCGTATTCAATTCAATCGTTGGTTAATAATAAACAATCTCTTCGATCGATTCAATCATTTCGAGTCAATGTGACGAATACAGGCACTAGGAATGGTGATGAAGTTGTTTTAGGTTATATTGTTCCACCACAAATTGTTCGTCATGGTGTAACACCACCATTAAAACAATTATTTTGTTTTCAACGTATCAATTTAAATGTTGGTGAAACTAAACAAATAGTTCTTCCATTAAATATTCAATCGATTTTAACAATTGCACACGATGGTTCGAAATGGATTCATCCTGGTCAATATCAGATTATTGTCGACAATCAACATCGATTTACAATTCAATTACAAGGTTCTTCTTATTTATGGCAACAATTTAAATAGTAGTACTTTTCTTTATGCTTTCATTTTTTTTCTATGTATAATCGTTAGAAAAGCGTCACCTATATGTTTAAAAGATTCTATCGATGAGTAATCCTTCTATTTTCTTTCAGTTCATCATTTCATTCGTCGCAATGGAACGATTACCCAATGAGTTGTGTCTCGAAATCTTCCGTTATTTAACATGTAAAGATCTATTCGTAGCATTCGACAGTTTAAATTCACGTTTTTATTTTCTTGTTCGATCATCTTTCATTCATTTTGAATATAACAATGAAAATGAATGTTTACTTTCCGTGATTCAACCATTTCAAATTAAAAATATAATTATGAGCGATAATTACAATCTTCAATTTATGATCAATTATTTTCAATCAAATCAATTGACACAACTTCAACGACTTGAATTGACTTGCTATGAGATCGAATCTCTACGTTCGATTTTCTGTTCGATATCTCAATTGAACAATCTTGAATATCTTCACATCTATGGAAAAAATAACCCAACAACTACTGAATTAAAAGATTTATGTCAAAATATTGCCGAACAAATCTTCATTCCATCGTTTTGTCCAAAACTAAAATCTGTCCGATTATTAATACCCGATATAACTCCCTATTATGGATATTTACATCAACCTAATCGTTTATCTTTATTAGAATATTTCACTATTACATGTCTATTTCTCGATGATTTACCAGTCATCATAACTTGTCTACCTCGAATTAAATATATTAAAGTCATCTATGTCACTGCAGAAGATAATGTTACGACAACAAAAGCATTGAAACAAATGACAGAAAATATCTCGCTTCGACAACTTTATATTGGCATTGTCCACGATGTGACAATCACAGTAAGAGACCGTTATTTGATGTATATCTATCTATCTTTCTTTTCATTTGTACAGCATATGAAATTATTTCTATCGAAACTCACTGAATTACGTCGATTAGAATACTTTGATTGGTATTCTCATTCATTTGATTTCGATGAATGGACTGAAATATTTATCCGAAGTCAAATTGATTCGTTATGTTTCTCTATTCATGCTAATCGTTACGAACAGAAATATTTCTTGGAGCAATTTCAATCATCTATTTGGCATACTCAAATCTTTAATACTTCCAATGTCAGTGAACGCTATCATCCAGATCCTTGTTTAGAAGCACGTGGATTTCATATTTCACGAATAGAAGCGAGAAAGCAATTGGATGATAAATTAGCACAAGAAAGTGCACGAAAAAAACAACGAGCTTATTAATTATTGATTTTTTTTTATACGTGTGAAAAAGATGATCACAGATTTTATTTCACTGATTCTAATGTAAATACGGATGTGTAAGATAACTAACAAAAAGAAATATGAAAAAAATGCGTGATTGTTGTGTTTGTTTCGAGTGAATTAGTTGTCGGTTAATTTGGATGCAGCTGCTTTATCCAAATACCAAATAAGATTTTCAACTTTTCCAATTGGATAATTTGTATTTTTATCTTGAATAACTTGTTTAACAATTGTTGATTTACTTTCACCGGTAATAACAACGAATTTATATTTCGATTGATTAATTGTATTCAATGTTAATGTCACACGTTCAGGTGGAGGTTTCGGTGAATCTTTAATAAATGTCACCAAACCTTGATTGTCGTTGAGAACAGAATGATTCGGAAATAGACTTGCTGTATGTCCATCGGGACCCATTCCGAGTAAAACAATATCAAATGTCTATTCATCAAATAAGAAGAGAAACATCAACAATCAGATGAATCAACAAGAAAAATACGAACTTGATTTTGTTGATCGAAGAGTTGTTCTAATTTTGTTTGATAATCTTGTGCACAAACTTGAACATTCTCTAAATTGGGATCGATTTTAATAATATTTTTATCAGTCAAAGGTAATTGCCGAAATAATTTGGCTTGATAAACGGCATAAGTTGAATCTTCAGATGAAAATGGAACAAATCTTTCGTCAACAAAAAAGAATCTCAATCGTGCCCAAGGCAATTGCAGACGAGGTAGAATCGAAACTAAAATATCAATAAGAGATCCTCCAGATAAACCAATTGTTATTGTTTGTTGTTTCGTCATTAAATCTAAGACAATTTCTTCCAAACGATAACCAAATTTATCCGAAAGAATTTCATCATCATTGGTGACAAAAACATTTGTCTGTGACATTGGATTTGTTTTACACTGATCTAAAAACGATTGAATCAACAAAATCTCGTCTCATTCTTAGCAAATATCAATCACCGAAAGCAAAAAACAAAAACAATAGAAAAAAGAAAAAGAAGAAATTAGTTCTGTTGAATCGATTCGAATAGAATTGGTCGTAGTTTATAATAACAACCTAATCTTAATTTGGCATATTGCACATAATCGAAATCGATCAGTGAAATGTTTGATTGAAGCAAAGCCCAAAGTCCCCACATAAGATGTGAAAGTGCAGAAAATTGATCAATTCGATGACAAAGATCATCGTCGATGGATTGGTTTTCAATTGGACGAATTTGAAAATAGAATTTCAACCAACGTTTTTGCTCATTTCGATCGGGATATAAACTAAAATCTGCATCATCAACGCCAGCATATTCAACGAAATGATTGGCTATATCAAATAAATAATAATTCAAATGTGTATATTCAAAATCAATAAAAGAAATTTTATCATGTTTATCATCATAAACGAGGTTTTTAACAAGTAAATCATTATGACAAATAACCAAATCTTTGCCTATTTCAGCGTTTGGAACTAATTTTGGAAGAATTTCCTGTTCTATCACATTGACATCATTTATCAAATCTTTCATTTGTTTAAAAAGAAAATCTTGTGTTGATTGTTGATATTGATTAATTAATTCAATAAATTTTTTGCATAAAGTCATCACATAAGGTTTTTCGATATTTTCAATTGAAACGGAATGAAGTTGTGCAAGTTTCGTTGCAATTAATTGAGCAACATGTTCTGTTCGAACTTGTTCTCTTGAACAAGCTCGACCAGTTGCAAATTCATAAATAATTCCATTATTAAATTCAATTAATACTTTTTGAGATAAAACTCCTTCTCGAGCTAATTTTATCATCGCTTCGAATTCAGCTTGTCGATCGATAAATAGTTCTGTATGTGCACCAAACAATTTTATGACTAAACCAGTTGATCGATCATCTCCTGTTCGAGTATCGAAAAGACCAGTGATGGAATTTGTTATTCCTTCACTAAATCTCACCAAACGAGTATTTGACGAATTCCAATCAGGTCGAATTGGAGAGATTAATTTAAAGATTTCATTCGAAAGATTTTCTAATGATAAATCGAAATTAACAATAATCGGACGTTCACAATTCATCTGAAAAACAAACAATTTCTTCTCTTTTTTTTTCTCTTCGGAATTTTATTTAATTGCAAGAACAAAAATTCTTATTGGCAAAAGTTCTCGAACAACTTGTTTCAATTTCGATCGTAAATCTTTAACAATCGTAAAGCCAGATCGATGTGCAATATCATAGAATTGTTCACCTGATCGAATATAATATTGATCATCGGGATCGAATTCAGGTTCTTGACCATTATTCACACAATTATCTTTTATCACAACTAAACCATTCTTTTTTAATGTTAATTTCAATTTTCTTAATAATTTAACAAGATCATCTGCAGTTAAATAACCTAATACCCCTGCAAAAAGTCAAAATATTGACTTGATTTTCAAAGAAAAACAAGAAAAGAATGGATTTACATTGTGCCCAAATAAGATCATATTTAGGAGATAAAGGTAAATCAAGTTGACCAATTGAACAAGGAAATGCTTTATCGATTTTCTCCGGTTCGTCTTCAAATAAAGATCGTGTTTGTTGACAATAATCTTCGAGAAGATCATTAATATCAATATGATCGAAATATCGAGATAATAAATGTTGTGTCACTCGACCAATTCCACAGCCAAGTTCAAGACAATGTGTTCGACCTAATTTCCCATCATATTGCTAAACAAAATGATTTTTGTTGTTACAAATTTCAATTGAAAATAGCTCGAACTTTAAATAGAGTTTGAATTAATTGATTCGATTCTTGAATATCTGCATCATGAACTTGTGTGTAACCACCTAACATTGTATCGAATGTTTTCGGTCGAGATGAATAATAATCTCGTGTGACTGTTTGTCGTTCATCAACATCTTCACGTTCACCTTCCATACGAACAGATGAAACATTCTTTTTTGTTGGCATTTTTATTCAATTTCGACGTTGATTTTTAAAATAAAAAATCTTTTTTTTTCTATGTCGTCGTCGTGTCGTATTGATTTGTAATTTGTTTGTTAGAAAAACCAATGAGAAATCTGAAGAACATCAGTAAAGAGGGCAGATCTTAACAGAGGAAAGACAAATGAGAAAGTGAAAAACGAATTTGAAATTGCAAATCAAAGAAAATGACAAGTACAGGTCAAATAGCTGAACCTTGGAAATCAACAGCAGCTACTCTATTTAATCCCTATTTAAATTTAAATCAAAATCGACAGCCAACCGTTCGAACACATATCGTTACACCAACACGACATTCACGAGCTCCACCAGAAAGTCTCGTTGGAAATGCCACTATCAAATCAACCAACATCGATCTCAATAGAAGACCGAAAACAAAACAATTTCCAAATCCAAATGCTGCTGAAGAAGTTTCCATTTATGTTCAACAAATGATTCATAATCAATTTTGTGGTCGAAGTGGAACACCAAGTGATATGAGATATGAACATTCGACAATTCGCTTCAATACAACGAACAATCAAACTCGAACAAAACAACGAATTCCCTCGGCTCGACAACAATCAAGAGGTTTTACGAAATAATTATCTCTCTTTCGAATTTGAATGCATCGATTTGTTTAGTTTCTGATTATGCATTAGATGACTTTTTTAATACAGCTGATCAACAAATGTCTCGTATGGCATCGATGATGCCTGGAAGAGAATCAACTTTCAGTGAGAATTATTCTCAATATAGTTCGAGGTTTGTTATTTCAACATTTGACTTTTGTTTTTTCAATCGAAACAAATGACAAATGTAGATCGAGTCCGAGATATAAATCCAATCCTGGTGAACGTTTAACATTAGGAGATATGTGTCATATTGCTTCTAATGTAGGAGATAAAATGAGTCAGAGTAAAGAAAAGGTATTCGTTTTATACTAATCATTTTACACACACAGTTTTTTTTCTACCTGTTTGGATTTGTTTTTCACCTTTTGATTTGAAATCCAAAAGAAACAATTTGCCAAATAAACTTTGTTTTTTGTTTGTCTAAATAAAAAGGTTGGTCTCGAAGCAATACGTGGTTTTCGTTTGCCATCTGCCCGTTTAGCATATGAACCGTACGAACATCATCCAATGGATCCTCCGCTTGTTCTCGGTCAACCGGTACCCAGGTAAATTTCATTTCTCTTGGTTTTTGTCAATGAAAAATGTTTTTTTCGTGAATGAAGTGAATCTGTTCGATTGAGTGATATTTTAATTGATGATAATTATTCGAATACACCGATGATTGAATTTATTGATACTCAGTCAAATGATGAAACAACATCGAAAATTCATAGAAAACATCTTCGATCAACACCATCAACTAAAATCAATGAATTTAAAGATTGGAGAGGCAAAATTACTCAACCAAATCTACCTGAGTTCGTTTCTTCTTCTCTTTCTTAGACATTTTCAATGTTTCGTTTTTAGTGTTCGAGATCGATTAAAACGACAACATTCAGCATCGATCATTTCTCCTCAACGGCCATGTACTGCCGTCAGTAGTCTATCGAAATCTCGTCCTGATTCATCATCAATTCTCGTCAATGAAACTCACAAAGATGATCAACCAACACCAACACAAGACGTATTTACTTTCGTTTGCTTTCAATTCATTTTCAGAACAGATTTCTTTTCAAGGAAATGAATTCGTCGACTCATTTCAATGTGAATAGTGCACCAGTCAATTCAGTTCTCAAACAATCATCAAGTTTAAAACAACGTCAACGAAGTTTTCCGTTAAATGTTCGAATAGCGGAAACAACAACTGATCAACAAGACAAATCTTCACATGATAATCATACCGATCTCGTTCCATTGAGTCTTCCAAGTGAAAACAATGACGAACACTTAAAAATCATTGAAATCAATCCTAATTCTACACCTGATCCATTGATTTCGAAAAGTACAACTCCATTTACAAACGATCATCACGATAATTCATTCGATGATCATCACAATCGAAAATCTTCGTATCGATTGATTCTCAATTCATCATCACAAATCTATCGAACTGTTGTTCAACCAACAAATACAAATCAATCTCAAGAAATCAATCAACAATTAACTGATTTAACTGTTTCACAACTCGAACTTTTGGAAAACTATGATCCAATGGTAAGTGCAAAGATCGGTGTTCCGTTTATTCCCGTTCAAATGTTACAACGACCACGAGACGCACATTTAGCATCGAAACGATCGATTCAACAGATTAAAAAAGATTACCCAACGAAACGAGGTCAACCAGTCTATGAAAATCGTTCGACTCATCCGTCGACGAATTTAATTGATCGAACACAAACTTTACAATTGACTCAATCGAAACGAATTCCTATTCAACGACAAACAACTTTCGAAAAACCAGAAAATGAAAATCTTGTCGAAGAAGCCATGCACATCAAATCATTTGACAATCCAAATCGTTTGGCTATTTCTGTTTATTCATCGCCAACACAACGATCGATGGTCAAACATCTCAATTCAACACGAACATCTTCCAAAGCACAACCATCACGTTTCGAAACCAATTCAATTTCACAGATTTCCAAAGACGAAGACAAAATCGAGTCCAATCTCAGCGTTCTCAATCTTCAAACACAACAAGGTCGAACTTCTTCTATTCCGAACAATTTCTCTCGATTTCTTTTGTTTTTTATTTCTTTCTTTGAATAGAAGTCGATCAAATGCGTCGAAGAGAAAAACCAACGACGAAACGACTCGTCTTTCCAACATCGATTGTTACACATGCAGCAGCGCTACAAAATCAACAAAAGACTTCCAAACAACAAGGACGACCTATATCCAGTGTTTTTATCACTCAAGATCCAGTAATTCGTAATATTCTTTTTGCTTGTTTAAGTTTTATATTTTGAACGAAAGGATGAAATCAATTATTCGACATCGATCTATCGTCAAGCAAGAAATGATGTCGATATCAAACGAGTTTTTAAAGGTTTTGTTGTGGAGAATCTTCAAAGGAAATTATCAGCAAATGAAAGAAAAATCCGTGAAGAACAGCAATTAGCTGCGATTAAGATTCAAAGGTTTTTGCTTTAATAAAACAGGAAAAGAAAATGATTTGTTGTCGTTGAAAAGAGCATATCGAGAACATTTAAAACGAACTCAACGAATTGAAAATCGTCGTCCATCGACAGCTCAAAGTCGAAAACAAGATCGAGAACATCGACGAATTCTTTCGGCTAAACGAGCTCAATTCGTTGAACAACAATTAACTCAACAGACCAAGTTCATACATTCAATTTTTCAATAAAAAGAAACAAGATTTTTCTTTCAGAATCAATGATGAAAACAAACAATATCAACAAATGATTGATGACACGGGGCCATCACTTCAAATTTTCAAGAGTTTCAATCGAGTCGATGCACAATTCTCTAAATCGACATTGAATCGTGCAGCAACATGTATCCAACGGTGGTGGAGAGGCTTCATTCTTCGGCATCGATGGAATTATTTAAAACAAGAAGTTTGACAGGAGAAATTTGTTTCTTCAAACAAAATGCGTTTTCGTATGTGAATTAGGTTGCCCTTCGCGGAATGACTTGGTCACAATTTGCATCTCGTTATCGATCTCTTGTCGAGCGAATTCAAAAAATACGACGAGCAGAATATCGACAATTTGTGTTTGATCTTAATCAAGCTCGAGATTTTCTTCTCATGGAAAAAAGTTTGATCAATAAAAGAAAACGATCATTTCAAATAAGTTAAAATGTTTAGAACTGACAACTATCTATGCAAATCTATCATTCAACGGAAAATTAGATGAAAATGAATTAGAACAATTGTTTCAATGCTGTGATTTGTCTGTGACACAAGGAGAAATTGAAGAAGCGTTACAAGATGTTCTTCGATGTAATTTCATCTGATTTTGACAGAAAATCTGTTTTTAAGAAAGAAAAACAACTTCTCATTTGAATAGATTATCCGCAAAAGAAAAATGACTCGTTAACAGAAGAGATTGTATTTGATATTGTTTATTACATATTTCCACCGGTTGCAACTGGACTTGAAACGTCAAGAAAATCGACATGGGTTAGACCGATTATCGATGGGCAAGATTATACTGCTATTCAAGGTTATCATTTTCTTCGTTTTGTTTTTGTTTTGTTCAAATCAAGTTTTGTTTTCATTTAGGAACACCTTTCTTAGAACCAATCGATTTAAATGTTATTAACAAGTTTTTGGGTAAACAATAGTTTCAACATGATTTATGTATATTAACTAACTTCAGTTTTTTTCTCCAACCATTTCTATTCGATTATCTATAATCATTTCATTTATTTTTATGTTTATGAATGTTTTTCCTCTTTTTCTACACAGCTTCTATTTTTTTACTTAGTTTTTTTTTTGACATCAAGGTTCAAATAAATAAAATTTTCGGTAATAGAAACTATGTTCATGGCAATACCAATTAAAATTTGCCTGTAAATGGCTCATTTAACCCCTGTTTTTCATTAAAAAAATAGCAAGCATCAACTTTGTTAGACGTCAACGTCAATGAATGTATCCAGTAGATATTAAATTATTACAAATATTTTAGTTTTCCTCGTGGTCTTTTATCTATATCATTCTGCACGTTAATATGTGTATTCAACTATTTGTTTTCGTTGAATGCACTTTCTCAATTAACTATATAAATATATTGTGAAACCATCTCACAAATGAAAATCTAAATCTATTTATAATAAATCTCAAAACATAACGTTTCCTTCTATCCGTAATTCTATTTGAGAAAAAAGACAAATAATTGTTAGTATAATTTTACTCTTACTTCTTTTGTCTCCTTGAACAAAAAAAGAACCCCTCTATCATTCGAGTAATTGTAATTCAATTCGGATTTCTTTGCCGTTATTTTTCTTTTGAATATTATTTTTTTTTACTAGAAATGATTCATTTACGCTGTAGATTTTACTTGTTTAATAGAATATCACATTATTTTCAATATCAATGCGGATATTTAAGATCAAGTAATACGATGACATTGTATCAAAAAGATTTGAAAGTCGAATACAAGCGAGAACATGCGATCATCTGTTTTAGATATTTAATAAAAATAAAGATAATATGGTTGACGTAGAAATAATTACTCACTGTATATAAGTTGAATATTATTAAATAAGACTAATAAGCAAAGGAGATGTTTTAAGAGAAAAAATCTACATATAAAATAGATTAATGAAAAAAAATTATAATTACAGTCAAAAGAAAGGAAAAGCAATATATCCTTCGCATAGATATATTTTACTATTTAACTTAGTTATTTTTATTCTATCAATCTATTCCTTTCTCAGTGCATTTTTTTAGAACAAAGACATGTCCTCTACCAATGATCAAATCAATGAATTAAATCAGGCTGCATCAACATTCTTCTTAGTTGTTTCAATAGTCAATTTTATTTTGGGTTCAATTGGTTTATTAGTGAATGTCATTGTTTTTACTCGACCTATTTTACGCCGTGAAC
>Ga0209952_1003416_pt1 | contig 11042 bp, 17 predicted proteins | sample ThiBiot_750_biof_2_FD_183951 | JGI IMG/M metagenome (GOLD analysis project Ga0209952, IMG submission 183951) | Wastewater bioreactor microbial communities from Cape Town, South Africa - Thiocy_cont_750_biof (SPAdes) | ecosystem: Engineered > Bioreactor > Thiocyanate-remediating >...
AATATTACAAATAAAAAAAAAACGAGATTAATTTTCCATAATTGTCCTGAGTAAATCGTTGTTTAACGTTGAGCTGCTGTTAATTCTGCAACAGATTCAGCCACAAGATTTAAAACCACTTCAACTTTAAGTTTTAGCATATTGTTTTCTTCTTGTAAAACTTCAACTTGTTTTCGAATTTCTCGTGCTGTTGCGCTCGATGTTCCACCGAGACTTTCTGCGCCAGCTAAAAGATTTTCATTTCGTATTCATTCAATCGAAAAAACTGAATGTCTCTACCTGTGTTCCAATCGGCATTCGTAACATCAAAAACGATTTTTCTATCGGCTACTTTCACATTGATAATTTCACATTTCGGACCATATTCTCGATAAGATTCTTCGGCATCTAATTTCAATGGACTTCTTGAAACTGCTTTTCTTGGTTTAGTTTTTTTGAATGCAAAGGCACCTTTTAAAAACGACATCTTATTTTAATCTGATCAAAAATCAACACTCTCCACCATTAAACTAGTCGTTGTCATCGTTCTATAAAACGGCGCGATCGATCGTCCATCATCAATGCTATCGTATACGGCTCTATTTGTTCAATTGTACACCAATAAGAATGAAAATGAATTTCTACGATTTCTCACTCTCTCTTGCAATTGAAAGACATGGATTGATTTCAATAGGAAAAGTTTGATATTACAATGAACAACAGACTGTAATTTTTTTTTCTGTATTTTATGAGCATTTCGGTTCTTTTTTTTGTGAAATAAACTGTAATTGAATAATTATTATTTTTATTTATTCGAACTCTCTTCTGTGTTTCTAAGCGAAAGAGATAATTTTTTTTCTTCTTCTTCTCGTTTATCGCCGCTCAATCAACAAAATGCATTACTAGTTTATTTTATTACCTATGAGCGACAATTGCATATGAACTCAAAGAAATAATTCGAAAATGAGTTTTTTCTTTTGTTCATTCATTGAAAAATAATCAAACTGATTTTGTTTTCGAATAAAATTTTCTAAAATCACAATGGCCCTCTCTGCCGATGTTAACTAATCGATCTAGATTTTAACAGAGAGAACTAAGAAAGTATATATCTTCCTGATCCGCCATCTTGCTTTCATATACAAGCCGGACTCTCGAACAGTGTGTCGGTGTTTATCCATTTTCTATTTCTTAGTCGAAAGATAAACATTGAATTCGTTAATAAATCGATTTGTTTGTGATTGTAGATTATGACACCAATCGCACAAAATGTCTAGGGAGAAGTAAGAAACAAATCATCATTGTTTGTTAATCATTTTGATTTGTTTATGTAGAAATGACAACAACCAGAACTCGAGCACAGGTGTCCCTTCGATGGAACCTGGTAAAGAACTTTTGAATATTGAAAATGATTCAATTCGATTATTGTCAAATTTTAGATGGAACAATCGAGAGTAATTGGACAGAAGTGGTCGAACAATTCGATCAAATGAACTTACGTGAACCACTTCTACGAGGTATTTATGGTTATGGTTTCGAACGACCTTCTGCAATTCAACAACGTGCTATCAAACCATGTATTTTGGGTAAATAACTACAATTAATTCTCGTTTCGATGTGAAATTCTTTCGGTTTTCTTCAGGTCATGATGTTATTGCCCAAGCACAATCTGGTACAGGCAAAACAGCAACATTTGCCATTTCAATATTACAACAACTCGATCCTGAATTGAAAGATTGCCAAGCACTTATCTTAGCACCTACACGAGAATTGGCTCAACAAGTACACATTTCATCTCCCCACCTAACCTTCTACCTTCATTGCGTTTTTTTTTCTTTGTTCAGATTCAAAAGGTAGTATTAGCACTCGGTGATTACATGGGTGTAACATGCCATGCCTGCATCGGTGGTACCAATGTTCGTGACGACATCAAACGACTCGAAGCCGGTGTTCAAATCGTCGTCGGTACACCCGGTCGTGTCTACGATATGCTCAATCGTTCGGCACTCCGTAGTAAAACTATCAAAATGTTCGTATTAGACGAAGCCGATGAAATGTTATCACGTGGTTTCAAAGAACAAATCTATGATGTATTCACAACGATGCCGCAAAATATTCAAGTTATTCTTTTATCAGCCAAGTGAGGTACTTGAAGTAACAACGAAATTTATGAATGATCCAATTAAAATTCTCGTCAAAAAAGAAGAATTAACACTCGAAGGTATTCGACAATTTTATGTTACTGTCGAACGTGAGGTAAATGCAGTGAGTTCGAATGTTTTTGAATTGTTATTTTGCTCGTAGGAATGGAAATTAGATACACTTTGTGATTTATACGAAACATTAACAATCACACAAGCTGTTATTTTCTGTAATACACGTCGAAAAGTCGATTGGCTAACGGAAAAAATGCGTGGACGTGATTTTACCGTATCTGCAATGGTAAGTTTCCTAAACTGACTGACAGACGAGAGACTTTCACTGATGGCCAATATTACCAAACATTACTTTTCCTTGTTTCGATAAATTTAATGCACTGGACTTGGCCAAATATCGAATATTCATCACTCGTAAAGTCATTCTTTGAACTCAAATATTTCAAGTGTGAACAAAAATTGATGAACAATGATCGTTGATTTTGTTTTAGCATGGTGATATGGATCAAAAAGAACGTGACGTTATCATGAAAGAATTTCGTACAGGTTCGAGTCGAGTGTTAATCACGACTGATTTACTTGCACGTGGTATCGATGTACAACAAGTCAGTCTCGTTATTAATTACGATCTACCGAATAATCGAGAAAATTATATTCATCGGTATGATATGAGAAATGAAAATCTATTGAAAATTGAGAGTTCGATTGCGTTTTAGTATCGGTCGTGGTGGTCGATTTGGTCGTAAAGGTGTTGCAATCAATTTCGTAACTGATGATGATCGACGAACATTACGTGATATTGAACAATTCTACAATACACAAGTTCAAGAAATGCCAATGAACGTTGCCGATCTTATTTAAAGATAGACATACTTATGTTCTTGTTATTTCATCAATAATCATCAGTGTCAAAAAAAGAAACTTTTACCATCTTCTTCTTCTATTCATTCTGATGATAACAAATAAACTAATAACTAACATCATACATATATATTTTTGTTTGTTTGTCTTTTTCGTTTTTTTTCCTTCTTTCCTTCTTCTTCAACGAGATCTACTTATTTATCTATCAAAAAAAAAACAAACACAATCGTATGACAAATTTACTCCAGTCATCTATGTTTTTCTCTGTCTCTCTCTTTTTTTTTCTTGTTATTTTTTTTCTTTCGATGTTTGTTGTTACGTTTTGTTAGTCAAACGGAGAAAAAAAAACACATATATATAGATATTATTTTCAAAAATAGACAAATCATCCACCAACTTGATTTCGAAATACATTTAATGTATGTGCGTGTGTGTGTAAACTTTTTGTTATTTTGACTGTCATCCACACTTTTGGATTTCTTTTTCTTCTTCTTCTTCTTCTTTATTTCGTATACACGCACTCATACATTCTTGATAGACAAACACGTATATTTTGTTCTTATTTTTTCGTTTAGGAAAATTCTGTGTTTTCCTTTATTCAGTTACAAAAAAAAAGAAAATATATATTCTCAACTGACAAAAATTTCATTTTTTACAACAATTCTCAGGTTTGCAGGTTCGATTTTTCGGATTGTATTTGCAGTTGACTTTGCAGAGCAGTTTCACAGCAATTACTAACTAAAAATAGATCAACAAGAGTCTATTTTGATTTTATATGAACGATGTAACTAACTTTTCTCGGTAATACGTCTGTTATTTGCTCGATTTCCTGAGCAGTCGTAAACGGCATCGTAATTTCCTTGACAATGGAAATATTTATCGCAATTCTTACAATTAGCACGAACCATTTCATGAAATCTTGCCGAGAGCTTTTTACCCAGGACAGCTGAAGGCATCGAAGCCAGCACATCGTGTAAAAATGAACAGATTCATCTTCTCACATTGACTCACATAAATACCTAATGCCCGATAAAAACAAAGGAAATAACTGAAAGTCTTGAATCACATGAAAAAAGATCAATATCGACTAAACTTTTGTCTTTTATTCTATAAAAAAAAAGAAGTAAAACAGAGCGGTTTGACGGCAACGCAAAAAAATGACAAAATCTTTCTGGAATATTTTTGTTCAAACCAAATCAAAGCTGATATATTGTGTAGGTGTCCAATGAAGAAAGAAAGCAAAGATTAATCAAGATCATTGGCAGCTGAACCACCTGGTGCACTACCAGGAAAATCACCGCCCATTCCACCAGGAAAGCCTGGCATACCTCCACCCATTGGTCCGCCGGCGCCACCGAATTTATTGGCGAGTTTTTCCATGACTTTACGTACTTTTGGATTATTTTGATGAAGACTGATCTTCGATGGATCTGTACTCACATCCTATTAATAAGAAATTATTTTCTAGAATTCAATTCGACAATGAATATCTTACAGCAAAAGCTTTTTGTACATCGGGATCTTGAAGAGCTTCCATAATTTCTGGATCACTCATCATGGCACCTAATCCACCTAAATCAGCTCCACCGCCCATTCCTCCCATTCCTCCCATTCCACCCATTCCACCCATTCCACCCATTCCACCTTAACAGAAAGAATAGTTGATATGAAAGGGAAAAAATATTGAAAATTTACCTGGAAAGCCTGGGAATCCGCCGTGTCCACCTGCAGCACGTGATTGTTGTTCTCGTGCTCGTCGTTCGTTTTCTTCTTGTTGTGCTTTAGCATAAGCTTCTTGAGCTTTACGAACACGTTCACGTTTAGCTTCGATTTCTTTTTCTTCTCGTCGTCGTTCGTATTTACGTTTATGTTCGGCAACTTTTTTCGCCTAAAACCAAAATCAAAATATAAAATTTAAATGAAAACTATCGAATTTACATTGATTTCAACTTCTTTACACCATTGTTGAACATCTTCATCGAAGTCCGATGTTTGAGCTTTGCAGAAATCTTTGTAAGCTGCTTCCCAATTGCCCAACATTCGGTTGGCTTTTCCTCTCCATTTAAGTGCTTGTTGAGAATTTTCATTGATTTCCAAAGCACGATTACAATCGCGAATAGCTGCATTTGGTTTTTGAAGTTTAATATAACATTGCGCACGTTTAGCATAGAGAATAGCCGATTGAGGATTATTTTCAATAGCTTGTGTGAACAATGAAACAGCGTCTTCGAATGCACCTTCAGAAAGTTTAGCTTGTGCTTCACCTCGTTTAGCATCAGCTTGTTCTAACATAGCATCGGTTACTTCAGCATTTGGATCGCCCATTGCTTGAGGTGCATCATTATCACCTTCGACAACTCCTGTTGTATCCAATTCTATTCAAAACAAACGAAGAATTGATGAGAAAAATCGAGAAATCATTCATGGACGAACCTAATTCGCTTTCGGGATCACTTTCTGGTTTTGGTGGTTCGGGGGGTTGTTGTTGTTCTTCTTCTTCGTGATGGTGATGGTGATGATGACCGTGGCCATGGTCATGATTGCATGAAGAATGACCTTCATGAGCATGAGTTTTACTTGATTCTGAACTTGCTTGAGGCTCAGGTGTTGGAATAGTGGCACCCAATCTGAAGAAAAACAACAACAACAACGATGTCTATTGACTTGAAATCAAGTTCAATGAATTACGTTGTTAACCATTGACGAAAGAATTCCAATTCAGGTGCGTTAAGTAATTGAGGTTGTGCAGTGCATAATGAAACAAATTGTTTCAATAAACGTATATGTTCAGCGGGTATATTTTGCGACATTGTGACAATCTTTTAGATCAAATCTAGAACAACAAATTAGCATAAAATCAGCGACCTCTGGAAAATTACGCAGAGAAAGATGAAATTAATATATGTAGATGTGCGTGTATTTTGATGAAATTAAAAGCAAAATAAACGATATCTTGTAACTGAAATGTGTGTTGTGTTGTTTGTGTAATTAGAAAGGAAGAAACCGAAATAGGCGGGCAGCCAGCCAGTCAGTCAAGAACACATTCATTTATTTATTTCGATGTATGTCAGAATAAAAATGATTCACAATATATCCTTCTAGAAGATTTTTAATAGATCTTCTCGAGCGAGTCTGCTCATTATTATTCGAATCAATGATTGTAGTTCAATGGAATTTTTTTTCAAATAAACTCATAGAAAACTTGGATTTTTCTATGTAAAAATAAATTGAATTGATTTTCGAGAAAACTATAGATGGCAGAAGATGACAAATGGTTTTCTTTGATATTTTCATTTTCTGTAAAGAGAAATTAAATTACTAGAGACTAATTCTAATATACATGCACTGACGATGAAAAAGACAGATTTTATATGAGTTTGAGAGGACAATCACTGTGAGGTCGAGATAGGAATTGAATTAGGCCACTTTTTGACTATCGTTAGTCGTTTCTAAAATAAAAACAAATCGAATTTGATTCAAGATAATTTTCTAGTGATTTTATCAAACCAGATAAAGGTGCTTGTTCGGATGCTTTGAGTTCATTCGAATGTTTCTTAGCCCATGGTTGAACATCACCAGAGCCGATAAATAAAAATACGAGCATACCAATAATATATATGGTCGCACAAATAAAGAAAACAATTCGCCAATTAGCAGGATCCTAAATTGATTATATTTCAAAATCAAATATCGAATAGAAAGTATTTACTTTTGCAGTCAAAGCTCCGACAATATACGGACTGATAATACCTGGTAAAGTGGCGAATGTATTCGATATACCGAAAACAATACCAGCATAAGCTGGTGCGATGTCATTTGCAGTCAACATAAAACCTCCGCCATAACAACAGCCACTAGATTTACAAAGCAAATCTTATCAAAGAACGATAACGAAGAAGTTATTTACGTAAATGTAATGCCGATTGTTAATAGAGCAACTGCAACATACTTCAATTTACAGGTCATAAACGCGAGAGCAATAACGAATATTGCTGGACAAAGATTTCCTAAGACATTGAACAGTTTTCTTGTTTGTGTTCGAGTTAAAGTTTTCTTTCGAATAAATGTATCGGCGACTATTCCTGATATGTTTATATTCAACCAGAACATAATGTAAGGCAATGAAGATAATAAACCGTTCTAAAAAGAAACAATCGATTTCGATCCGTTGAAATCAAATTTCAACTCACAGATTTAATATCAAATCGTAATACTTCAGCCATATATTTCGGAATTGATGTTAAGAACGTATATGTTCCCCAATTATTACAAGTGTGAATAATAAAAAGTGCCCAACATGCTGGTGATGTTAAAATTGCTTTCCAAGGAGCTTCGAATTCATTTTTACTATGGCCCGCTAATTGTTCTTGAGTACTTTCAATGATGTATTCTTTTTCATTATTACTAATACAACGTTGATCACGTGGCGAATCAGCATAGAATACAATCCAAAAAATGCCCCAAACAAGACCAATAATACCTGTTGAATAGAAAATTAACGGCCATCCACCGAACAGATCCCATGAACACATCAATCCACCGATAGACAATGTTAAAACATTTCCGATTTGTGCACCTATTCCATAAAAAACAAACACTCATACACATTGGTTTCAACAAAATCGAACAACTACCAGCATTCATAAAACCAACAAGTTTGCCTCGTTCATTCGGAGGTGCCCAATGTGCCATAATAACAGTCATACTCGGCCAGATAACACCATGTGCAAGACCAACAACTAATCGAAATGTCCAAAGTACACCGTAATGTAAACTAGCTGCCCACGGCATAAGAACGGTGAATACACCTGAAATAATCATGGCAATGCCGAAAATAAATCTCGCTCCATAACGAGCGGCCAAATATCCGCCAGGTATTTCAGTTATTAAATAGCCCCAAAAATAGCCGCCTAAGATGATACCTTGAATGTTTTTTGTCCACGCATACGGTCCTTCCTAATTTGCAAAAGCGAAATCTTCAATTGTTATTCTTTTTCTTGTTTTCTTACAAGATGAGCCGCGTCACTCGCTCGTGGACAATCGATATCGGCTTGTGTCAATGGCGTATCAACTGAATGCTGATGTGGAGCAATAGCTGTATGATTAACCATGCAAACGAGTGCAATACCAATGCTAATCTTTTGTGAATAATGTGCAACCATGCCCAAAAATCCAACAAAAGCGACAGCAACTCGTATTGAACAATAAAAAGGGACTAGAGAAAAAGATATTTATAGTTTCGATTGTTGAAGTTATTTTTCTTGCAAACCCGATTTCGGTCGTTCAATTTCCATTTGTTGCATTGTTTATTTATTTTTTCTATTTGCCAAGAAAAACGAAATGTTTTTTGTTTATTCTGAAGAAAAAACACAGAAATTTCGCGCTCTGATCGATTGTTACAATGTTCTATCGAGAGACATCGCGTAAACAAGCAATCAATAGCTGACAAACGCATTGAAAAATACAGCTAATCTTGTTTGGATAAAATGTTCTGCTTTCATCATCCAATGGTTATAGAGAGAGAGAGAGACATATACATCCAAGAAAATTACTTCAGCTCGTCTTGTTTCCATAGAAGTTATTAACTGCCTGTTCTTACAACAGAACAGAAGAAAAGAATAGGGAAAAAAGATGCCGTTGGTCTCAAAGATAGAGAAAAAGAAACTAGTAGGATTCCATACACATGGCTGGGTACATGTACACTTTCTAATAAATTTCATAGAAGGTCAAATAAAGTTGTTAGCCAATTAAAAAAGAAACGAGTTGTTGCGTACGACAGACTTCTGTTGTAATTTCATTGTATTTTATCAAAGAAAAAAAAACGAGTGTTCCTATTTTTAACACTGAAAAGAAACGAGAGACAGAGAGAGAGAGAGAATTCTCGTTCTCGTTGCGAAAGAAAACATTTCAAGTTCGAGTGGTTTCAAAAGAAGAAGAAGGAAGAAAGAAAAAAAAATTGTGGTTCAGCTTCTTTTTCAACGGATGTTATTTCGGTACATATTTATAATTTAACATCTGAAATAACATGTTGTCGTTGTTCTAACTCATTAGCAACAACTATTTAAGACTTCTCGAATTCCCTTTTTCGTCTGACGTTATTCACAAGTCTGCCAATAAATAGAATTTATTGTACATAAATAACAATAACAACGAAATTAAATAGAGATTCAAGGTTTCTTTTGAATACACGTTTTAAATGTATTTTCAAGTTGATATAAACTAGTTGACAATCGATTGAATCCATTGATTAACGAGACAATTTCCGATCGTTGCAATTGTATTGGATGTTGAGAGAAAAGTATTTTCAAAGCCGTACCCAATGCTTGTACTTGTAATTTGCCCCATAATTTGCATTTATCACAACCGACACAATCCATAATTCGACTGATATTTCGAAAATGTTCTTTGAATTCCGTTTTTAACAATTCATTTCCTTTTTGAAATAAATGATGTTCATCGAAATAGTTGGCATACGGTTCGATTTCTTTGATTAATTTATTGATAACCAAATCTTTCGTATCACTATCATCGGTGTTGTTGCCAGTAAAGTAGTTTTGACTTTTGAAAAATTCTCGTGCTTTATAAATCGATTGTAATTCGATTAAATAGATAAAATAAATATTTTTCAACCATTTCGGACCTTCACCGCCGGTTAATTCTGGATCGAAACGAATTTTAAATTCGTCAAAATTCGGTCCCCATCGACCGTCCGTACCTGAATAACCACCACCAGCCATCGGAAAGAAATATTGAGCACATAAATGTACAGTTATACTCGTATGAAGACCCGAAACAAGACGATAAAATGTTCGTCCTTCTAAACACATTTTATCGGCATTCAATCGTTTCTCTCTGAGATCATAGTAAACTTTCGAATCGGGCAGAAAAAAACAATTTTCATTGTAAATTGCCGACCAAATCCGTTGAGTTGACGGGCCCGTATAACCCGTATAACGTTCGAGATTAATTGATAGATCGATGTATTCTAAATCACTCGATGTTTCATCATCGATGTCGCAGAAATTCTCATTTTGTTCATCATCAAATTGAATCCAATTTTCGATTGTTTGTTTATGTTCATCGCTGATATTTTTATTGATCAATCCAAGTGTTGAATTATCAGTTTCGCTTGTTGTCGAACAATCTTCTCGTGAATGAATTGTTTTCGTACGTAGACCTTCGGGTAATTTCTCGATTGGACACGATTGAATCGCACATGTTCGACGTGAACATTGCCCGTCATCTGACCAGAATAAACATTGTTTCCGTAGATTAACCGGAAAGAAACGAAAATAGTTTTTCGTTACAATTCGACGTAACAACGGATAAAGACGTTTATTATTGAGTTCAGCAAGATCTCTTATGTGACAATTGCAATCATCGAGAAGATCATTATCATCTTTCAATTGACATTCTTCATTCGATGATGATGAAAATGAATAAGAAATCAAGATAAGCAAAAGCAATATATCGATTTTAGTTCGCATCTTGGGAAATTAAAATATGACATACTGTACTCAGTAGGTACACACTCATAGGACATGTCATAAAACGCTGGACCAATCGTTTTTTCTCTTTACTTGCACATAGCGCTCTCATTGTATTCGATTGAGTTAAACCAATAGAAACATTGACTCGACCATTGATATTGTTTTTGAAAGAAAAAAATATTGAAAAAAAAAACTTATATTGCTTCGCAAGAGAAGTCTGATGGCTTTCACGTTTGTTGCGTTTGCATATATTGTCGGTTTAATTCTTACCGCATTGCTCATCTTTTTGGCCATTTGGCATGTAGGAAATTTTCGGCGAAAGATAGAAGAAAACTTGTTTTTTGTTCTCGTTTTGAAATAGATCATCGCTTTCGATGAATTAAAAAACGATCATAAAAATCCAATTGAACAATGCAATTCTCTCAATCCACTGGTCATACCTGAGTATGCCACGCATATATTCATTAATTTTCTCTATCTTATCGGCGGCGAATGGATAACTTTGGCGTTAAACTTGCCGTTGATTGCGTATCATATTAATAAATATCGAACACGCCCG
>Ga0209952_1003419_pt1 | contig 11029 bp, 11 predicted proteins | sample ThiBiot_750_biof_2_FD_183951 | JGI IMG/M metagenome (GOLD analysis project Ga0209952, IMG submission 183951) | Wastewater bioreactor microbial communities from Cape Town, South Africa - Thiocy_cont_750_biof (SPAdes) | ecosystem: Engineered > Bioreactor > Thiocyanate-remediating >...
TAAAAAAAGTGACGCACAACTTAAAATATACACAGCGCTATTCACATGTGCTATATGGCATTGAAGAATCGTAAATCAACTTTTCAAGATTTATCAGCAGAATTATTTTATGAAATCTTCGATTATTTTCGTTTTCATGAGTTATGCGAAAGTTTTTCGAATTGATGATTATTTAGCACAGTTATCAAATATTTTCATAAGTGATTGGTCGTATCAAGATCCACTAACTATTACTATCAATTTAAATGACAAACAGATATCAAAAGTGAAATCAATCAAATTTTATACATGGAGACATGAAGAGCAACATGTTATGAGAGAATTTTTCATTCAATATCCACTAAAATCGTTTCAACAATTGCGTTCATTAACATTAATCCCAATTACTTCGAATATTGAATTTCCTTTAATCATTAATCAATTACCGTTGTTACCATTTCTAACATTCTTGAATATTCAATTCAATTTATTTCGGTACACATCAGATTTAACCATTCGTGAGCTTCGACTTGCATGTGAAACTATCATTTGTCATTGTTCGACATTAAAAACATTGGAATTACAGATACTTTGTGATCTTTATTCACGCGAAAGAATACATACGAAATCTATATTTACACAATCGATGACAACTAATATCAAACATTTTCATATTCATCAAATTTATTTTGAAGAATTTGATTATATTCTCTCGCCATCGTTTCTACCTCACATAAAATCATTGAACGTATCACTTTACTATTTACAAGCACGGATAGAATTTCGGGATATTAACGAATTAGTATTGAATTCTTTAGTTAACCTTAAAGTTGATAGTGACGTACCTATTGAATTAACATGCATTGAATCGATTTTAAAACGTACACCCAATTTACGAACACTTTCTATCTCATCATCTGTAGCAACATTTATCGATTGTCAAAAATGGGAATATTTTGTATCTAAATATTTGCAAAAAATAGAAGCATTTCGTCTATATGCACAAGATTATGAGGGAAACTGGTCAAAAAGTCGTGAATTTTTAGATTTTCAAACATCGACGTTCTGGTCGAGAGAACGAGCTGGTATCGTTCAAACAAAACGTGAAGACACGTTAGATTATGAAGGTAACGAATTTGATTCCTTAACTGTTATTTTTACAAGAATGACATTTAAAAATGCAATCTTTTATTTATTCTAACAAACAAAAATAACACGATAGATTTTAACTGAATAAAAGTTTTGTTTCCAATTGATTCGAATAAGAATTGGAGTTTGAAATTTCCACATGTTAGGATCTAATTCGAATTCGAAGTTCAATTGACGAAGATGAGGTAACCAATTGATAAACATCTTTGGAATGAGCCAACATTTGATTTTCTTCATTTCACCTTCGTCAGGATGTATTAAGACATGTTTACGACGAAGACCAAATTGTCGACTAATATCAATAAAAGATTCGTTTTGAGCAGCCTGCCGTTTGATTGTTAAATGAGTTAAATTTGGTAGAGATCGAAAGAGTTTGTACGATTGAAATAATTCCAATTAAGTGAATAAATCGATGGTAACGAACACGAAATAAGTGATGGAATATTATTGGCACGATTTGAATTGAAGATAGTGAAATAAAATCGAGCTACATCATTGTTAATAGTACCAATTCCATTGAAATGTAAATGTCTTTGAGATGGTCGGTCAAAAGAAAGCCAAACGAGATGTTTTCTATTGAAGTGAAAAGAAAACGAACGACCATCACGAACACTGATATGAGTATGACGAATCTTGAGATTCGTTCATTTCATAATGATGAGCATTTGTTGGTAATGAATGGATCAGATTAGTCAGACGATTGTTGAGTCGAAGAAAAGCACGAGTAATATCACCAATATGAATATAGGAAAATATTTCGAGCCATACTTCATTGGGAAGTAATTCGATAGTCATAACTATAGCGAACGAAAAATGTAAATGTGTATATTCTCAAGCGATGCAATCGCTACAAAAAGAACAGAACATTTAAATTGAATAGTCGGCAATGATCACATATCTGAACTTATGATAGTGATAGATCACACAATATTTGTTGACTATTAGGTGAACATCGAATAACTTTCCACTTTGTCTTGATGATTCATTGTTTTTATCAGATATACGAATCTTCATTTTAAACGACAATGTTTTGGATTGATTAGAGAAAAACATAAATGACGTTGAGATGATAATCTCTTACTGATTGCATCACATTTCTATGTCAAAAAGATCTCTACATCTTTCACAACGAATGATATTACTGTAACTATTATTTCAATCTTTAGTTAAACATGTATGCGTATTCCTAGTAAAGCATTCTTCGTTACAAGCAAAATTTATACGGTTCGCGTTACTTATCTCATAGATGAAATTGTGATGACTATAATGCGCGAAATAAAATAGTCAATCAGAGGTAACCATACTGTATCGATATATTCGTTTGCTACTAGCGGAAGAGAAAGACACAACGAATTAATATGAATTCTTGAGATTTGTATTAAGATAATGAAAAAATCCGATCCGATATTTATATTTTGCAATATAATTTGTAACTATAAGCGGTTGCAAATACAAAATTGATCTTATCAAAAAAAGATTAGGAAAGCTTAAGGAATTTCTAGTTTCAGTGTGAGATGGAAAAAACTCTATTTGTTCTATCGTCAGATATTGTCGAAATCTTTCGGTATTCCGCTGGTTGGCTGCCATTAAAGTTCTATGAAAGGAATCTCATCGCATTGATATGATTGGCCTATTGAAACATTGACTCTATAAGCGTCAACTTCGAATGAAATCCTTGCTGACCTACCTTACATTAATAATTCAACAGTTCGATTAGTTGAAGATTTTCGAAAGTAAATAATATAATAATTATCAGATGTGTTTTCAATAATTTTAGTAAACGAATTCGAATCGATTTAACACTCATGTCGAAAAATGTTGAACAAAAAGACAATGAAAATCTTCTTCAAACAATCAATGACGAACGAAAATATCTCATTCAAGCAAGCATTATTCGAATAATGAAAATACGAAAAGTATTGAAATATTCTCTATTAATACAAGAAGTTATCGAACAATTAAAATCACGTTTCAAACCTGAAATATCAACGATTAAAGTTCGTTGAACTCTCGTAATTCGATATAAATTTTGTTTCTTTTGTAGACGTGTGTTGATCTTCTATTGGAAAAAGAAACATTACATTATAAAGCATAAATAATAATTGTAATTTTTGTGTTATTCTTCGTTGATAATGCAGGTAGAAATTCATAATAATTGCTCGTTGTTGCATTCCAAATCATTGAATCTTGTGGAGATATGTTTATATCTTGACCAAATGGATAATTCAGTTTTTTATTAAGATAAACTATCGTTGGTTGATGAATATCTGTATTGATATTAAAAGTTAGCTCGAAACGAAATGTTACTGAATCGAAATCCATCGATATTGGTTGACCTGCAATTGCTTGAGCATATGTACGTGAAAGTGTTCGTACTTTATTGATTTCTAATTCGCCATCATCGGTATAAAATGATTCAGCTGTTGCTGGACGTGTTGTTGTTGTTATATCTTGATATTTTTTAAATTGTCAATAAGTCCAACCTGAATAAACAAAATCTAAGATTTGATTCAAGAAGTACGTATTATTGATTTACTTTGTAAAAATGTGTCTGCTAAACCAGTAATTAATTACCCATTGAATTGGCTGTAATGCTTTATATTGTTTTGTGCTGTGTAATCGTAAAATGGCGTATATATTTATATCGTATGTTGGAAGAAATAACGTGATTGCAGAATAGAAAAGAAAAAACGTGATCGAAAAATTGAAACGGTAACTGTTACAGTATGATGTCCTTATCATACATCCCTCTTGACATTCTTTTTCTCTCTCTCTCTTATATGGTGTCATTGTTCGCTCTCCTACTATTGGAATAATCTCTCTCGCGCCATCTAGGTAGAAATATCAGTCGTGTGTTTTCTCCCTCTTGTGGACTATATGTAAACACGAGCTAATTTTGAATAAAGATAGTGAGACAAACGACATTCTAAGTCAATTAATGATGAAAACTCGAAAGTTGGACAGTTTAAAAATGACGCAAAATATTTCTGTTATTTGGCTAAACAATAACATGAATGATGATGGCGTTGATTACCAACATATGACTGCACAATTATCGAATTACGTTAATATGATCAATCGATTTAATGATATTGATCAATGCATGAATTTCATTAAAAAAAGTCCAGCTAATGGAAATGGGTGCGTTACCATTTGCGAGAATAGGGAACAATCGATCATAATTAGTTTTTAATACCTTGGTCAACACATACTGTCGAGTCTTTAAAACTACCGGTACATTTGATTCTTAACTACAAGTTGTTTTGTGGAAAATAAATACACTTTTGGTAACGCACTCACTTTTTACGTGGGCAAGCCGTACTCTCATGATAAAGCGATTTGGTGGTACACTCGTGAATTCATCTTTTATATTCGATGTCCAATCGTGCTCTTCATTGTCGTATCGCCAAACTTCATTCAGAACAATTCAAATTCAAGCAACAATCTCCTTTCGAAGTCTATCGTGGGCAAAGTGTACCCAAGTCTGAATTCGAATCGATGGACTCATATCGTTCAACTACTTCTTATCTACTAGCAAATGTAAATCTGTTGGTCACATTGTAGTGACTGTTCTCTTTGTCATTATAGTTGATCCTTCGAAGTCGTCAACAGGTATGTCGTAAATTATTTAAATATAATGAAGCGCTTTTTTATCATCAAAAAGCTCATTACCTCCGAAATCATCCCGGCTTGGCTGGATCCTATCACAACATGGGCGTCATATGTCAGAGTATGCAAGATTATTCTAAAGCATGCGAATATGTAAAATGTGCTGTTGAGATTGGACAAATATCATTACTACCGGATCATCCACTCTTAAAAACATATAAAGATCATCTTGGCTATATCTCGGGACTCAATAGTATATTCAGCTTATTTAGTGATAAATCTAATTTCGAGTTACCTTTTCGAACTCATTTTTCCTCGATTATGCCCTTTATTTCTATAAGATTTTTATTTATTCATGAAATAAAAAGACGGTAGAATTGTTTCTGATAATTATTTCAAAAAGATATTTGGGAACTTTTACCCCATTTAATACAATTGTTTTCAAATCCGAAATATTATATTGTGGATAATCTTTCTCCAAACTACCGAAAAAAAAACAGAAAGTGCATTCTGTGCTGCTAACACCGATTCTTGTAACATTGATGAAGCGAAACAATTCATTGGATTAACATCTTTCAATTTGAAATCAAGAATTTGTTTAATTGCTTCTGCAATATTACATGAAATATGCTCGTGAACGAAGTATGAGATGAAGCATTGATTGATTTACATTGTGATCATGGTTCCTGTCAATGCTTTTAAATAGATTGTACAATTGTTGTTATGATTTAATTGATCATTCTGTAACAATCAAATACAAAAAACGTTAAAAGAATAAATAAAAAACATTTTTACAGAATCGCTGATGATTTTAGCCAAGATAATCCAATTGTGTCTTCGAATTTTGGAGGTATACTTTTATTCCAATGTTTATCTGTAGGATTCTCATCACTTTCGAATTCAAATAATAATTTGACCGTATGTTAGAAATATGGATCCATCGATAAATTCTTGAGGGTGTTATCTTCGTAAACAAATGATCGTAAATTCGTATCATCATCAGTCATCATGAATGAACTACGCGCGCTTATTTTCAATAACGAAGACGAAAGATCTCGATTAGTCAATTTATTTGTTTAAAATCGTCTCGAATAAAAACAAATCGCCATTAATTGTTTGATTCTCAACTATTAGAGTCATCATCACTGCTATCACTATCTTCAATACCATCATCAACGTTTGATAAAATATCTTTCAAATTCGAAACTTTCGAACAAGTAGTGAACGCTCTAAGTCCATGAAATAAACTTTGTCCCTCGAGGGTCAATTGTTGCAATTGTTTCATCGATAACTTATCAAAATGTTTTTTATCATATAATTTATGATTCAATATATTGATCACTGCAGTAGCGCCTTTAGATGGCATATTAGAAAAATCTTGACGGCCACTTGAAAAATGATACATTCCACCGTGTAAACGTAGTACTACTTGAATTCTTGATTCTTTTTGTATGTTGTAATCACTAAGAGTACGTCCATCTTCTAATTGTTTCCCAGAAAAAAATCAAACGTTGCTTATCAGCAGGAGTTCCTTCATAATCATTAATTTGACATTTAAGTGCTTTAATCAATTTTGCCATAATAACGTTATTCTTTTCATATAATTTACGCGAAATTATGGTATCTTCCAACTGTACGTATTTAATTTACTATCAAAAGAGAAAAAACAAACATGATTCAGGCTGAAAAGTGTTTCGTTTCTTTTTTTTAATAAGACAAATGTGAAAAATGGGTTTGCCATTAACATGTTCTTTTATTGAACTATCAGCAAAGATCTTTATATCTTTAACTAAAGTTACAGCTTCGATATGTTGAATGTGCATTTTTTATAGTTTCTGTCAATAAAAGAACGAAGTAAATCAGCTATCATTATTCTGTTCTGTTTCTTTGTGCGTTTTATTGATGAATTGAAGTGGAGTAGATAAATCATTCGTCGTTCTTTTACGTCGCAGGTAGGTTGAATCGCAAACATGTTTTGTCGTCGAAAATTTCAGTTTTTTTCGTCAATTATTTGAGAATAAATGGCATCGTCCAAACAATGTGATACGTGTAGAAAACCTTCGGCATCGATGCACTGCATTGGTTGTGATAAATACTTTTGTAAGAATGATTTCACAGGGCACCAAAATTTTCTGTCTGGTGAAATGGAAAAAATTGTTGAAAATCGTAATCGAGTTCAAGAAGCGATTAACAATTTTATACAACCTGGTAATGCACAACACAGCCCAGTTATAGCTGAAATTGACAAATGGGAAAAAACCATCATTAAAAAAGTTAAAGATGTAGCTGCACAAGCTCGTGAAGGAGCTATTCAGCTGTTGACTTCAAATCAAACCAAGATTCAAACTGAATTCAAGAAGTTCTCTCAAGAATTGGCTGCTCTAAGAGAATCGGAAGATTTTGTTGAACCTGATTTGGACCGATTAAATCAAATGATTAACCAATTCAAGTTAGATATAAAACAATCAACGCAACCCACCACTATCAAGCTACACACCAAACAAAGCGATCAGATTGTTTGGGAAAGTTTGATATACGTGGAAGAAATGAGACAACAACGACAACAAAGAATTGGTATGTTCTCGAAATATAGTTTTTTAACGAAAATATTATGACAATTCATTTTTGAGAGAAAAAATCATTTTCTTCATGCTCACCATCAATTTGATTCATATATTACATAATCATATTTTGAGTCACAGTACTATATGAAATTCAGACTAAATCTAGGAGATGATATATTCATGTCGCGATAGCACTTGCCAGCAAACTAAATATTGATATTTATTTTTTTATTTTAGTAGAAACACCTAGAGTTGTCCCATCTCCTCAAATTCAACTTCGGTGTCATAACTTTTCATATATAACACAGCCCTTATTTTCAAGGTAGTGTTTGAGCTATTGATCTAAAAGTACCGCTATTTATAAACAAACTACTGGTGGTCGACCATGTCCTCAATGTAGTGATTTTTCAGGTGATACGAGATATTCAATTCCCATTTGCTGAGGTCCTGTTTTTATCACACGTATCGGATAAACGAACGATACGTTGAAAAATGCTCTTGTAAATGTTTACTTATCCGATAGTCATCTATTACATCATTAATTCTACAATAGAAATTATACTTTATAGAATAAATGAACAGAAATTGATATTGTTTAGCCAGTTATTATACATCTCACGACCGAACCGTTTTCTTAACATAATACAATCGATACGAATTGAATTTCTGACTAACACAATTGGTAAATATATATTTCATAATTACACCATAGTTATCTATTTGATGTGAAGCAAAAAAGGATACAAACATACTGTGTGATTGTCGAATAACATGCTTATTACCTCCATAGTACTATTATCTGATTTTCAATTCTTAAAATCCCTTTTTCTACATTGATTCATAGTACTAAGATATGCGAATGCATATTTAACGAACGTCAGCTTATCTACAAACTATGTGATACTTAGCCACAAAACTGGTCTGAGTTCCCGTATTTGCATCAGCATATAGCTGACCAAACAAACAATAACAAATGGAAGCTACCCATTCACTATCTTCAGCTCTCTAAATCGACTGTTCAATCACACTCGTATATCACTGCTAACTGTAAAATATGAATGACTTTTCCGTAGGTATTCTTCACTAACCATAGAACACCATAACACTAATTTTCAACAATACTTTATCTCATATATCACAGAACATTAAAACGTAACATTCGTAACACGTATTCATAATAAATATGATTCCTGAAATATCATTATTTTTATCTCTTATTTTTTACTGAATTAAGCATATAATTGAACAGTTGAATGATAGCATCTATTTCTTTACAGCGTATACTCAATTCATTTATCAACTGAGTTTCAGTTATAAATATATGCACCATATCTAATGAACTCGATTTTGGTCATATACATTCATTAATTCCAATCGATTAAAGCCGCATCATATCAGTCCTCCCTACAGCCAGTTACAAAACGCTACTGAATAGAAATTTTCTACGTGTAACAGAGATATTCTTTTAGTACTAATGAGAACTTATAGTATGGCAACGTAACTCTTTCACTCGAATTAACTACAATAAATGAAATGAACTCTGATAACAAATATTCATTTATGATATGATTTTCGATGTATTGAGACAATATGATCGTGTTCTTCGAATTAACTACAATAAACGAAATGAACTCTTTTAACAAATGTTCATTAGTGATGTGATTTTCGATATATTGAGTCAATATGATCTTGTTCTTCGAATTAACTACAATAAATGAAATGAACTATCTTAACGAATATTCATTTATGATGTGATTTTCGATTTATTGAGTCAATATGATCTTATTCTTCGAATTAACTACAATAAATGAAATGAACTCTCATAACGAATATTCATTTATGATCTGATTTTCGATTTATTGAGACAATATGATCTTGTTCTTCGAATTAACTACAATAAACGAAATGAACTGTCGTAACAAATATTCAATTATCCTATGATTTTCGATGTATACAGTCAATATGATCGTGTTCTTCGAATTAACTACAATAAACGAAATGAACTCTTATAACAAATATTCATTTATGATATGATTTTCGATTTATTGAGTCAATATGATCTTATTCTTAGAATTAACTAGAATAAATGAAATGAACTGTAGTAACAAATGCTCATTAGTGATGTGATTTTCGATATATTGAGTCAATATGATCTTATTCTTCCAATTAACTATAATAGATAAAATGAACCATGCTAACAAATATTCATTTATGATTTCATTTTCGATATATTCAGTCAATATGATCTTATTCTTCGAATTAACTACAATAAATGAAATGAACTATCTTAACGAATATTCATTTATGATTTCATTTTCGATATATAGAGTCAATATGATCTTATTCTTCCAATTAACTATAATAGATAAAATGAACCATGCTAACAAATATTCATTTATGATTTCATTTTCGATATATTCAGTCAATATGATCTTATTCTTCGAATTAACTACAATAAACGAAATGAACTGTCGTAACAAATATTCATTTATGATGTGATTTTCGATGTATAGAGTCAATATGATCTTGTTCTTCGAATTAACTGCAATAAATGAAATGAACTGTCCTAACAAATATTCATTAGTGATGTGATTTTCAATGTATTACGTCAATTGTACTGCGGTTAAAATAGCGTTTGAGATAGATGAGTTGTCATTTGTTTGCAATTGTAATTGATAGGAGTGCGCACTACATTTCTGCTTTGGAGTATATAGTTGAATTGGAAACTGAGTTTTTTTTTTCGAACTTTATAGGTTTTTAATTCTTTTTTGAGAATTAGCATGAATAAAATAATCAAGGGCATTGTTTTAATCAATTAGTCAATAAATAATTGGATGTAATGAGTAGGACGTGAAGAAAATATTTTGAGTTTTGGCGTGAATGGCGCGTAAGTTTGATAGAAAAAGTGCGAAGAATTTTAGTGGCATTTGTTTACATTGTGTAATTTTTGGATATGATGATTTCTTGAAAGAGGTTCGTAAGTGACAGGTTGAATTTACGTTTGATGGTCATGGATATGTGATATAGAGTAAAATCTGCCTATGTGGACACCTTCTGGCTCCCCCGAGCAGATTTTACTGTAAATGAATCTCTCTAAAGTGAAAGTCGTCTAAGTTGGAAACAACTTTGACATTATGTTGAGGGTAAAAGTGAGTATTTGAACAGATTTAAAAGTTTAAAAGAGACTACTCAATGATATTTATAGTGTATGTATTGAAATCTATGTTTTCTATGGGATATCGGTCACTGTTCTAAATAACTTTAGCTTTCTTTATTTTCAAATTTGTGTGTACTTCCACCAAATGAAATAGAATGGTACGTATTGTGTAATTAGTATAGAGTATGAAAAGAAATATAAGAGAAATACCTGTGATAGTTGATATTCGTCGATTAGAATATGGACTAAGACATGCAATTTGCACTCAAAAAAGTTACAATGAGCAACGCAATAAATAATCCGGCAAGATAATTGTGTGTAGTCGTAGTATTTCCATTACAACCTGTTACCAGCACTTACTGTCAACGTATTTGACAGTGTTGAATAAATCATATCATCTTTCATCTTCACATGCAACAATCGAACCGATATTTAGTGTTCAATGTCCAGTGAAGAATTCTGAGATATTGTTTTGTTTCACTGGTATATATAATAGTCGTATATTTAAATAATAGAAAAAAATCAAGCAGAGAATGACAAGATAATTTACCATTGTTTCATTGAACTTACT
>Ga0209952_1003427_pt1 | contig 11009 bp, 10 predicted proteins | sample ThiBiot_750_biof_2_FD_183951 | JGI IMG/M metagenome (GOLD analysis project Ga0209952, IMG submission 183951) | Wastewater bioreactor microbial communities from Cape Town, South Africa - Thiocy_cont_750_biof (SPAdes) | ecosystem: Engineered > Bioreactor > Thiocyanate-remediating >...
GACGTTCGGATCCTGAAGGAATTCAATATTGTCGAACATGCCATGAAGGTCAATGGACTGAACTTGCCGTTTGTCAAGTCGTTCGATGTGATGCCGAATTATTACGTGCAAATCCACGTTTAGTTACTGAATGGGGAGAAATTAAACCAGCCGATGGTGGAGCTTTATATGCACCGGCATCGATTTATGCAATTTATGCATTTGCTTTTGGTCCACATTGTAAACAATGCGAAGCCAATGGTCAATGGAGTCGATATGCATTGCCAGAATTATGTTCAGGAATCAAATTCTTTGGTTATTCAACAGCAACGACCGAAGTTATTGATGAAACGAAATTAACTACAACGACAACAATATCGACGCCGGCATTGTTGGCCAAACGATTGTTAAAAAAACAATAAACATTATTTTAGATTAGAATAAAACTCTTTTGTTTTTCTTGTTGATGAAAATATAAAAATTTCACTAGGTTATTCTCGCAGACGTCAATAGGGCTTTATAAAACTAACAGAACAATAATCTTTTTTTTTCAATTCATTGATTTCGAGCAAAACCTTAGAATTTACTGTAGACATACAAATATTGATTTCTATTTTCTAATAACTATCATTTACCTCCAGTATTTTTACGATTCATTCTTCTGCGCGAACATTGTCCGTGAACTCACGACTATGAAAACTTCGAATATTATCAATACATCCATTCGTTCATCACGGAACACTATCTACGTCTATCCGAGAAGAAATGCATCATCATCACCATTAATGACAAATTCAAGTATTCACACGACAAGACAAGTTCGACCAAATACTACTTCTATTTCCATCATCTTACTTATTTACAATTTATTTAGGCATCCCGAACATCGAGCATTGAATCAATTTTTCAAGATACGCATCGAAACAAGAAACAAAATAAAAGAAATCATACTGCGTTTAGATGTACGTCATCAATCTGTTGTGGATGTCTACTACCCTGTTTATTGCTATCGACCATTTTACTCGCTCTTATTGGAACTATTGCCACATTGATTACTATGGCAGCAGTAAAAAAGACAACAACAACAACAACGATCACAACAACCACGACAACCACCAGTAAAAGGCATTATATAGGTTATTTCTCAAATATCTTTAGTTTTTTATTTTTATAGTGATGAGCTGTTCAGCATCGGGTTCAACAACACAAGCACCAGGAGGACGAGGTGGTGCCTCGGTTCTCTATACGTTTGACAATACTCCGAATGATTACTTTGGAAATTATAATGCCGTACCTGTCAATAGTCCAGTATATGAGTCACCTGGATATAATGGTCGAGGTCAAAAGATCTTATTACGAAAAAATCTAACACAATATTTGACAGTACCCAATCATATGAGTTTCTATCGACAAAGTTTAACTATCGAAGCATGGATATATCCTTTGATACTCTATCTCACAGAAACAGCCAGTGAAGTTGATAATGTAATATTCGCTCAAACAAATTCCGCAATAATAGGGCAATATATGTGGTCTCTCTTACGAAGGGGAAGAAATTTTGGTGCTTTCTTTGCTAATGACGTCAGTGGATTAACAGTGGTTGCAACGAAAGAGTGGCATCATATAGCATTTACATATGATTATGCCACTCAAATCCAAACCGTTTATGTGAATGGAATTGTAGGTAAGTTGGTAGACAATCATTTATAGTTTCTCATTTTTGTTTTTGATCACTACTGTCTCATATAGATGGTATCCATACAAATGCACCACCATGTGAGATTGTTAGTGGAAATCAGAGTATTGGAGCAGCAGCTAATCCAAATGGCGTAATTAATCATTATTTTGATGGCTATATAGATCAGCTGATGTTCGTGTTCAATAAATCCAAATCACGTGATCAAATTCTTGATGATGCAACATTGGTTGCACATTATTCAATGGATTGTCTTAGTTATTCAAGTAGAGATAGTGGTCCCAATCAAATTGATGGTACAGCAGTTGGATTAACTAGCGATGGTGGCCGAATTCGTCAATCATATTTATTCAACAGTACTGCTAGTTATTTTCAAGTCGAAGGATTAATTCTTTTGGGTCAATCGTATCGATCATTTTCATTCGCATTGTGGCTACGACCAATTATATCAGTTATAAATGGTGGTACTATTTTACATGCATCACAAGGAACGAATGGCCTTGGTTGGTGTTATCAATATCTAGGTTTAAGTTCAACAGGAGAGATAATTGTCTATATACCTGGCGCAGAAGGTGCTGTTCAATTGACGGGACCAGTTCTTATTGTTGATGAATGGGTTCATATAGCTGTGATACATAGTAGAAAGAATGGTCTATGTTTATATATCAATGGATTATTATACGATCAAAGTGATCCATTCATTTATCAACCGAGTGGTCTGCCAATGATAGTAACACTTGGGCAACCGCTTAGTGGTAGTTCATGCAGTTCTGGTAGTATACAAGGTGGTTATTATCGAGGACAGATCGATGAATTTTATATTTATAGTCGAGAACTGTCGAAAAAAGACGTGACGATGTTACTAAATCAATGATCGATTCACATTAAACGACTTTATCCTCATCCTTAAGATATTTGATTTTTTGCGTATTTTTTTAATGTTGTGAGGTGAATGAGGCCTACTTTCTTTGTAACGTCATCTATATTTTTTTATTAAAAAAATCGCGAGATGCCTATGAATTTCTGATAGATGGATTTCTTGTGATTATTACAATCGATATTTGCATATGCATGATTTTATTATTGATTCGATCTTTCTGCAAAAAGAACACATGCGTGTATATTAATCCAGAGAAACACAATTGAAAACAAACATACAATTTTTAATACAATCACCATATTATAACAGTCTTTGTAATAAGAAATATGAAAACTTCAAACATCATTAAGACGTCAATTCGCCCATTACCCAATAATGCCTCAAGTGATCCGTGGACTAATAAATTAAGACGGAAAAAACGTAATGTATCGCAGGTTAGACTATTTAATTACTGATTTATCATCTATATCTCTATCTATAATCTAGACGTCAAGACATCATAAATATGAGGATAAGGACATATATCCTCTCAGAGAAACCTCATCATCGTCCATTTCAAATTTGAAGAATTCCACACCTGAACAATGGTCAACCATCGAAACACACTTTCAAGATATTTCCCGAAAGAAGAATTCTCATATTACACGTAGATATAAGCCATTCATACACAATCGGTGTCTGCGACTATGTATATTGTTATCCTTGCTTATCTGCTGTCTCATTGGAATCAACTGTGTACTGATTGCGATCGCCATGCTAAAAAAATCAACAGCATCATCATCATCATCAAGTTCAACGACGACAACTACAAGCAGTACGAGACACAATAGGATTTACTTTCTCAAATATCTTTACTTCTTTTTTTTTTATAGCGATGAGCTGTATAGCGTCGGGTTCAACAACACAATCACCAGGAGGACGAGGTGGTGCTTCTGTTCTCTATACCTTTGACAATACTGCTGATGATTACTTCGGAAATTATAATGCCGTACCTGTCAATAGTCCAGTCTATGTTTCACCTGGATATAATGGTCGAGGTCAAATGATCTTACTACGTAAAAGCTCATCACAATATTTAACAGTGTCTAATCATATGAGTTTTTATCGACAAAGTTTAACTATCGAAGCATGGATATATCCATTGACAGCGTGTTTGACAGATACAATCATTGATTACATGATATTTGCTCAAACAGATTCCTCTGTAATAGGTCAACTGATGTGGTTTATGCTAAGGAATCCAAGAGTTTATGGTGCTTTCTTTGGTAATGACGTAGTTGGATTAACAATGATTGGAATTAATCAGTGGCATCATATTGCATTTACATATGATTACGCCACTCAAACTCAAACCGTTTATGTGAATGGAATTGTCGGTAAGGTATAGACAATCACTCATACTTTCTCATCTTTGTTTTATCTCTCCCACGTCGTATAGATGGTATTCACACAAATGCAGCACCATGCGAAATTCTTAATAGACCACAAACTATTGGAGTAGCTATTTATCCAAATGGCTTACTTTATGGTTATTTTGATGGCTATATAGATCAGCTGGTGTTCGTGTTCAATAAATCCAAATCACGTGATCAAATTCTTGATGACGCAACATTGGTTGCACATTATTCAATGGATTGTCTTAATTATTCAAGTCTAGATAGTGGTCCCAATCTAATTGATGGTACAGCTATTGGATTGAGTAGTGATGGTGGTCGAGTTGGTCAATCATATCTGTTCAACAGCGCTGCTAGTTATTTTCAAGTTGAAGGATTAATTCTTTTGGGACAAACATATCGATCATTTTCATTTGCATTGTGGTTACGACCTATCATATCTGTAACAAATGGTGGGACTATTTTACACGCATCTCAAACAACTAGTGGACTCGGTTGGTGTTACCAATATCTAGGTTTAAGTTCAACAGGAGAGATAATTGTCTATATACCTGGCGCAGAAGGTGCTGTTCAATTGACGGGACCCGTTCTTATTGTTGATGAATGGATTCATATAGCTGTAACACATAGTAGAAAGAATGGTCTATGTTTATATATCAATGGATTATTATACAATCAAAGTGCTCCATTCATTTATCAACCGAATGGTCAGCCAATGATAGTGACTCTGGGACAATCTCTTAGTGGAAGTGCATGTAGTCGTGGTAGTATACAAAGTGGTTATTATCGAGGGCAGATCGATGAATTTTATATTTACAGTCGAGAACTGTCGAAAAAGGACATAACAATGTTAATAAATCAATGATCGATCAGAAGATATTTTTTTAGAAAGAATGAATAGTTGTTGACGTCATTTCTATGATGTTACGGTTTCGATAAAAGTCTTACGTTTTCATGTAGACAAAATAAATATTGATTTTGAATGCTGCTTATATTATTACAGTTCATTATTGATTCCATTATATGAAAGAAAAAAATATAAAATAGGTTGTTTCATTTCTATTTTTCTTTCATGCGCATACTGTTTGTGAACTCCGAATTATGAAAAGTACAAAAATCATCAATAGATCCATTCGTCAATCACGAAAGACTATCTCTGTCTATTCGAGAACAAATCGATCAAAAACAATGCAGCAAAGAAAGCCTGATTCATCAATCGTAGATTCAAGCGTTCCCACGACAGTACACGTTCGACCAAAGATTGTTGTAGGTTTCTTCATCTTACATTTTTCGAATCTATTTAGGAACATAGAACATCGATCATTGAACCAATTTTTCAAGATATGCATCGAAACCCTCAACAAAAAAAGGGAAATCATACTGCGTTTAGATCTATGTCATCAATGTGTTGTCGATGTCTAGTGCCTTGTTTATTACTATGGTTGATTTTACTCGGTGTAGTGGGTATTATAGCTGCATTGCTTGCTGCGACATCACTGAAAAAGACAACAATCACCACAACATCAATGATGACGACCACAACCACCACCAGTATGAGCCATTAATAGTTTATTTTTGAAATATCTTCATTTATATTTCGTAGCAATGAGCTGTTCATCGCCAGGTTCAACAGCACAAGCACCAGGAGGACGAGGTGGTGCCTCGGTTCTCTATACATTTGACAATACTTCAGATGATTACTTTGGCAGTTATAATGCGGTGCCTGTTAATAGTCCGGTATATGCGTCACCTGGATATAATGGTCAAGGTCACAAGATCCTACTACGTAGAAATCTATCACAATATTTGACAGTCGCCAATTATATGAATTTCTATCAACAAAGTTTAACTGTCGAAGCATGGATCTATCCGTTAACGCTTTGTACAACCGATTCATTCGTTGATTATATGATATTTGCTCAAACAAATTCCTCTGTAATAGGCCAACTGATGTGGTTTATGCTAAGGAACCCAAGAGTTTATGGTGCTTTCCATGCTAGTGACGTAGTTGGATTAACAATGATTGGAACGAATCAGTGGCAACATATTGCATTTACATATGATTATCCTACTCATACTCAAACCGTTTATCTTAATGGAATTATAGGTAAGTTGGTAGATAATCGTTCATAGTTGCTCATATTTATTTTATCTCTCCCGCGTCGTATAGATGGTATCCGTACAAGTGCATCGCCATGTGAGATTATCAGTGGAAATCAGAGTATAGGAGCAGTTACTAATCCAAGTGGCAGTATTGGTAGCTATTTTGATGGCTATATAGATCAGCTGGTGTTCGTGTTCAATAAATCCAAATCACGTGATCAAATTCTTGATGATGCAACATTAGTTGTACATTATTCAATGGATTGTCTTAGTTATTCAAGTCTAGATAGCGGTCCCAATCAAATTGATGGCACAGCTATTGGATTAAATAGTGATGGTGGTCGAGTTGGTCAATCATATTTATTCAACAGTACTACTAGTTATTTTCAAGTTGAAGGATTAATTCTTTTGGGACAAACATATCGATCATTTTCATTTGCATTATGGTTAAGACCAATTATATCAGTTACGAATGGTGGAACTATTTTACATACATCTCAAACAACGAATGGTCTCGGTTGGTGTTATCAATATCTAGGTTTAAGTTCAACAGGAGAGATAATTGTCTATATACCTGGCGCAGAAGGTGCTGTTCAATTGACGGGACCTGTTCTTATAGTTGATGAATGGGTTCATATAGCTGTTACACATAGTAGACAGAATGGTCTATGTTTATACATCAATGGATTATTATACAATCAAAGTGATCCATTCATTTATCAGCCGAATGGCCAGCCAATGATAGTGACTCTGGGACAATCTCTTAGTGGAAGTTCATGTAGTCGTGGTAGTATACAAAGTGGTTATTATCGAGGGCAGATCGATGAATTTTATATTTACAGTCGAGAACTGTCGAAAAAGGATGTGATGATGTTAGTAAATCAATGAGTTAAATTTTATTTTAGGAGGATTTCGAAAATAAACCAGGCAATGTGTTTACATAATGGATTAAGTCCTAGAATATTAAATTTTAACAAGAGCAAGAAAGAAGAAGTTTTTGTTACCAGTTTATTGGTTGAAATCGCTAATTGTTGAAGTGTTTTTCCACCGGCCTAAATAAAACGTTATTCTTCGAATCGTTTCTCGTTGTCATACTTTGCTTAGTATTCTCGTGTCTGCTCCATGTGCAACTAACAATTGCGTTGTAAATAAATTTCCTCGAATAATAGCCATTTGTAATGCAGTGGTGCCTGTTGATTGATCCTCGCAATGCACATTCGCACCATGAGTGAGAAGAAATTCAATAATTTCCTTATTACAATCATGAATAACTATAGTATTTTGAATAAATCTAGAACTTAATTATGAAGTATTTGACTTTCCTACCAGCTCGATATAATGGCGTCCATTTATGTGGACCAACTGGCCGATTTAATTCAACTTCTTTATTTTCATCTAATTGTCGCACAATGACAGCAACGGTTTCGAAATTTTTACTATCGATCGCATGATGCAGAACAGTAACACCTAAGCAAAACTCGAAATCTATTTTATCTATACATGTCAATCATTTATTCTTGCCATTTTGATCCATAGTATAAACATTTGCACCATGTTCAATTAACATAACACATGCTTTACTAAAACCAGTACTTGCTGCAACTATTAAACTAGAAAACAAGCAAAATGAATTCAAGGAATTAAAGAAAAAGAAAAAAAGAACAGACGGAGTTTTGCCCGAACTCAATGTACTGTTAACATTTGCGCCAGCTGTGATTAATAATTCAACTTTTCTATTGAATGAAAAAAATCAGAAAATAAATTAAAAAAAAGCAAGTATAGTTACGCTATATCAAGTTTTGCACATGCATGCAGAAGAGGTAGATTTCCATCTTTATCTGGTTGTTCAAGAAGAGGATGTCCTGGTCCTCTAAAATCAAATTTAACATAACAAAAAAATCGTTTCTATTGAATATCTAAGTATTACAAAACGTTCAGCAGTTTCTCCAATTGTTCTTTTCCTGGTACAGCAATTGCTTTGTAAATCGTATCTCCAGTCATTGGCTCAGGTGTTGTTCCTGTTTGTAAAATCGGTGACCATTCTGATCGTTCAGCGATACCATTCGAATTGATTTTATATTGAATTCGAAATTCATATTGAGTATTGACTTTTAAATTTGCGATTTTATACGAAAGTGCTGATCCTCTATTCACATTCAAAATCAAATCAATTCGAAGAAAATCTGAATTCTTTTTACGTATAAGCATTTTCCCAAAGTGAACCACTTCGTTTCTCTCGTCGTTGTAAATAAATCAACGAACCAGTTCGTACTGAACCATCTTCATTAAAAAAACGTTTTGTTATCGATCGATTTTTATCTTGAACTTGAATATTTTCCCATTGAAGTTCGATCGAATGATGAGTCGTATTAACAACAACAGGTACTAATGGTTTTTCTAAACGTGTGCCTAAATCAATGAATAGATCGATTAGACGAAGTTTACAAGTAAATTTTCTTACTCATCGTTCACCATGAAAAATGAAAGGAAAAGAAACTTTTTTTTTCTTATTTCAACAAACGCGCTCGGTTTTTATATTAAAAATCAATATATAATTTTTTGTTTCCGTTCGAAAAATATCATTTAAATCGTACCTATCGTTCAATGAATTATTCAGTCTACTTTTTTTTATTAAAAATAAACTACTTCAATCGTTTATTGAGCATTGCGTGCCGGCAGCATATTCAAAATGAAATTGCTATTCTGCATGATCATTAAAAACGTTAAATACACATTGCATGTTGTATTACGAAACAAGATATTTTTTTGAATTCTCTTTTAGCTTTTCACATAACGTTACTTCCAGTAAAGTGCTATGACAAAGTACTTTTCCTTCAAATATAAATCATCGACTCGTTAATTATGACACACCAATTAGCAAAAAATAGAAACTATATTGATCAATACTGGTCGGGTTAGTGACTTGAAAAGATAAGACTAATGAGAGTAGTTTGTCCTTGATGTTAAAAATATGTAACAGTTGTTCAGCATTTACTTCGTTCTTATAGAATTTTTTTTTGTTTTCATTTAATTATATTAAATGTGCGAATGTGAAGCAGCTTATACAGTTGTTTCTTCTAATTTAGTAAGTGACCTTCATAGAAATGATTTGAAAACTCATTATGATAAAGTTAATCATCTGTTAACTGAAGAAAAAGTGAAAGAGAAACAACTAAACATTTCATTTCCTTTTCATCATTGCCAGAAAAAAAATGCATCGGACAATCATATTTCTAATAATCATCGTTTACATGCCAATGATTCAATCGCAAGTATGGGGAGGTATTTTTAGTACCACTCCAGGATGTGTTCAAGCTTCTTGTTGCTGTCCTACTACTGATATTCAAGTTTATGAATATTCAAACACAATAGCCTTGAATTTAACATTAGATGGTAGTCTTTGTATGAATTTCGCAACATTATTTCAAACTAATCTACCTAAACCAGATGGTTTTTCATTGACAATGACAGTTTTTATCGTTACATTTACGGTTACAATGAGTAGTGATAGTAATACAATTACTGTCTCCAGTACACTTGGTTCTCAATGTACAGTCGTAGCAAATCGAATAGGCACACTTGCTGCAGTTGCATCGACTACACAAAGTCAAAGTACTAGTGCAGCTCAAAAATATGTTACCCCATCGGTCTTATTTTATTTCTCATTTGTTTGTCTTGTTTTAAAATAGCTTTTTACTTTTGTTTAAGCTTTGATCATACTATCTATAAAAAATAAAACATATTTTTCTCATTTGTCATTGACGTAAATCACCTACGTAAACCAATTGACTCATTTCGATTTATCGTTAAATGACGTCGAATTAATGACGTAGTCACGTGTATATATATATAAACCTACTCAAATGAATCGATTTTATACTATAACCAGTTTAATCATGCCTTACAGTGGAGATGGTTCGAATATGTACGGTCTTCGTGCCGAGCAATTATACGAAATTCAAGCAGCATTTCATGAGATGGATGCCAATCATAATGGATATTTAAGTATTGGCGAAATACGTCAATGTCTTTTGCGTAATAATGTTCGTTTCAATGATTCGGAAATTCATCGAGTTCTAGCACAAATGGATTATAATCATGATGGACGAGTTAGTTATGATGAATATATGTACTTCATGGCTCAAATCTATCGAGGTGAATTTTAGGGACACATTTCTTTTTCTATTTTTCTGATCAATCGTATCGAGTGATTAGTTTGTCGAATGTATTATAAATAAAATTTCAATTCAATTCGATGTTTCGAAAGAAAAGGAAAACAAAAATAATCAGATTTGAGGGTTTCTTATATGATTATATGCCATCGAATCGCGATTCTTTAGACAGAAAGTACTGAACATTCACGCAGGTCAGACATAATGAATGGAAAACAGAAAAGTGTTTCGTTTACTGATGAGACATCAAACGACGGACATAGACTTGAGAATACAAAACCAACAAGACCGTCATCAATGGAATTATGCATTCAATGCTGTTTAGTTAGTTCATTGCTAACAGGGATTATCTTGGCAACTATAATCGCATTATGGTTAACTTCATCACCATCAAACAAAACAACAACAACAACAGTTCTTCAAAGTATTTTCAACACAAGTAAATTTTTGTTTAAGCTGAAACAACCTCTGCTATTACTACTACTACTGCAGCAACTGCAGCAACTGTAACTTTTGATTGTCCACCAGTATCAGTATCGGTTGGTTCCGCTAGTATCCTTTATTCAACAACAGCTGATACTAGTACTACCTATCAATGCTTTGCGTCTACATGGACAGCACCCAGTTCGAAAACAGTTACTCTAGCTTTTCAATTTCGTCATTATTCGGATTATTGGTACCTTGATGATGTTTCAGTCTATCAAGGATCCAGTCAAATAATAGTCAACGGAGGATTTGAAACCGGTTCGTTAACTCCGTGGCAACGAACAACTCCAAACGGAAAT
>Ga0209952_1003428_pt1 | contig 11009 bp, 13 predicted proteins | sample ThiBiot_750_biof_2_FD_183951 | JGI IMG/M metagenome (GOLD analysis project Ga0209952, IMG submission 183951) | Wastewater bioreactor microbial communities from Cape Town, South Africa - Thiocy_cont_750_biof (SPAdes) | ecosystem: Engineered > Bioreactor > Thiocyanate-remediating >...
TATAGTATTATTATTATTATTCGAATACATTCTTTTTTCTCTCCTTCTCTCTCTCTCCTTCTCTCGTCTTATTTTCTCGTTGGCGGTCAAAGATTACTCATTTTCAAGCCGTTTGCGACAGTATGCATTCATCGTTGTTTTTGCTAGATGGCAAGCTAGAGAACATCATACGATATATTTTTTCTTTTCCTCCTTCTTGAGTACAAACTACTGTTTGAATACGAAAGACCCACTTTCTTTTTACAACGCACATCGTCCTTTGGATCAATGCAGCGGTACATCAACCTCTCCTCGTTTCGTCAACTAATGATTTGGCTCGAGTGTCACATTTTTTTATCGTTTTTTATCGTATGAAAGTAATAGTCCTTAGTTGCCGTTCCTATTTTCCTTTTGCACATACTGAGATTTACCAGGCGAATTCAAAACGACAGCATTTCATATCAGTTTATGATTATTTTTATTTGAATTAATGAGTTTTACTAGGCATCATTCAATGCAAAGCAGTAATTTAAAAGGATTCTGTTATTTAATATGACTCATAACATAATTATTTTGTTTTGGTGAATTTGTATAAATCAAAAGAATGTGATAGAATTCCTATTTATATGATAATATTCAGAATCCGATTACATAAATGCTTCTCATGTCGAAATATCGATGACGTACTGTTTGCACTGAAAATAGGATATAATTGGATCAATACAGTTTATCAACAGCTTTATTCTATTGGTTTCTTTTCGCTTACTTGGTTGTATGAAGATGGATTAGGACGCACTCAATGCCTTCTTGTTTTTGTTAGTTTTGTCGATAGAATAGAGAACAGAAGAAAAAAGAAACATAAGAAAATGTCATATAAAAATACTAATTATCGATAGTAATAATGTTATGAGAAAAAAAGGAACTCGTCAATATTAAATCAAATTAGTATTTCCATTATATTCACAATAGATTGCTGATTAACAGTTCTAATTGCAGTGATTCATGTATTTTTTGTCTACATAATTTTTGTTTTGCCAGACACATCGGAAAAGGAAAAACACCGGGTGTTTTTTTTCTTGTTTCAAAGAAGAATGGTCGAGTCCTCTAACTATATTTGATTAATTCGAGTATGTTTATTTTATTCGATTACTGGCACAAAAAGAGTATTTATCAAATATGACAATAGCTGAACAAATAAATACTCATCTACTACATCATACTATCCAAAAAAAGCACATCAACATAGATATTTGCAGTCTGTACGTCAATCGCTATCTTGTTTTTTTATGAGTCATAAAAAATTGATAAACGGAATATGAAAATGGTGTACTGTATATTCTCTAAGTTTCTGTTTCGTCACATCAATGAAAACAATCGACAAAAAGATATACATGAATAATTTCTACCTTTTCTGTTATGGTGTCTTTGAGTTTAGTGCGTTCATATCTTTCTCAATAAAATTAGAATGGGTAACTTAATGAAAAAACATAGAGGAGCAAATCCTCAACCCGCAGTTGTTGGACAACCACCTGTATCACAACAAGTACCAGTTCAGCAATCAGTTCTTCCACTTCAACCACATCCTGTAGTAATAGCAGCTCATCTTCCACCCGAAGCTCAAAATGAGCCTACTCCACAGCAATTCTCTCAACCTGCTATGATTGTTCAGGAGCCACAGCAGCCTGTTATGTTTGCTCAAGAATTTCAACAACCTATGATGATGCCTCAACAACAGCCAACAATGTTTGCTCAAGAATTTCAACAGCCTATGATGATGAATCAGCCACAGCAACCTGCTATGTTTGCTCCACAGCAAAATTTTATGACTCCTATTGCAACTCAGTAACATTCATTTTCATACAAAATACTTATTCGAGCTATAGTTTTTCTTTTGTAACAAAACATATTCTATATAGTGTGAATTTTGTTCACAGGATACGAATGAGATAGCATTCGAAATAAATTGACTGCGTAATATTATAATTACAATGTAGACAAAATTTTAAGAAACGAGAAAAAAAGTATAACACCAGTTTGTCCAACACCCAACAAGAAACAAAAGAATGGTTTTATTTCCACTGATGCAGCATAGAATATAGCTGACAGAAGTGCACCTATATTCATAAATAAAAATAAATGAAAATTTCTTTTTTTTTTCTTCTCGATAAATATCAAAATTTACTTGTTAGAGCTGATGGTACAATCGGAGTGATGATTCCAGCTAAAATAATGAGTATTGTATACCAACGTCCAATTTTATGACTTTTCAATGATACAATTGCAATAATACTGGCGATTAAATGTACAACAATTGATGTCATGAAACACCAAAGGAATATTTCTGCCCAAATATCTAAATATATTTTTCGGTTTCATTTCATTGACAAGAAAATCAAATCAATAAAATTACCTCCAAATTCAACGAGACGATGCTTAGGCGTTAATTTTAATGAATCAAGAAGACGTCGAAATGATAGTTCTTTAAAAAATTCTGGCATTTTTTATTCGAATAAAATAAACGAAGAAAAAAATGAATGATCAATCGATCGAGCTATACATAAATATGCATTCCTTACACTTACTTATTTCTTTCTTGTTCTCATTCGATCTTATTTTTGTCCAATAGAAATTCATCTTGTCTTCTCGTGAAAGGCTCTCACCAAGTAACATGCTTCAACGATGGTACTCAATCCATCATTTTCACTAAACATTAGTACGGATTTAATATCGTTCATTTAAATAATAATCATGCGTTTAAAATTCACATTTCCATCGACACTTCGTCATGGCGAACGAGTCGATTGCGTTGGATGGATGTCAGCAGATGATCTGTATTCAGTTGGAGAAGATCATATCATATACAAATACAATGTTGTTCAAAATGATTTGATTAAAATTGCTGAATTAGCACCTGATCTTTATCCACTTGATATGCATTGGTTACCCAAAGGTGCGAGTGGTGGTGGTGGAGCTGGAGCAGGCTCAGGAGCAGGTGGAAAACGAACAGTTGGTTCGGATTTATTTGTTTTAGCAACAAGTGATGGTAAATTCTGTTTTATTAATAAAACTGGACGTATAGAAAAAAGTGTCGAAGCACATCGAGGCGCAACTATTTGCGTTCGATGGAGTCCTGACGGCAGTCAATTTGCTACAGGTAGTATTCACTGATTTCTATATATTCAGTAATCATATTTTTGAAATATAATTCTCAGGTGGAGAAGATGGACAAGTTCGAATTTGGGCACGATCAGGCATGTTACGTTCAAATCTTGTTCAATCAGGTAGAATCTTTTCAATGTATCTCTTCTATCGAAATCTATGTTCGACATTTCATATAGCACCACCAATATTTTCAATCTGTTGGTCAGCTGATAACGACGCAATACTTTATTGTGCAGGCAAACATCTCGTGATGAAACCACTTTCACCTAATTCAAAACAAAACTCAGTAGGATAATATGAAAATTGATCTCAAATCGAAAAATATATTAATTCTTTTTTTTTTCAAGTGGAAAGCACATGAACAAATTATTTTGAAATGTGATTGGAATACAGTCAATAATTTAATTATATCAGGCGGTGAAGATTGTCGATATAAAGTCTATATTTATTTGTCTTTTCTATTTCGTAAAAGCAAACTTTTTTCTCTCTCAAAAGGTCTGGGATTCTGTTGGTCGACCATTATTTTCTAGCCAAGCATTTGAATATCCCATTACTAGTCTCGCATGGGCACCTGACGGTTCGAATTTTGCTGTTGGTTCTTATAATACAATTCGTCTATGCGATAGTGCTGGTGTATGTTTAGTCAAACATTTCTTTCAATCGAACATATCTCTTGCTTTGATCTAGTGGTGTCATTCAGTAGAAAAGCCTAAAGACGGCAGTATTTTTGCTCTCTCATGGTCGAATGATAGTACACAATTAGCATGTGGTTGTGGAACAGGTCGAGTTGGCATTGGACATATTATTGAACGGTATGCAGATTTAGTTTTGAGAAATTGAGAAAATGAAAAGAATGAATTGTAGACGAATTGATTGGCGTCATTTGGAATTTGTTTTAACTGATTCGAAAGTGATTACAGTTAGTAATTGTGAAACAGATCTTAAAGATAAAATCGAATTAAAAGATCGATTGGTTAAAATGTCGGTTGGATTTGGATATCTAATTGTTTTAACAAGTAATCAAGGTTTAATCTATAAGTATGTGAAGAGTTGACTTTTCGACGAAGATTAAATAAATGTTCATATGTCGATTTAGTTGTAAACAATTAGGTCATCCGGCTCTATTCGAGCTACGTGATATGTCAATGAGTTTAATCGTTCAAGCAGAAAAGTACAATGAAACTTAAGATTTCGATGTTTGTTCAATCAGAAATTTTTAGATATTTTCTTCTGTCGGATGGCATTAATATTTGTATTTACTCATACGAAGGTCGACTTGTTTCAACACCGAAATTGCTCTCATCGAAACCGGATTCGGTCAATATGAATACCGTTTCTCTTAGTTCGGACACGATCGCTATTCGTGATGCAACAGATACGAAATGTTTGTCTATTTCTCAAGTTCGCTTTTCTTATACTTTTCTGTTTTTCACTTTCAGCTGTTACATTTTTCGATATCAATGGTAAACAAATTGGCGACGGAAAATCAGTTTCTCATGCTGTAAATTATCTTTTTCTCTGATAAAATCTTTGTACTAATCATTGATGATTTTATTTTGCATAGTATGAAATTGTTCATTTGGCTTTGGATCAGACAGGTGCAGCCAATGAACGTAAACTTGCATTTGCCGATAAATTTCAAGATTTATTTATCATGCACGTTCGAGTCAGCGGACAAGGTCAACGAGCTAATAGTCAACGAATTCGAAAACTTTGTATGTCGAATTGAATTCAATCGATAGATTGATATTTATGTTCGTGACTTTTCTTTAAGGTACGAATATCGGTAGTTTTCGATGGAATGATAAAAATGCGATGTTAGCTGGTATTGCCGATGGGAAATTGAATATTTGGTTGTATCCGAATGTTGTTTTTGTTGATCAAAGTTTAGTTGAAAAAACCACCTATCGAATTGAATCGGGGTAGAATTCAATTGTTTTTTTTTTTGCGAATTTGAAAGGAAAACAATTCGTTGTTGTTCTCTTCAGTGATTTCGGTAAAAATCCTTCGATCTCAGATTTTCTCAGTTGTCAAATAACAATTCGTAAATCAACGGGTGCATTGATTCAATCAGCACTGCCGATTTATTATGAACTATGTCTTGATTTATTATCGGCAAATCGAGCTGAAGAAGCTTTACAATTATGTCAATACATTGCAGTAGGAGAATTAAATCTAATCGATATAATTATTTCAACAACAAAAAAAAATCTAGGATGATTCAATCTATGCTCTCATTGCTGTTGTTTCATTATTCAATCGAGATTTTGATTCAGCTGAAAATGCTTTTGCACAATTAGGCAATGTAAATCGATGACAAACAAAAACGATTTTCATTTGTTTGTTTTGAAAATTGTTCTAGACGGAAATGGTCTTTTGTTTACAAAATCTTCGTACAATTGCATCGAAAGAAGAACGCGAAGCTGAATTAGCTTTACTTGCTGGAGGAAATATTCAAGAAGCTGAAGGACATTATCTTCATGCAAATAAACCATTACATGCGATTATGCTTCATTTGAATGAACACAATTGGGATCGGTTTGTGACTTTTGAAATTGAATTGCGCTTTGACTTTTTGCGTTGTAGTGCTCTTGAGTTAACACAACGACATTCACAATATTTAGATGTTGTTGTTGGTTATCGACAGAAATATTTGAAAGAATACGGCGGAGGAAAGAAGGAAACAAATCAGAAATATATCCAAGCAATGAAAACGGTTTGTTAAATAATTCTTGATGGGTAAAATTAACTTTTTTATTTTGTCTAGGTCGACGTCGATTGGGATCGAGTCGATGCAAAATTACGCAAAGAATTAGGCGAAGATAGTGCTTTAAGAATAATGGAATAGACTAAAAAACGAACATTTGCTTTTTCTGTATAAACAAAATAACATCAACAAATTTTTTTGAGCTGCAGAAATAAAACAAAATAGAAGAACAAGCGTTTTATCTCTTTACACATGATTTAGATTAAAATAAAATAATGAATCCATCTCAACGACGTACCAAAGTTAGACATTCAGCAGCAACATCATCATCAGTTAATCGAACATTTGAACGTGAACATACGATTCCGATTCCATCTCGACAAGGAGAATTAAATGAACGAACGGATTTCACTCTTGATCCATCGTTAATATTCGATGATTTACCACAACCATTTCGGTTTGTTTGAATAGAATGAAATGAAATGAATTATAATCATATCTCTCTAGACGAATTAATAAAGTTTATGAATCGATTTTCGATGATGCTTGGACACTCATTGAAAAACGTGAACAAAAACGAATACTCGATCAAACAAAATTCGTTTCAGCACAACATACATCATCAACATTAATCAATGTAAATCTTATTCATTCGTTCTTTGTCTTATGTATTTAAAATCTGTTTTTAACTTAGACACCGTATCCTATTTCTCTAATTGGTAGTCATGCTTCAGGAACATTAGTTTTTTGTAATGGAATCGACAATGAACAAGCATATTTAATCTGTTATGATTATCAAACAGATGAAATTGTCCATCAAATACCTATAGATAATCCATTGAAACATATGACGGTTTTCAAACATGAATCAATCTATTTTCTGAGTGTTATCGATCAACTTGGTATGTATTCATAGGCTTTCAATTTTGTTTAATTACGTGAAATGTTCGATATTTGAAGGCTATTGGAAAATGTTGGCATATAAAAATCAAAAATTCTATCTTTTATTTACTCAATATGAAACCGAAGTAAATCGACTAAAAATAAAAACAAAATTGAATGTCATTTATTCGATAATTAGGATGATAGTAAACGACCAATGTGTTTAATGACACAAACTGGTTTAAATGATGAATATCTAATTGTTTGTTGGTTTGGTAAATACGAAAAACAATAGTTAAAATTGAAATTATCTAATGATTTAAATATAGGTAATAATGATTCATGGTTTGAAATTTATAAATTAGTAAAAGATCAATGGAAATCAGAAATTGCCACTCAAGAACAGGTTAATTTAGGAATATAATTTTGTTTTGTTATTCTTATTGAATAAATAGACTACAACGATAAATGAAAGTGATATAATAGAAGATGCAGTTGAATCAACAACAGTAGAAACTAATTCCGGATTGATACGAGGTCAATTCAGTCGATTGAGTTTATTATTCAAAACTCGAGCACCGAAATTTAGTGCTGGTAGAAAATTCAAATGTTTTTTCTAAAGAAAATTCTATTTTTCTTCTCGTAAAATAGGATCGAATAATTTTCAACAACTAATGAAAAATACCGATAATCAATCGAATATTGGCCAAGGCATATCAAATCATTTTTATACTCAACAAATTATCGATATGAAATCGATTTTAATTCGAGATTTAATTATGTCATCAGCAAATATTGATACATCTGATCGAACATTTCTCGTACCGAAAAGTGAACCAGTACCGCCTATGTAAGTTCCAGAAGAAAAAAAAGACAAGAGAACGAATGAAATTGATCGATCTATTTTAGAATTCCAGCTTTTGTTTTTATTCCTGCTGGAACAACGACAACAGGAGGTAAATAATTCGTGTTTATGATTCATTTCAATGAAATACTATTTAGCCAATCATTCTCTGGCAATTAGTTGGCCAACAACAAATCAATTACTTATTTTTAAGATTGCTAAATCTGATGCAAAAGGAAAAGGTACATCGACTAACATTCGACTTCGATTGATCGATTAATTCTTATAATTAGATGCATTTGAAACTCGTCCTATGGCCATATGGCCATTTTCTACTCGTATAACAAGTTTATCATACGATTCAAAACATGAACATCTCGCAGTTGCACTTCAATCGGGAAATATTTGTATCATTGAACGAACATCAAGTGTAAATGATCTTCCATTTGTTGAAAATGTCAGTTCAAATCCTCTTGTTGACGTTCATGCTATTGATTCAAATCTTGAAACAAATGATAAACAAAATGGATTTTTAACTCTTTCCAATGATGGTAAAATCTATCGAGTGAAATTTAATGAACAAGATATTTCACCACCGTGTTTTCCTCAGTAAATCATTTTATTTCAATTAAAAGAAAAAATAATTCACACTCTAGAGAACAAAGTAAAGATACGTCGAACATTAATCGAATGTTATTTTTCAATTGTAATCCATCGAATTTAGTAAGACAGACGATTTCATTCGAATAAAATCAAACAAATGTTTTTTTTTTCTTTGAACATAGTTCTTGAGTATCAATGAACTCAATCGAATCTATGTAAATGATGCAGTCAAATCGAAACAATTATGTGAAATTGTTCTACCAGACATATCGAATGAAAACTACGTTCGATTTCAAATAGCATTTATTGATAATGCACGATCGATTATCATCGGAGGTGATCATTCGAAGAAAATTCATCTTTCAACTTGTGCTCATTTTCTCTCTCTCTCTTTCTCGTTGTTTTAAGTTGATGAAAATGAAAATTCATCACTACGTCTCTACCGTGTTCCGTTAGAACATTTTCCTTCACTTGAAACTTATTATCCTGAACGAATTATTTCAACAATGGACGAAACCGAATCACCGGTTGAAGTTAAACAAACGAAATCCATGAGTTCACATGCGAAAAAAACACTTGTTCAACCTGAAATCGATAAAACTGCAGTTTTATTCGATGAAAAAATCAAAGAACTCTTTCGTCGAAGGTACAGATTCTTAGTTGTTTTTTTCTTTCTATTAAAACTCCTTTCTGTTTATTCTTCATACAGACAATCCGATAGCAATGATCGACAAGAACGTTTACGTGCTCGTTGGACTGAATTCAAACTTCATTTTAATCCCGTTTATGAACAAACAATTTGAAAATGAAACTATTGAGAATTCTTTATTTATTTATGAACATAAAAATAAAAAGAAGAAGTGCGAATGAATGAATGAATGAGACAAAGAGAAGACCACAATATGAGTTAGTTTAAAATTTGCGTGTAATTTTATGGGTACAATTAAACATGTATTTAAATCGGCATTATTTTCCGCCAAAGAATTTCTCGTATAAAATTCGACTAGATCTTTCAGTGAATAAAATAATCGATCACTGAAAACAATTTGATGTCCATTAGTTATCGTTTTTGTTGTTGTCGATGATGATGTTGGACCAGTTCGATCAATCGTTGATGCAACAAAACGAAAAGCATAATCTTTGGTTGGATCACGACCAATACGGCAATCGTATATCATATTATTATGAACTAATGTTAATGCATAGAAACCATTTGATGATGGACGAATGAGATAAGTACCTTCGCCACTCGATTTTAATAATTTATGCGCTGTTTCACGATTGATCGATGGTAGATACCATGGTTCATCAGTTGGAATGCCCAGAAAACTATTGATTTCATGTTGTTCAATGCCTCGATCAGCTAATGATTTCATACACATAGAAATTTTATTCTCATAAACTATCATTGCATTTTTTCGTTCTTCAAGTGTTTTAACTAATTCATCACGTTTTAATTGTCGTTCCGTGTAGGTTTCATTGAGAGCTTTCATATTATTAATAAAACCTTCGACACGTTGTTCGAGATATTTAAACGAACGTTCATATTCACTTTTTTCGTTGTTTTTTTGACAACGCATTAAATTCTCTCGATTAAGTTTCATTTGTTTTTCATAAATCATTTGAATTCTAAAAATAGCAACAAAAATAAACACGATCATCAATCATTTGAATAATAAATTCTCGTCTACCTTCCATAAGCCATTGTTGATCGTTGTATTTCACTCATATATGTTATAATTTGATCGAGTTCAGTTTTCAATACTGTACATTTTTGATCGATTTCATTGTATGTACTTGTTAATTCAAATAGAGTGATACGTAAGATTTTGATATCTGGTATAGCCGAGAGAATGGTTGCATAGTTATCCATGTCATCATGTTTTATATTCGAAAGAATTATATCACGACGTATTGGTTTGCCTAATTTCATATCAGATTTTAAAATTGGAAAATGTTTTGATAGAGAATTATGCGAATAATATTCGATTAGATCGTGTATTGTCGAGAAAAAACATGAATTCAATGAAAAACCATATTGGCCTTGTTTATTCATGCAAATTTTAATGAAACGTTGTTGACCATCGAGTTGAACAACAAGTGTAAATGGTGCTGACACACTTGGTTCAGTTGAAAATCGAACATAATAATCTCCGTCATTGATTGTTAGTGATTTGGTTAGTAATTTTTTCGTTAACAATTGATTATCTTGTCGATTATAAAACCATGGATATCGATCGAGTATTTCATCTTGCGATGGAATCGATTCCACCGATGATATCGATGTAAGAGGTGGACGTTCAGCTTGCCAATCGATTTCATAGATGAAACGTTTCAATAAATGTACATGATCTTTATCATTGCGTGCATGAGACATAATCATTGGCCATGGTGGTCTGCAAAACGAAATAAATCTTATGAATGTATGTTTTATTTTGTTTTCAACTAACCGAAAAATCAGCTGTTTAAATATTGCGACAAGTTTGTCAACAACTCGTTCGGGTTCATAGGCTTTGACTGTATGTTGTTGATTGATATTTGACATTGAATGTTCATAGTCAAGTTTCCAGATTTTGATTATATGACACATTATAAATTTCAAGAAATCAACATAGAAAGGCATCGAATATGAGCAAATAAATTCTTGAATGACTTGTGTTGGTGCATTGACCAAATTAAGAAAATCTTCATAGTTCTCATCAGGAATAATGCCTTAGCAAAAAAAACACACACAGATTTTCTTGAATATTCTTGTCAAAATTAATATTTAATTATCTAAATCGATGTTTAATCTTTTCTTTCGTCGAATCAAAAGGTCAAATAGAATTAAAT
>Ga0209952_1003431_pt1 | contig 10999 bp, 10 predicted proteins | sample ThiBiot_750_biof_2_FD_183951 | JGI IMG/M metagenome (GOLD analysis project Ga0209952, IMG submission 183951) | Wastewater bioreactor microbial communities from Cape Town, South Africa - Thiocy_cont_750_biof (SPAdes) | ecosystem: Engineered > Bioreactor > Thiocyanate-remediating >...
TTTCGAACTGACGCGGCGTCTCAATCGCTATCGATCACCGGCTTCCGAGCCAGTTCGAAATGCTTCAGCAATTCGACGAACGCCTTCAGCCGCGCCTCGCGATAGGCATCGACGTCCATGCCGTCGTAATCGAGAAAGCCCTGCCGCGTCGACAGCCCGATGCGGCCTTGCTCCATGTTACGGCCGATGATCTCCGGCGCGGCGTAGCGCTCGCTGTCGAGCGCTTTGGTGAGATAGCGGCTGGCATAGTGCAGAATATCGCCGCCGCCCCAGTCGATGAATTCCAGCATCCCGAGCACGGCGAAGCGGAAACCGAAGCCGTATTTGATCGCCTTGTCGATCTCGTCGGCCGAGGCGACGCCTTCCTCCACCATGCGCGCGGCTTCGTTCATCGCGAGCGCCTGAATGCGCGGCACGATGTAGCCCGGCGAGGCGGCGCAGACCACGGGCACCTTGCCGATGGATTCCAGCACGGCTTTGAGGCGCGCGGTGATCGCGGCATCGGTGGCCTTGCCGGGCGAGACTTCGACCAGCGGCACCAGATAAGCGGGATTGAGCCAGTGCGCGTTGAGGAAGCGCTCCGGTTGCGCGACGGCTCTTGAGAGATCGTCAACGAGAATCGGCCTCGGGGCCGGCAAGGTCGGAGGCGCGCGCGAGGGCTTCGCGTTTCAGATCGACAACCTCCGGCACACCCTCGAAGATGATCGCCGCATTGCGTAGCGCTGGCGCGGCATCGGCTTCCGCGACCACTCGGACGCGCGACAGGATTGATGCGATATTCTCGGCAGACAGCATTCCGACGCGCGCGAGCATGTCCAGCGTGGTGCGGATGTCGGCCATCGCATCGTTCGCGAGTTTGTCGAAGGTGGCCTTGTCGCGCGGCTTGAAATCCACCAGCGTCACCGCGTGGCCGGCGAACGCAAAGGCAATCGCAATGCCGCGCCCCATGCGACCGGCGCCGAGCGCGGCGATGGGTTCGCGCGCGGTCATGATGCCACTTTGCTGAGATCGAGCGAAACGCCGCCGCGCAACGAGACCGGCTCTCTCCCCCCTTGTGGGGGAGAGGTGGAGAGGGGGGTATGAGGCAATACGAAGCGTTGCTTTAGAGTGCCTTTGGTGGGCTTACCCCCCTCCCTGACCCTCCCCCACAAGGGGGGAGGGAACGGAGAGGCTGTGCCGAAGGCACGATGCTGTTGTGGCAGGTTCATTGAAAACCTTCCCCCAGCAGCTTCTGCAACGCCGCTCTATCGAGATCGCCGAGGCCGAGGCTTTGCAGTGTGCGGCCGTCGCGCGAAAAGTCTTCGCCGCAGATCGCGCCGCCGATGGCGAGGAAGGCTTTCGCCAGCGGCGTTGCGACGCCGGCGAGTTGTGCAACGGACACCAGGAACGACAATCCGACGCGCAGATCCTCGCGCATGTAGCGGTGCTCGGTCAGCACCAGCCGCTCGCGCCAGTCGCCGCTATCGGTGAGGCGATCGTGCGAACCGCGCCCGTACATCCACTGCTCGCCTTCCTTGGCGTAGTGATGCGCCAGCGGGAAATGCGGCCCGCTGTAACCCAGCGTCTCGCGCACGGCGATGCGCTCGGCGTCGAGCGCGTCGGTGACGCGGCGGATCGCGGCTTGCGTGCCTTCCTTGTGAATATCCCAGCGTTCGAAATGTTCGATCGGTCCCGCATTCATCACGATCAGCGGCGGATGGATGATCGAGCCGGCGTTCATCAGCGCGCCGGACAGCGCGTCGCCGCACGGCTCGATGACATCCGGGAACGCCTTGCCGATCACGGTAATGGCATGGAACGCGTTCTTCAGCGGAAACACGCCGGTCGGCAGTCGTTTGGCGCGGATGGTGATCGCGACTTCGAACGGACCGTGCTTGCGCGTCAGCCACGGCAGGGTGCCGGTTTCGGCGAAGGACACATCGGCGCGATTGCTGGCGTCGTGCATCGCTTTCGCGAAGATGAAGGAGCCGAAGGTGGCGGGCGGCAGGTACACCACCTGACCGTCGGCGAGGTGCGGGGCGAGCGCGCGGGCGATGTCGGCTTGCGCGAAGGCGGGGGCGGGGCAAAGGATCAATTCCGCACCGCGCACGGCTTCGCCGATGTCGGTGGTGACCAGCGCCAGCTTGGCGTCGTGGCGGCCACGCGAGTCTTTCACAACGATGCGCGAGCCTTCCGTGCGTTGCTGCGCGACGGCGTCCGCGTCGCGCCGCCATAGCCGCACCTCGTGGCCCTGTAGCGCAAAATCGCCCGCCGCCGCGAAGGAGCCGTTGCCGCCGCCGAGTACGGTGATGATCATTCTTGTCGCCCCTGCGCAGGCAGGGGCCCATACGCCGTGTCGCCTGTTGTTATGGAAAGTGCAAATCTATTGGATAACTGACACTGGGTGCGATAACGCGCGCAGGAGGTATGGGTCCCCGCCTTCGCGGGGACGACTAGAGAGAGGCGATCGTTGCGTTGTCCGCTCACGTCCCACCCTCCGCCATCTGCTTCAGCCGGAAATGCTGCACCTTGCCGAGCGCGGTGCGCGGCAGCTCCCTGACGAAAATGAAATCGCGCGGCACCTTGAAGCGGGCGAGTTGCGCCTGCACATGCGCGGTGAGCACGTCGGCGCGCGGCGCGGCGCCGTCGCGGGAGATGATGTAGGCGACCGGCACCTCGTCCCATTTCGGATCGGGGCGGCCGACCACGCCGCAATCGGCGACGTCGGGATGCTCCAGCAGCACGCGTTCGATCTCGGCGGCGTAGATGTTCTCGCCGCCGGAGATGATCATGTTCTTCTTGCGGTCCTGCACGAAGAAGTAGCCGTCCGCGTCGCGCGTGGCGATGTCGCCGGTGCGGAACCAGCCGTCGTGCAGCGCCTCGCGCGTCGCCTCGGTGTTACCCCAGTATTCGAAAAACACGTTCGGCCCGCGCACCACGATTTCGCCGGCCGTGCCGATCGGCAATTCATGGCCGTCGTCGTCGATCACTTTCGCCTCGCACCACAGGCCGGGCAGGCCGGTGGAGCCGTCGCGCGACAGATCGCCGCCGAACCGCGTGTAGACCGCGATGGGGCAGGTTTCGGTGGAGCCGTAGACTTGCAGCACCGGCACGCCACGCGCGGTGATGCGGTCGATCAGGTCCTGCGGCACGATCTGCGAGCCGGTGGAAATGGCTTTCAGCGATGAGAGATCGGTGGTTGTCCATGCCGGATGGGAGGTGACTGCGAGGATCGTGGCGGGCACCAGCACGGTGAGCGTCGGGCGGTCGTTCGCGAATGCCGCCAGCGTGGTGTCCGGCGCGAAGCGGGCGTGGATCGTCACAGTGGCGCCGTGATGCAGCGCCGGCGTGGTCTGGATGTTGAGCCCGCCGACGTGGAAGAACGGCAGCACGGTGAGCACATAATCGTTGGAGGTGAGGCCATGCATGTGCTGGCTCATCACGCCGTTCCACAGCAGCGCTTCCTGCCGCAGCACCGCGCCCTTGGGGCGGCCGGTGGTGCCGGAGGTGTAGACGATCAAGAGCGGTGCCTGCAGATCGACGTGCGGATTGCGGCCGTCGCCGTCGGCGCGTTTGAGCAGTGCGTCAAAGGCGAGGACATTCTCGGGCGCGAAGTCAAGGCCGACGATCTTCGCTTCGGGCAACTGTTCGCGCAATGGCGCGATCACATCGGCAAAGGTCTGTTCGACGAACAGCGCTTTCACGGCGGCATCGGTGAGGATGAACATCTGCTCGGCCACGGCGAGACGGAAATTCATCGGTACCAGCATCGCGCCCAGCCGCGCGCAGGCATAGAGCAGCACCAGATAGTCGGGGCGGTTGAGGCTGAGAATCGCGACGCGGTCGCCGCGCGAAATGCCGTATTCCGATTTTAGCGCGCGGGCGGTTTGCGCGATGCGTGCGTCGAATTGCGCGTAGCTGAGCGAGCCGCCCTCGAAGCGCAATGCCGCCTTGTCCGGCGTGAAGGCGGCGTTGCGCGCGATGAGATCGGAGAGGTCCATCCGTGGTTGCCTGATGCAGATTGGCGATTATCCGTCGATGTCCACGGCCTAAGCCGCTTGCATCTCGGAGCCCGGTGGTGACATGCGGTTAGTCGTAGAGCGTTCAAACAACCTCTGCGTCGTCCCCGCGCAGGCGGGGACCCATAACCCCTGGCTTGGGTCGTTAGCAAATGACCTCGCCGCTGCGGCTTGAACCGAATTGCTGCGGCGTATGGGTCCCCGCCTGCGCGGGGACGACGATTTTCGTGTTGGAAATCTGACCATACAACGGTCACTCATCACTCTCGCCGGGCTCGTACAGCGCTTCGCGGCCGATGCGGTCGAGGCAGAGTTCGGCGGTCCAGGGCAGCATCAGCGAGCCGCAACGGCTGTCGCGATAGATGCGCTCCAGCGGCAGCGATTTCAGCATTGCCTGGCCGCCGCAGGTGCGGATGGCGAGCGTCGCGATTTCGTTGGCGCCTTCCATCGCGGAGAACTGCGCGGCGTAGGCGCGCAGCACCTGCGCTTTGGTCGGATTGGCGCAGGCTTCGGTGACGGCCTGAAACCAGATCGCCTTGGTCTGCTCCAGCTTGACGTGCATCTGCGCCACCGCGATCTGCTTGGTGGGATACATGCGGCGCTTCACCGGCGGCATCCCCGGCACCTCGCCGCGCAGGTAGCGCACGGTGAAGTCATAAGCTGCCTGCGCGAGGCCGATATAGGTCGGCGACAACGTCAGGAACATATGCGGCCAGCTCGACGCCGCCTTGAAGTAGACGCCCCGCGGCATCAGCGCTTCGTCTTCCGCAACGAACACGTCCTTGAAGATCAGCGTGCGCGAAACGGTGCCGCGCATTCCGAGCGGGTCCCAGTCGCCGACCACAGAGACGCCTTCGGCTTTCGCCGGCACGGCGAGATAGAGCGTGTTGCGGCGCGAGGCCTTCTCGCCTTCCGCCATTTCGGTGCAGAGCACGCCGTAGTAATCGGCGTGGCCGGAGAGCGAGGCGAAGATCTTCTTGCCGTTGACCAGCCAGCCGCCCTTCACCGGTTTTGCTTCGGTGCCAAACGCAACGCCGCCGGCGGCGGCCGCGCCGCCTTCCGAGAACGGCTGCGAATAGATCGCGCCGTCGTCGACGATGCGCTTGTAATGCACCGCGCGGCGGCGGGCGTGCTCGGCGCGGGTCGCTGCGTCCATCTCGAGATCGTCGGCGAGCGGGCCGGACCACAAGGTCGAGCAGACGTGCATGTTCCAGGTCAGCGCGGTGGCGCCGCAGTAACGGCCGATCTCGGCGGCGGTCAGCGCGTAGGTCTGATAGTTGGCGCCCAGCCCGCCGAGTGCTTTCGGGATCGCGATGCCGAGCAGGCCGGCTTTGTGCAGGTCGTGATAATTCTCGACCGGAAAGCGCGCCTCGCGGTCGTAAGTCGCGGCGCGGCCGGCGAACACCGTCTGCCCGAGATGCCGCGCACGCGACATGATCTCAGCTTGCTCGTCGGTGAGGCGGAAGGCTTTCGGATCGAACAGCGGCGCGTCGGGCGCGGCTGCGGCGGCGGATTTGGTGGCGGCGATGGGCGCGGTCATGAAGATTGCTCTTTGGGCAGCGGATGGGCGCTGAGGAAACTCGCGAGCGCGGCATTGAACATCATCGGCCGTTCGAGATTGGCGAGATGGCCGACGCCTTCGAGTTCGACATAGGTGGCCTTGGGAATGAAGCTCGCCATCTTCTTCATCATCGGCGCGGGCGCGTTGGTGTCCTCGGAGCCGGCCAGCAGCAAGGTCGGCAGCTTGATGTATTTGAGGATGTCGCGCAGATCGAAGCCGATCAGCGCGCGCATGGTGGCTTGATAGGTGGCTTCCGGCACCTTCGCCATGCAGTCGCGCGCCAACTCCATGCCGCGTGGATCGGGATTAGTGCCGGCCAGTTCCTCGACCAGCGTGGGCGCAAGCTGCTTCATCGTCTCGCCGCGCTCCAGCGGGCCGAGCCGGGCATCGATGAAGGTCTTCTGCCAGTCGCCGTCCGGCTTGCCGAAGGCCGGGCTGGTCTGCGCCAACACGATGGCGTGCGGCAGCTTGGGATCGGTCTTCATCAATTGCTGCACGATCATGCCGCCGATCGAATGGCCGATCAGCACCGGCTTCTCGAGCGAAAGCTGCGCCAGGAAATCCCTGAACGCATCCGCCAGCGCTTCGATGCTGGTGGTCTCCAGCGGCTTCGAGCCGCCATAGCCCGGCATGTCCCAGGCGACGGTGCGATAGCGGTTATCAAAACTGTCGAGCTGATCGCGCCAGGCGCGCGCCGCGCCGCCGATGCCGTGCAGGAACACCAGCGCCGGAGCGCCGATCTCGCCGGCGGATTGATAGGTGAAGCGACCGTCGCCGGTCGTCATTTTATCGGGCTCCGCCACGCCGCGCCTCCGGATCGTTCATCCCGCTCCGATCCTAGCAGGCCGGAGATATATGAAAAGCGATAGTTTTAGAATTGAAGGAATTTCCGGGCGGCGATTTTGAGCAACCTATCGTGATGGCCGGATCTGTTCCGATCATCCACGTCTTGCGTCGCCGCGATACTCGAAGATGGAGATGCGTGGACATAGACGAGCGGAGAGGTACCGCCCCTTCGCATGACTATGCCGATCATAACGATTGTTCCTCAATGGCGTCCTTATGTCGGGTCAGCAACGACCGTTCCTTGCAAAAGCTTGAAGTTTAAAATAATGAGGAAGGCAACGTATCGGGAGGCACCGTGTCGAACTTGTCGGCTTCTCATCATGCACTTGTTACCGGCGGCGGGCGTGGCATCGGCCGCGCGATTGCCGAGGTGCTGACGCAGGCAGGCGCTACCGTCACCGTTCTCGGTCGCGATCGCGCCACGCTGGAGCGCGCCGTGCAGGAGGGCGCAGCGCATCATGCGCTGGTGGCGGATGTATCCGATCAGGCCGCGGTGAATGCCGCGATTGCCGAAGCATCGGCGCGGCAGCCGATCGATAGCCTCATTGCCAATGCGGGTGCGGCGGAATCCGCGCCGTTCGGCAAGACCGACGCGGCGATGTTTCGCCGGATGCTCGATGTCAACCTGATGGGCGTGGTCCACGCTACGCAGGCCGTGCTGCCGGCGATGAAGGCGCGCAAGCGTGGGCGCATCGTCGCGGTGGCCTCCACGGCCGGGCTGAAAGGCTACGCTTATGTCAGCGCCTATGTCGCGGCCAAGCACGCCGTGGTCGGGCTGGTGCGCGCGCTGGCGCTGGAGGTGGCGGCGCAAGGCATCACCGTGAACGCGGTGTGTCCGGGCTTCACCGATACCGATCTCGTCGCCGGCAGCATCGACAACATCATGGCGAAGACCGGCCGCTCGCGCGACGAAGCCATCGCCGAACTGGCAAAGCACAATCCGCAGGGCCGTCTCGTCACGCCGGCGGAAGTTGCCGACTGCGTGCTGTGGCTGTGCGGCGAGGGCGCCAGCGCCGTCACCGGGCAGGCCATTCCGGTCGCGGGTGGAGAGATCTGATGAGCGTTCCATTCCTCAAGGCTTCGGAGTTCGCATGAGCAGAGCCGCCAATCCTGTCACCCTTCCGCTGGCGATGTATTCGCCGAAACATTTCCTGCTTGCGGTGGTGGACCGCGTTGCAACCGTGACGCTCAATCGCCCGGAGCGGAAGAATCCGCTGACCTTCGACAGCTATCGCGAACTCACCGATTTCTTCCGCGCCTGCGCCATGGACGACGAGGTAAAGGCGGTGGTGGTGACCGGCGCGGGCGGCAACTTCTCTTCCGGCGGCGACGTGTTCGAGATCATCGGGCCGCTGGTGGAGATGGACACCAAGGGGTTGACCGCGTTCACGCGCATGACCGGCGATCTGGTGAAGGCGATGCGCGCCTGCCCGCAGCCGATCGTCGCGGCGGTGGAAGGCATCTGTGCCGGCGCGGGCGCGATCATCGCCATGGCCTCCGACATGCGGATCGCCGCGACCGGCACCAAGGTCGGCTTCCTGTTCAACAAGGTGGGCCTCGCCGGCTGCGACATGGGCGCGTGCGCGATCCTGCCACGCATCATCGGCCAGTCGCGCGCGTCGGAGTTGCTCTACACCGGCCGCTTCATGACGGCGGAGGAGGGCGAGCGCTGGGGTTTCTTCAGCCGCATCGTCACGCCCGAGCATGTGCTGGCGCAGGCGCAGACCTTGGCGAAGCAGGTCGCCGAAGGGCCGACCTTCGCCAACACCATGACCAAGCGGATGCTGGCGATGGAATGGGCGATGTCGGTGGAGGAAGCCATCGAGGCCGAAGCGGTGGCGCAGGCGCTGTGCATGACCACCGAGGATTTCGCCCGCGCCTTCCGCGCCTTCGCCAACAAGGTGCGCCCAGCGTTCCAGGGGAATTGAGGGGGTGTGTAATGTCTGCGCTTCTTCAACCACGGCGTCGTCCCCGCGCAGGCGGGGACCCATAACCCCTTGCCTTGATTGTTATCGTCGGCGCAGACAACAGGCACTTTCCATATCATGCCCGCTGCGGAGTATGGATCCCCGCCTGCGCGGGGACGACGGCTTTCGTGTTGCAAGTCCGTCCCATAAGCGATTTGCCGATCAAGTGTCCTTGATGGTGAAAGTCGTCGATTACTTGAAAACTAAAACAATGCAGGCGATGCTGTGTCGCGATGCATCGATGGCAGGTAGACCGATCCGATGATCCTCGATTCCGAGACCAAGGCGACCGAGCATTCCGAGGACCATGGCGACGAGTTGCGGCTGTGGCTGCGGCTCTTAACCTGCACCAACCTGATCGAGGGTGAGGTGCGCCGCCGCCTGCGCGAGCGCTTCGATGTCACGCTGCCGCGCTTCGACCTGATGGCGCAACTCGACAAGGCGCCGGACGGCATGACGCTGTCGGACATCTCCAAGCGCATGATGGTGTCGAACGGCAATGTCACCGGGCTGGTGGAGCGCCTCGTCGAGTCCGGCCATCTCGACCGCCGCACCTCGGAGACCGACCGCCGCGTGCAAGTGATCCGGCTGACACGCACCGGCCGCGCCGAGTTCCGCAAGATGGCGGCCGAGCATGAATTGTGGATCGCCAGCATCTTCGCCGAGTTGTCGGCCAAGGAGGTGCAGGACCTGATGCGCCTGCTCGGTAAGACAAAAGTGTCCGCCCGCAACGCGACGCAGCGGAAGGCGTAAGCGGTAGCGTTGCGCTCGCCGTCATGCCCGGCCTTGTGCCGGGCATCCACGTCTTGAGGACATGTCGGCAAGAAAGACGTGGATAGCCGGGACAAGCCCGGCCATGACGAGCGTTGACGCATTGCCCGAAGCTGGGTCGACATTTGACTGCATTTCCGCACCGCAGCGAAATGCTTCAAGCCTAAAATTGTTGTTGCGTGACCTCCGGCGTTGCGCGAAGATACTTTAGATTTAAAATGTATCGTGCGGGCGCTGGTACGCTTGTCCCGCGCGAGGGACGAAAAGGTCGTTGTCGATGGTTGCAACCGCCAAATCCTTGTCCGTCGAATCCGCTTCGTCGCAACCCGCCGCCACCGCGCATCTCGACACCTTCGCGCACGACAATCTGCCGCCGCGCGCGCAATGGCCGGAGATGATCTTCACCCGGCCGGAGTTGCAGTATCCCGCGCGGATCAACTGCGTGGCGCATTTCCTCGATCGCTGGGTGGCGCAGGGGCGCGGCGATGCGCCGGCATCGTCAGCCCGACGGTGAGCTACAGCTATCGCGAATTGCAGGCGCTGGTGAATCGCATCGCCAACGTGTTGGTGAAGGATCTCGGCCTTGTCACCGGCGGCCGCGTGCTGTTGCGCTCCGCCAACAACCCGATGATGGTCGCGACCTATCTCGCGGTGCTGAAAGCCGGTGGCGTGGTGGTCGCGACGATGCCGCTGCTGCGCGCCAAGGAGTTGGTCTATCCGATCCGCAAAGCAAAAATTTCCATCGCGCTGTGCGACGGCAAGCTGCGCGAGGAGATGGAGAAGGCGCGAGCGCAGACAGACGACCTCAAGCACGTTCTCTACTGGGGCACGCAAGGCGCCGATTCGCTCGACGCGCTGATCGCCAAGGCGAGCCCGGAATTCGCGGCTGTCGATACCGCGGCGGACGACGTCTGCCTGATTGCTTTCACCTCCGGCACCACCGGCGATCCGAAAGGCACCATGCATGTCCACCGCGATATGCTCGCGGTGTGCGACAGTTTCGCCGGCAACATTCTGCGCGCGATGCCGGAGGATCGCTTCATCAGCTCCGCGCCGCTGGCGTTCACCTTCGGCTTTGGCGGCGTGCTGTTTCCGATGCATATCGGCGCGTCGTTCGTGGTGCTGGAAAAGGTCGCGCCGGACGATCTGCTTGACGCCATCGAACGTTACAAGGCGTCGGTGTGTTTCACCGCGCCGACCGCCTATCGCGCGATGCTGGCGAATTACGCCAAGCACGACATGAGCAGTCTGCGCAAATGCGTCTCTGCCGGCGAGACCCTGCCGAAGGGCACTTATGAGGCGTGGCTGAAGGCGACCGGCATCAAAATCATCGATGGCATCGGCGCCACCGAGATGCTGCACATCTTCATCAGCGCGCGCGAGGATGATATTCGACCCGGCGCCACCGGCAAGCCGGTGCCGGGCTATGAGGCGAAGGTCGTCGATGACGACGGTCGCGATCTGCCACCGGGCGAGATGGGGCGGCTCGCGGTGCGCGGGCCCACCGGCTGCCGTTATCTCGCCGACGAGCGGCAAAAGAAGTTCGTCCAGAACGGCTGGAATCTCACCGGCGACACCTACATCATGGATGCCGACGGTTACTTCTGGTATCAGGCGCGCTCCGACGACATGATTATTTCCGCCGGCTACAACATCGCCGGGCCTGATGTCGAGGCGGCGCTGCTCACGCATGACGCGGTGGCCGAATGCGGCGTGGTGGGCGCGCCGGACGAGGCTCGCGGCATGATCGTCAAGGCCTATGTGGTGCTGCGGCCGGGCGTCATCGGCGATGCGGCGCTCGTGAGCGCGTTGCAGGATCACGTCAAGCGCGAGATTGCGCCGTACAAGTATCCGCG
>Ga0209952_1003435_pt1 | contig 10991 bp, 13 predicted proteins | sample ThiBiot_750_biof_2_FD_183951 | JGI IMG/M metagenome (GOLD analysis project Ga0209952, IMG submission 183951) | Wastewater bioreactor microbial communities from Cape Town, South Africa - Thiocy_cont_750_biof (SPAdes) | ecosystem: Engineered > Bioreactor > Thiocyanate-remediating >...
TTGAGTAACCTATTGCACCATAATAATTATCACGGGTTGTATCATATCCAGAATTAAAACTGCCGTTACGTCTATCATCATGATATGCTCGTGGATCAGCTCGAGGATCGTACGGTCGACCGTAGCTACTAGTCATCGTATTTGGATCCATCAGTATGCCGTCGTAAGGATGAGCATCATTACGAATCCACGCTGATGCATTGTGACGTATAGGACCGACTCCACCTGGCGGAGCTGTTGGATTATATCGAGAAATACCATTACCATTGCCTATTGCAGCAGCACGCGCTCGAGAACTAGATTACCATTTAAATAGTCATCATTTTGATACAAGAAAAAAAAGACCCGACTGATATTACTTTCTTAAAGCACTGGCTGGTTCTGGTTGGCCAGGTCGATGTCGTACTGTACTTGTCGATACCTGTTTTCAAAGAAAACCAAAAAACGTACGTCTACATAAATCTTAAAAATAAATTCATCGTTTACTTCAACACGCAATCGTTTTCCATGAAATTCTTTATTATTTAATGCCAGTACAGCTTTTTCAGCTTCTTCAACGGTGCCATAGTGCTAAATTCAAGTCATCATCTATCAAATGTACTAACATCCAAGTATTCTTTTTTCTTCTCACCACAAAACCGTAATCTTTAATCACAGATGCTTCAAGTACATTACCAAATGGTGCAAATAATTCTGATAATTCCGCTAGAATGAATGAGTAAATGAATAAATGCATACTAGTGAATGATTATCTTTTACAAGACTGTGTTATTGGATCAAGATTTCCGATAAATAATTTTGTTTTGATTGCTTTTGTTGGCGCAGTCATCGTTTTTGTATCTGCAATTGTGAGGAAAAAGCGAGAAAAAAAAGAAAAGTAAAAACAAATCAATTAGTTTTCTTTTCGTAATTTCAGTTTAACTAAAATAATAGGAAGCAAGCTAAAAGAAGAAGAAGAAGAACGGAAGATCAAGTGAACAATAAAAAACGACACGCATTCGAGCACGTTGATCTTTGGTTATCAAACAGTGGAAATTATCATCACAGACATTTATAGCAAATAAACAAAACAAAAGAAGAAAAAAATGAACACGATCCAAGATGATTTTGTTTGAAATAATAAATAAATAAAATTCATCTAATTTTCTTTCCACTGATTGATTTTCGGCGTATGATATGGCGTTCAATTGATTCTGGAATCTGGTTTGTCGAGAGAATTCAATAGTAAATAAGAAACGAGAAGAAATGAAAAAAAAACAGACGATGCGCGCAGTGTGAATGTTTCTCTTTTACGCGAACGCGAGGCATGTGCAAACTAGAAGATAAGCAGAAAGAAAAACAATTTTTTTCGTTGAACAATTCAGTCGAAACGCAACGAATTCATGCGATTAACAAATTTTTGTATTTAAACAAGACGATAAACAATATGAATATCATATTTTTACATACTTGTGTAGTTATCTGAGAATTTGTTTTTGATAATAAATTGTTCAATTCTCTTTTCGAGCTTTACGCTTTCGTACATTGTCCGAGGTTGTCAATGATTCAGTTGATGTTGTCGTTTCAGTTTGTGTTTCGTCTTCATTTTCATCGTCCTCTTCAGGTGCAAAATTCGATAATTGTGACTGAACAATTTCATTGTTTACGTCGAGTTTGCCCGACCATAAATCTTCCATTCGAAATGCTTCATAAACACAACAACGAGGAAACCAACCACGTGGCCGACGTAAACGACGATTTTCCTTGTTCTGTTTTGCAGCAACACGTTCACCATAGAGCCAATGATTTTCCCAACGTGTTACGAGAACATAATCACCTTTAGCTATTTCCATACGTGTCTCATCTGACCAAGGTATGCAGAGTAATGTTCGACAACCGTAACGCAATGGTAAAAATGAGCCTGCATAAGATCTAACAACTTCATATCGAACGGTTCGTTGACGTTTTTCTTTTTTCTGTTCGAGTTGTTCACATGTTAGAGCGTATTCATCGACACCTTCACGTACAGGCCACATAAGACCATCGCCAATGACATTAAATGTCTCTTTCCAATTGAAAACTTGTCGAAAATTTTCTTTCAAACCAAGATCATACGGAAAGATAAACGGTTTTTTACGTCGATGGTTACGATCACGTGCCTTACGTAAAATCCAATTTTCTATGCCTGTTTGATTACGCATTATACTTTTCAATTGAACAGCTAATAAAAATCCGACCTAAATTATATTCAAATATTGTTTTTCTTTTATCTATTAAAAAATTTGATTCTTACAGCAAATATCACTCCCAATGCTAGACCGATTGCAAGTATACATGAGATTAAACCCGTAAATGAAAAATAAATCAATGGAACATTTTTCACACGAGCATAAACATAATATTGAACAAAAAGTGCTCGATAAATGCACGGACAAAGCATGATTAATGCATGTGTACAACCCAGTATAGCATAGAACATAAAATAACAGAAACTTGCATGATTAAAATGACCAGTACAAGTGTTTATCCATGGACACTAGACAAAAAGAAACAACTAGTTTTGATAGCTTTTCAATTAAGTCACTATATTCTTACATGATGATCAAGTTTTAAAACACAGCGGCCACATTTTTTACAATGGTGCGCTCGTGGAGCTTTGAAACCATCGCAAACATCACCTGAACAAGCAAAAATAGACAATAGAAAAACAAAATTTGAATTCATTTTTACAATATTGTAAATATTTTTCATGTTCTTTATTTGCTGGACGCCATCCTTTCGGCACAAATCCTATTTGAGATAACAGAAAATTTCAAAATAAATAAACAAGAAAACATGAATCATCGCTTACCGGGTCCAACAAAAATCGCACGAAAGTAATTATAAAAAATCACAACAGGCCATATCCAGAAAATGAGAAAATTTATAATACTCAATGGACTTTTCGGATCCGGTGGAAACCATTGAGTTAAACAATGAAAAGCACTGATTGTTCTACAGAAAGAAAGCGATTGAATTCAATTTCAACAAAACTCAATTTTCAACATACATCCATAGAATCAAACTCATGGCACCCAATGGACCATAATGTGCTAATTGACTTAGCGTTCCGGAGCTTGTCCCAAAGCACATCTAAACAGACAAGAGGAAAAAAATAAACAATCAATACTAAACTATTGTGTCTGTCAATTGTTGACAGTCATCTCAACGACAACAATTTTAAAAGCAATGTTGTTACTTTTTTTCTTTCTCTCTCGTTTTATGTTTTTTTTTCCTTTCGTTCTGATTCATAGCCATTATTTTCATTCATTGGCCTCTCACCAATCCCATTGGACAAATGCAAACAGCTGACAAGAAATCATCATCGCGTTGACGATTTTTTTTCTCCTTTGAAGAAAAAAAACTATGAGAATAAACACAAATGTCTGAACATGAAAACAATGCAACTGGATCGGATTTCTCCTATTTATTCTTTCGTAATGGTGTAAACTTTCGTATCAATTATCTCGACGATGAAATCAACATTCATCGTCGATCATCGACTGTCAAAAATCTAACCGATCTATGTTCATCAAAAATCGTTCGAAATCAATTTCTCACTCAATTCGCTTGTGATATCATACCGAAAGATTTATTTTATCGATTATTTCGTGCAGCTCTACAGAATACACACGATGATACTTGTATTAATATGCTCATAACTCGATGGCCCGATCGAGTTCTACGTTTAGAAAATTATGTCGATGAAAAACTAACTTCATTGAAAATGTTACTATGCGAAAAAACAGCTCTTCAACGAACGAGACAAGCAATTAAATATGCTGTTATCATCATACCACGTTTTATCGATTCCATTCGTCAAGCTCAATATTTAACAGAAAATCGTTTATCGAATTTGAGAATTTTAGATGTAACCAATTTTCCTGTTGTCGAATTAATTATTCGATATATATCAACACATTGTCGTCTTGCTGAAAAAGAATCACGACGAAATCAATTGATCGATATTTACAATGAACAAAATCAAAATCCTCAACCACAAGAAACGCAAACAACAGCCGATGATCTAACGAAATCAAATACCTATCCTATCGATAAAATCATCATTCGTTTCGATTGTATCATTCAAGACTATCGAACTTATGTCGAACTTCTTTCGGCTCTTCGTTCGCCGACAGCAAATATTCAATTACAAATCTGTACAATCGATATGCGATGCATTGGCTTAGCACTTGTCAGTAGTTTTCTTGATCATGTCGATAAACGAGTAAAACAAATAAAATCATTGAAACGAGAGAGAGAGAAAACCAATTTTATTTTTTTTGAATTCTTTAGTTTGTTCATACTCTACGTATTCCTTATAATGTTTTAACACGACAAAATCTCAAATATTTTCTACCACGTATACCAAAATTAAAACAACTGCATACATTAGATTTATCATGTAATTTTATTGATTTTCGTTTAAATCAAACGGATTTAATCGAATTTTGTCAAGTTTTATCTGAATTAAAATTTCTCAAACATTTATCTCTCAGTGGTTCGCCCATAACTGGTCGTTTAGATTCGATTTTGAATGCAATCGATCATTCATTAGATATTTTAAATCTCGATTTTTGTTCATTGAATGAAAACGATCTTATTAGTTTGAATCAAATGAGTACGAGACATCAATTTGTACATTTAGATCTAAGTACAAATCGTTTAAATCGTTTCATGCGACAATTATTAATCGTTCTTATGAAACAAACGCGTCTCGTCGTGTTAGATCTTGATTTCAATCGTTTCTCATCGAATGATTACCTTGATTTAATTGCTTGTTGTCAACGTTTATCAACATTGAAAAGTTTAAGCGTACGAGGACCGATTTCATTGACAACACAACTAGCTGCAGCGACATTTATCGGTGAACATTACGCAAATTTATGCTTATGGAAAATAGCATCGCCTATTGAATATTCTCTGAATCGTTTTATTGGAAATCAAGAACAGAATTATTTCATTCAGACAATAATGCCATATGAAATGTTTGTTAATGAAATTAATCAACGAGCCAAATGTCTCGTTTCGATATCTGAACTGAGTGTATAAAGTGTTTTTCTTTTTGTAAAAAGATTTTATTTATTTTTTAAAATAATCAACTACGAATACGATCGAGAATTATTCGCCATTGTGCAAGAACTTGTTGACGTTTGCGAAGATTGTATTCAGACATTTGCTGACTGATCGATGTGAAATTTGTATGAAGTAATTTTGAAACGAGATCATCAACCGAATCGAAATAGATTATATACGGCCACTGATAGAAATCGGCATATTTTAACCAGTAATAAATACTTGAATAATCAAATTCATTATTTGGATCGGAAATAGATGAATTTGAATAATAACTTGGAATTAACGAATGATTTTTACCTTGGCCAGTTAACGATCGATCCCATGTTCGTTCAGATACAATACCGTATTTGAGATGCCATTTTGTTAGAAGTTTGAGTGAAGGAAAAACTAATGGTATATTCATAGTATATTGTTCGAATAGACTCATGGTTGAAACTTGATATGGTAGATGAATAATGGCTGGATGATGAGCAAGATTTGAATAATTATAAAATGGATATAAATCTCGAAGAGATCGAACATTTATTGAAGAATTATATTTTTCTAATGAACGTTTTAATTTTTTGAAAAATAATTGATTAAAATGTGAATTATCTCGAGATGGAATGAGAATATATTCACGATGTGAAGGCAACGGATTGTAAACTGTATTTGTATAAGCACAAATTGATGGTAAAACAGTTGTATTAATACCAGTAAAATATCGAATGTATTCAGCATCGTACAGATTATTTGCAGCAACAAGATTTCTATGAAAAACAAACATATTTTTCAAAAAAATCTTTCTATTTGATTTTATCTACCGAGGATTCGATGCAATCAATCTGAGATTATCATTCCATTTTCTCCATTGTTTTTCAGAAAATCTTCCGAGTTCATATCGTTTTGTTGCAATAACAAGAATCGTTCGATTAAACGGCATAAATAACTCACACATAGCTGTTGGATAAAAACAAACAAATGTCTGAACGCGATTTATCAGTGGATGACTTTTGTAATATTCATAGAATTCTTTTTGAATGCTTTCATTCGGATTCATACCATTATTTGACGATAAAATTCGAAGATGTTTTGCACAAGTATTCGTCTGATTGCACGAATTCGATAGACTTTCATCAATAAATCGAACACCGAGTGGTATCAATAAATTCTTTAGATCCCGTATTGGACTAAGATTTCAATGGCAAAGAATCAACATTTTTTATTTCACTAAATCAAAAATACAATTTACCTAACATGAAAATCACTACTCCAGAAAGTAAGTGTTTCATCGTATGATGTTACAAATGGTATTTGATTTGGATCATCTGGATTGAAAAAAACAACATAACAAGTAACACCGAAAATAACAATTAAAAAGCATAAACATAGAAACTGTCGCATGATCACCCTCAATCAGCTTCTTCGTCTTTAAATCGAAAGAAAATGTATATTCAACTAATGTTCGTCCATTTATTTTCTTAACAATTGCTTTATGTTTTTAACCTACTATATTTGATTAAGATGATTATATTTACTTTTAAGAATATTTTCGAGTAGGATGACAAAATAGAAGAAAACATACATTAATACAATGATATGCATATACAGATATTTATTTATAAATCAAACAATTAAACTTCGTTTTGCTGCGCTATCGATTGTTTATACATAAACATATCATTTGAATCGTGACAGATCTCATTCTATTCATCACAAATAAACAAATCAATTGAAAACAAGACAAAAAAAAATTTTATTTCGGTAATAAATGCTGTTCTTCCTACAAAGCACTCATCTGACAGAAGAAGAAGAAGAAGACGAAAAAAAGAAAACACATTTACAAAAAAAACAGAACAAATGTATTGAATATTTATTTCTATTATGTGAAAAGAGACGAATAAAAAACAAGAATCAATTATTATATGATGATGTTGTTGTCGTTGTTGTTGTTGATGAAGACGATGATGGTGAATGAATGTCACGTTGTGTATATGTTGGATAAAATGTTTGTCTCGCATAAGGATTCATACGAATCGACGAATAATTTGTCGATGATGTCGATGGATCTGTTCGATAGGTTAGATCCGATAGTTGCGAATAAACAAGTGCATCGGTTGAATAATTGCCTAGATTTTGATTGACTAACGAATAGTTTGTTGGTGAAAGAAAATTCATTGTTGGATCGATTGGATCGGACATAAAATGTGGTGATAAACTAAGATTTGGATTGAATGTATTCGTTTGAAGATTAGGTGATTTTCGTTGTGAACGAAGAAGACGTTGATTCGAATTCAATTGTGTTATGGCATCCACCATACTAAATGAGAAGAAAATGATTGAATGAATTCTTTTGTTTTTCGAAAATTTATTTACCTATCTTCCGATTCACAATCACGAAAACCTTTTGCAAATGGATTCGATGCAATTTTTAATTGTGTTATTCGATGATTTTGATAGGCTGTAACGCTGATAAATGTTGTTTCAGTAAATGTAAATGTTCGAGATGTTTGCGTTTGTTGAGCAAGTAATTCATCGGATTTATTCGATGGTGTATAAACACATGAGATACGTGGTTGATATCGATGCATCGAATTGAGAATAATCTAGGCAAATCAAAACAAGAGATTTTTCGAAAGATTGCGGTTTGTTTGAGGGTGTTACATGTCCGTTTTCATCGAGAAGATTATTGGTTAGTTTTAATTTATCAAATGAAACGATATTTTTCATCCAGGCTGAACCTGGCTGCGGCGAATCCGGATGAACATGAACACGGCCTGGACAATGAGGATCAGCCTTACCCGCAACAACCCAACTTGAACTGAAAAACGACAAATAAAATCGTTTTCACGAGAAAACTTTAGTTTTACTTGTAAAATGCGTATCGATAACGTTTATCATCTAATGGTATGAAATCCACCATCAGTAAATAATTAGCTTGAGGGTCCATACCCGAGATTTTCACTTGCAATATTGGAAACATTCGTCTATTAAGAGAAAAAAAAGAAACGAAAATTGATTTATTTTCGATAGATCTCAAGAGATAAAAAAAAGGCATCATTAGACATAACAATCGTCATGATTGTTTTCGTTTTTAATTAATTACCTTCCTGATCGTGTAACAATCATTTCTGTTCCGAGTTTATCGAATTCATCCCAGAGAGATTTCGATTCGAGAATCATTTTAATATTAGCTAATTTTGGATGAAGTGGTTTTTTAATTTCATTTGAACTGTTTGTTGAATTTTCATTGTCAGTTTTGTTAACATCGGGTATGGATTTGATTTTATCATTTGTGATTTGAGCGTAATCTGAACGAACGAAAGGCAGAAAAAAAAACCGAATCTCTTGAGTTTCTATGTTATTTTTTGGTTTTTACCTTCCATTTTCGAATTTTTTTTCGTTCGAGATTCTTTCTTTTTGATTTGAGTTGAATATTGTTCCTGATTTGTTTCGATTAATGTTGGTGTCGATGAAAATTGGAGCAAATCTTGTTGAAGTATATTCGGAAAATAATCGTTCGAAAGTTTTTCAATAGAAAAATTTGTCAGATTAAAATTGCTTTCGATTGGATTCGTCATTGAATAGTCGAAGTTATTTTCATTATTCAAGAGAATCAATGAAGCAATACTCAAATAGAAATATACAGAGAGAAAGAGAAAGAGAGAGAAATGATAAGACAATATCAATTGTTCGATTCGTTCGTACAGATATATATGTTTGGATAAGACGAAGACGATTGGTATAGAATATAAACCAGTCGATTTGCTGTTTTTCTTCTTCTTTTTTTCTCTGATAATTATTATCAACAATAGACGACTCATCATCATCGTCATCTGACAGATTGTTTATCTCGAATTTGACTTGCTTTGCGGAAATATGCACATATACATAGGTTGATGAGTTTGACAATCGTTATCATTTGTTCTCTTAGTCGAAAGTGAATGAATATCAACAGAAATGGAAAAGAAAAGCACCAACGTCTGATTTCTTCTTTTTTTTTGTCTATCAATTGATGATAGGTTGGCTAATCCTATTCTCATGCATTTAACCTCATAAGAATCAATGAAACGAAGAAGAAGAAGAAGAAGAAGAAATGAAGGAGCAATGTGTTGACAGTTTTGTATATAGTTGATGAAGATGTACGAGTCCGAGTAATCAACTGATTCAAACATAAGACAGATAAAAATATCAAACAATAGATGAAACTTTCTTATTTATATCAATAATTTGCTCTAGTCATTAGTCAACATTAGTTTCGACTGTGTATGTGTATGTCTATGCATATGAATAATACAAATGACACAATTGTATATGAAAATGCCTGTAAAAATCAATTAGAAAAGTCTGAATGATATATTCTTACTAATGATACCTGCAATCACTGATGAGATAAACAGAAGAAATTGTTTAAATTAAGACAGATGAGAATTTGATGAAGAATTACTTAGAATCGAAAGAAAATAAAAGTAGATAAGATAAATCGAAAAGAGAAAGAAAAAGAAAATTGATTTGTGCTTATCTTTAAGTCGGTGTCAGACTCCTGTCACAGACTAACTGCATATACATATGTGCATAATATATATAGGCGTATCTTCATATTGTCTGTTTTGAGAAACTTGTTGATATGATGATACAATCAAATGAGTGGAGACAACATGATAAAGAAAATGATATTGCCGAATGTTTGCATATTATATTGTTGAAAACTTTGACAGGAATTGAATCATTTATACATATTATATCTTGATAAGACACATGATCGATCAAGATATTTTCAAAGTCGACTTCGATTTGATCAATCGAGAAAAGTACATTTATCCTTAGTATTTATTTAATAGATAGCGTGCTTCTTTTTTTTTGTTATTTTCCATGATATTTTCTTGACAAACATGTCAGAACAATTTTTGTTTGATATTCAAATAATTAGTCAGATTTTTTTTCTTTTATGAAAACTAATCCGAATTATTAAAGTATCTATATATTTCATTTTATTCAGACCCACAAGACACAAAAAAAAAGAGTTTTTCACTTCAATTTTTAAAAGAACAAACAAACGAACGACAAATCATCTGGACTAAGAAAAAAAAAACGCGTTTTTTGAGTTAAATGTCACTGAAAACATATCACAAATAGGTCACTTGTTCACAGAGAGAAAAGAAAACGAACTGCTGTATTAGTGACAAAAAAAAATATACATACAATAAAAGAGAAAAGATTGAATTAGTTATTTAAACGAGGACGAATTTTTAATAATTGTTTTTTTTTTCTTGTCAAACTAATACGCAATGAAAATATTTAAATTAAAAAAAAATCAACTAAAGAATCAGTCTTAGGTTTTGTTGGTTGGTTGGAATTGTTTCTTGTTTTAAAAATGTATTTGTATTTATGAGGTAGATGAACTATCGCCATTTGCAGCAGAATAACCAGCGCCAAAAGCAAGTAGTGTAAGTGCTGTCCAGAGAAAATAATGTGCAGCTACACATAAATGATACGATGCTCCCATTGATGTATGAGGGTAATCATCGCTCGCTATATTAGGAAAAGCATAGAGTGTAGGAGTACGTGAATAATGTCCCCAAGTTGCATATGTAGCCATAACGAACATAGATGCAAAATAAAAAAGACCTAATCCTATGATTAGGAGGATGGGACGCTTAAGAAATATGTTAGCAATGGCTACAATGATGCCGAATGCAAGTAATAAAATGCCGAAAACTGAGAGACCTGCTTGTGGAGCACGATTTTCATTGTAACAACCTTGCGCGACTGCTCCCGTATAATTACTTCCATAGCACTTACGAAAGAGACCTACAGAACTTCCAGAATTATCGAGCCATGTCACTGTGCCAACACTGATTATAAGCAATAAGAGTGAGAATCCTCCAATACCTAATCCTATAATAAATGCTAAT
>Ga0209952_1003450_pt1 | contig 10951 bp, 8 predicted proteins | sample ThiBiot_750_biof_2_FD_183951 | JGI IMG/M metagenome (GOLD analysis project Ga0209952, IMG submission 183951) | Wastewater bioreactor microbial communities from Cape Town, South Africa - Thiocy_cont_750_biof (SPAdes) | ecosystem: Engineered > Bioreactor > Thiocyanate-remediating >...
GCTGGATCGGGTCTACGATTTCGGGGCGGAAGCCTTCGATTCGATCTTCGACACGCTGCGCACCACGATGCCGTGCATTGTGCTCGACGTGCCGCATCAATGGTCCGGTTGGACGCGCCGCGCGCTGATCGGCGCCGACGATATCCTGATCGTGGCAACCCCCGATCTCGCCAACCTGCGCAACACCAAGAACCTGTACGACCTGCTGAAGGCAGCGCGGCCGAACGATCGTGCGCCGCTGTATTGCCTCAACCAGGTCGGAGTGCCCAAGCGTCCGGAAATCAACGCCAGCGAATTCGCCAAGGCGATCGAAAGCCAGCCGGTGGCCGTGATCCCCTTCGAACCGCAACTGTTCGGCTCGGCCGCCAACAACGGCCAGATGATCGCGGAGATTTCCGCCAATCATCGCACCACTGAAATGTTCTTGCAGATCGCGCAGCGGTTGACGGGACGTGGCGAGGCCAAGAAGCCGCGCAACTCGCTGCTGGCGCCGCTGCTTGAGAAACTGCGGGCCAGATAGACCCAACCGGGTGGAGTATCGTCGTGTTCGGTAAGCGTAGCGGATCGGAAAACGATAACAGGGTCGCGAAGGCCCCCGAAGTCGTGCTTGAGCCAGCCGCGGCTGCGCCCTCGACCAACCCCATGCAGCCGGCGTCCGCTCCGGTAGCCTCGCCGCCGCTCGCACCGACGCGTCCGACGCCGAAGGCCCCTGCACCTGCACACGACATGCGGCGCTCGGACAATTACTATCAGATCAAGGCGACGATCTTCGGTGCCCTGATCGAGGCGATCGATCTGGCGCAGCTCGCCAAGCTCGATTCGGAATCGGCCCGCGAGGAAATCCGCGACATCGTCAACGAGATCATCGCGATCAAGAACATCGTGATGTCGATCGCCGAGCAGGAAGAATTGCTCGACGATATCTGTAACGACGTCCTCGGCTACGGCCCGCTGGAGCCGCTGCTGGCGCGCGACGACATTGCCGACATCATGGTCAACGGCGCCGGCACGGTCTTCATCGAAGTCGACGGCAAGATCGAGAAGACCGGCATCCGCTTCCGCGACAACCAGCAGCTTCTCAACATCTGCCAACGCATTGTCAGCCAGGTCGGCCGGCGCGTCGACGAATCCTCGCCGATCTGCGACGCCCGCCTCGCCGACGGCTCCCGCGTCAACGCCATCGTGCCGCCACTGGCGATCGACGGGCCCGCGCTCACCATTCGTAAATTCCGCAAGGACAAGCTGACGCTCGACCAGTTGGTGAAGTACGGCTCCATCACCGCGTCGGGCGCCGAAATCTTGCAGATCATCGGCCGTGTCCGCTGCAACATCCTGGTGTCGGGCGGCACCGGCTCCGGCAAGACCACGCTGCTCAACTGCCTGACGCAGTACATCGAACACGACGAGCGTATCATCACCTGCGAGGACGCCGCCGAACTGCAACTGCAACAGCCTCATGTGGTACGGCTCGAAACCCGACCTCCGAACATCGAGGGCGAGGGCCAGATCACCATGCGCGATCTGGTCAAGAACTGCCTGCGTATGCGGCCCGAGCGTATCATCGTCGGCGAAGTCCGCGGCCCCGAGGCCTTCGACCTGTTGCAGGCCATGAACACCGGCCATGACGGCTCGATGGGAACGCTGCACGCCAACAACCCACGCGAGGCGCTGTCGCGCTGCGAATCCATGATCACCATGGGCGGCTATTCGCTGCCGTCCCGCACCATCCGCGAGATGATCTGCGGCTCCATCGACGTCATCGTGCAGGCGGCGCGCCTGCGCGATGGTTCGCGGCGGATCACGCACATCACAGAGGTGGTCGGGATGGAAGGCGACACCATCATCACACAAGACATTTTCGTCTACGATCTGCTGGGCGAGGACGCCAACGGCAAGATCATCGGCCGCCACCGCTCGACCGGCATCGGACGCCCGGCGTTCTGGGAGCGTGCTCGTTATTACAATGAGGAAGGGCGTCTTGCGGCAGCGCTCGATGCTTCCGATGCCGAGATCAATGTCTAACGGTGACCCATGAAACTCGAAACCCTGGCCCTGGCATTTCTCGCGGCCACCGCCATCGGCGGGGTCGCGTGGGTATTTATCTATCCGCTCCTGTCCGGCGAGCGGCATGCTGAAAAACGCCGCGCCTCGGTCGCGCGCGCCGAACCCGTTCGCGCCAGCAGCGGCGACCGCACCCAACGCTCGCGTCGCCAGCAGGTCGAAAACTCGCTGAAGGAGATCGAGGAGCGAAGCAAGAAAGAGAAGAAACGCCCGCTCAACAGCCGCATCGCGCAAGCGGGACTGTCGTGGTCGAAGCAGAAATTCTTCGTGATATCGGGCATACTTGGCTTTCTTGCTTTCGCGATCACGTTGCTCTTCGACGGCGGGTTGCTGGCGGCTGTCACCCTGGCTTTCGCGGCCGGTCTCGGCCTGCCACGCTGGATGCTCGGTTTCCTGAAAAAGCGGCGCGAGAAAAAGTTTCTCGCCGCTCTTCCTGATGCCGTCGACGTGATCGTTCGCGGCATCAAGGCGGGACTGCCGCTGTTCGAATCCATCAAGGTGGTTGCCGCCGACGCGCCGCAGCCTTTGCGAGGCGAATTTCTGGCGATCATCGAAACCCAGGCTATCGGTATGCCGCTCGGCGACGCCTGTTTGCGTCTCTACGACCGGATGCCGCTGCCCGAGGTGAATTTCTTCGGTATCGTCGTCGCGATCCAGCAAAAATCCGGCGGCAATCTGTCGGAAGCGCTCGGCAACCTGTCCAAGGTGCTGCGCGACCGCAAGAAGATGGCCGAGAAGATTCAGGCGATGTCGATGGAAGCCAAGTCATCTGCCGGCATCATCGGTTCGCTGCCACCGATCATGATGTTTCTCGTCTACGTGACTACGCCGCAATACATTTCGTTGCTTTGGACCGAGCCGGTCGGTCGCATCATGCTGGCTGGCTGCCTGTTCTGGATGGCTGCGGGGATCTTCGTCATGAAGAAGATGATCAACTTCGATTTTTAGTGGTTCAGTATCAACATTTGCATCCCCGTTTCAGCGGGCTCCTTTGCAAAGGTTGGAATTAGGGAACCACTCGAGAATTTGAATTCGGGACACCAGAGGCTGTCATGATCGATTTCATCGTAGAGAAGATGCACGATGCGCGCTTCATGACCATGGCGCTCGCCGCCATCGCCGCCAGCGCGACCGCCTATACGCTGATCACGCCGCTGTTTGCCGGCCAGGATCTGGCCAAGCGGATGAAGGCCGTCGCCAGCGAGCGCGAACGCATTCGTCAACGCGAGCGCGCCAATCTCGCTCGTGCCGAAAAAATCTCGCTACGCCAGAGCCCCAAGCAAGTGGTGTCGCGTGTGGTCGACAATCTCAATCTCAGCAAATGGCTGGCGCAGGAAGCCGCGCGCGACAAGCTGGTGATGGCCGGCTATCGCGGACAGGCGCCCTACATCACTTTTCTGTTCTTCCGCATGGTAACGCCGATCGTCCTCCTGATCGCGGCCGCGACTTACGTCTTTCTGCTGACGAAGGCGCACCAGCCGACGATGATCAAGGTTGCCATCTGTTTGAGCGCGGCCTATTTCGGTCTGCAAGCGCCGATGCTGTTTCTCAAGAACGCGATTTCCAAACGTCAGACGTCGATCAAGCGAGCGTTCCCCGATGCCCTCGACCTGCTGCTGATCTGCGTCGAGTCCGGCATGTCGATCGAGATGGCGTTCCGCAAGGTCTCGACGGAAATCGGCTCGCAGTCGATCCCACTCGCCGAGGAATTCACGCTGACCACGGCGGAATTGTCCTATCTCCAGGACCGCAAAGTCGCCTACGAGAATCTCGCCAAGCGCACCGGCCTCGACGGCGTAAAATCGGTCTGCCTGGCGCTGCAGCAGTCAGAGCGCTACGGCACGCCGCTCGGCCAAGCCCTGCGGGTGATGGCGCAGGAAAATCGCGACATGCGTATGAGCGCCGCGGAGAAGAAAGCCGCATCGTTGCCGCCAAAGCTGACGGTGCCGATGATCGTATTCTTCCTGCCGGTGCTGTTTGTCGTAATCCTCGGGCCGGTCTACATCAAATTCCAGATGATGCATTGAGCTGAGCGCCGTTCAACGGTGATCGATGCTGGACAACGCTGGTCTGGAAACGTGAGAAGCGAGAAGCGCGGCGAACGACTTCTCCTCCAATCGTCATGCGTCATGGCCGGGCTTGTCCCGGCCATCTACGTCTTCCAGAATTGATGCGACTGCTAAACGCGTATGGCCGGGACAAACCCGGCCATGACGAAACACAAGTCAGATCTAGTTCGCGCATAGGTCTGTATGAGGCTTCAGGACTGTCGCCGCGTGCCCATTGACGCTTCGCCCACCTGCGGCCGCTGGCGGCCGTTCAACATCTGCTTGAGATAAGCGACGTTGGCGGCGGCTTCGTCCGGCGGCAGGTCGGCCTTGATGATGCTTTCGGCTTCCGCGAAGCGGCCCTGCAAGCCGACCACCAAAGCGAGATTCTGCCGCACCCGCGAACCGGCATTGGGCCGCGCATAGGCACGGCGCAGCACCTGCTCCGCTTGCGGCAACTCCTTGGTGAGGACGTAGGACATGCCGAGGTTGGAGAGCACCGACGGTTCGTCCGGCACGATCTTCAGCGCGCTCGCGTAGTAGCGGCGTGCCTCGTCGTGGCGGCCGAGCTGATCGAGCGCGGTGCCTTGCACCGAGAGGATGCGCCAGTCCGGATTGGCCGGCGTGTGGGCACGGCCGAGAATGTCGAACGCCTTCTGGAAGTCGCCGTTATCGACCAGCGCCTTGCCGTAAAGGCCGAGCAGCGGCCGGTCGGTCGGATGAATCAGCGTCGCCTGCTCCAGCACCGCCACCGCCTGCGCGCGCTGGCCCGACTTTCGCAGCGCCTGGCCGAACCGCATCGCGGCCTCGGCGCTCTTGGGATTGGCGCGATAGCGCTCGCCGGCAATCTGAGCGGCGCGGGCTGGATCGGCATCGGCGCGCGCCTCGGCACGGCTGCCGAGCGCGCCGGTGATATCCGAAAGCCCCGTGGTCTGACATCCGGCAAGCCCCAGCGACAGCAAAGCCGCCGCGGTCACCGACCCCATCCAGCGAAACGTAGAAGGCTGTTGACGCATGGCCGATAAACCCGTCAATGCAGGGACAAGGATACCTTGGTTAATCTCCCTCAATAGGCTGTTAACCCTAATGAGGGGTTAATGCGCCCGCCCGGCACGGGCGAGCGCGAGTGAGCCGATCATGCACCCCGCCTTCGAACGCAATTCCACCACCTCCGCGATCCCGATCTATTTCGTCACAGCCTCGACGTGGGATGCCGTCGCGAACAGCCTGAGCGAGTCGGCGCGCCGCTTCGCGCAGGCGCAAGACTTCAAGGCCAAGGCCGGAAAGTGCCTGGTGCTGCCAGCGGCGAGCGGTGCGATCGAAGCGGTGCTGTTCGGGCTTGATGAAGCGGCCAGCCCGAAGCACGACCCGTTCCGTCCCGGCCAGTTGCCGGGCCTGCTGCCGCCCGGCGTCTATCGCTTCGCCAACGCGCCGCACGATGTGCGCCTCGCGACGCTTGCCTTTGCGCTGGGCTGCTACCGCTTCGCGCGTTACCGCAAGAATGAGGCGCTCGACGTGCGGTTGGTGCCGCCGGACGGCGTCGACATCGACAACGTCTCGCGCATCGCGGACGCCGTCGGACTCGCGCGCGATCTCATCAACACCCCCGCCAACGACATGGGCCCGGCGGAACTGGAAGCCGCTGCGCGCGATCTCGCCTCGAACTACGACACCAGTTTCGACTGCGTCATCGGCGACGAGTTACTGAAAAAGAATTTCCCGCTGATCCACGCCGTCGGCATGGCCTCACCGCGCGCGCCGCGGCTGATCGATTTTTCCTGGGGTGATCCCGCGCATCCGAAAGTCACGCTGGTCGGCAAGGGCGTGTGCTTCGACACAGGCGGCGTCGATCTCAAGCCACCCGGCTCCATGCTGATCATGAAGAAAGACATGGGCGGGGCCGCCAACGTGCTGGCGCTGGCGTCGATGATCATGGATGCCGGATTGAAGCTACGCTTGCGCGTGCTGATTCCGGCGGTGGAGAATTCCGTCGCCGGCAACGCCTTCCGGCCGCTCGATGTGTTTCCCTCGCGCAAGGGTCTCAGCGTGGAGATCGGCAATACCGACGCCGAGGGCCGCCTTGTGCTGGCCGACACGCTGGCCTTGGCGGACGAGGACAAGCCCGACCTGCTGATCGACCTCGGCACGCTCACCGGCGCCGCGCGCGTCGCGCTCGGCCCTGAACTGCCGCCGTTCTATACCAACGACGAGGTGCTCGCCGCCGACGTCGCGCGCTGCGCGCGCGAGGAACGCGATCCCTTGTGGCGGATGCCGCTGTGGCCCGCCTACGACGCCTGGCTGGATTCGAAAGTGGCCGATCTCAACAACGCGCCGAGCGGCGGCTTCGCTGGCTCGATCACCTGCGCGCTGTTCCTGCAACGCTTCGTCGAAGCGGCGAAAAGCTGGCTGCATGTCGATATCTACGGCTGGACGCCGAGCGCGAAGCCGGCGCGGCCCGAAGGCGGCGAATGCCAGGCCGCGCGCGCCATCTACCGCATGCTGAGCCAGCGCTATGGATGACCCGCGCCTGACACCTGCGCGGCCGGACCTCGCCGCGCGCTATCTCGAAGGCAAGGTGAAAGCCGCGCGCTTCGTCGACGGCGAAACCTTCGAAGTGACCGCGCCGCTCGCGCCGTTGCGCGACGCACCGCGCACCGACGCGATGCTGCAAACCGAAGCCTTGCAAGGCGAGCGCGTTACGATTTACGAACGCCCCGGTAAAGGCTGGGCGTGGGGACAACTGGAATCGGACGGTTACGTCGGCTGGTTGCCGGATGCGACGCTGGCAGCGCCCGGCCCAGCGCCGACGCACAAGGTCACGGCGTTGCGCACATTCGTGTTTCCCGGCCCCTCGATCAAGCTGCCGCCGCGCGCGGCATTGACGTTCGGCACGATATTGGCCATCGCCCGCAGCGAGGGCACCTTCGCGGTCACACATGACGGCGGCTATCTGCCGGCGCAGCATCTCGTGCCGCTCGCGCACATCGAGCCCGATTTTGTCGCGGTGGCGGAACGCTTCGTCGGCACGCCGTATCTCTGGGGCGGCAAATCGAGCCTCGGCATCGATTGCTCCGGCCTGGTGCAGGTGTCACTCACCGCCAGCGGAATCCGCGCCCCGCGCGACAGCGACATGCAGGAGGCGAGCTTGGGTGCGGACGTGCCACTCTCGCACACCGCACAACTCAAGCGCGGCGACCTCGTGTTCTGGAAAGGCCACGTCGCCATCGTTCGCGACGCCACGACGCTGGTGCACGCCAACGCCCATCACATGGCCACCGCCGTCGAACCCACTCACGCCGCCGTCGCCCGCATTGCGGCGGCGGGCAGCCCGGTGCGGCGGATCAAGCGGCTGTAGTGAAGGCGTCGCCAAGCAAATCGCCGTCACCCTGAGGTGGCGACGCGTAGCGGCGCCCTCGAAGGGTGGCAGCCATAATACTGAAGATCTTGCTATACGGCTGCATCCTTCGAGGCTCGCGGCATACGCCGCTCGCACCTCAGGATGACGACTCTGATGCGCTCTAATTTATGTTGGGTTGACATCGAATCCGTTGCCGTCATCCTGAGGTGCGAGTGAAGCGAGCTTGGAAGGATGCGGCAATGGGCATTTACGTCTATATGCTCCGGTGTTCTGATGGCTCTTATTACATCGGCACTGCGACCGGCGACGATCTTTCCCATCGCATCGCTCAACATAACGCAGGTGCATTTCCCGGCTACACCTTCAATCGTCGTCCTGTGATGCTTGTTTGGTCGGAACACTTTGATCGCATCACCGACGGCATCGCTGCCGAACGTCAACTCAAAGGGTGGAATCGGGCTAAGAAAGAAGCCTTGATCAAGGGAGATTTGTCGACGTTGACAACATTAGCGAAACGACGTGGTGGGCAGTCACGTAGCAACGCATGACCACCATCCTTCGAGGCTCGCTTCACTCGCACCTCAGGATGACGACGCCCCTTTACCCCTGCACCACATCGCCCGCCTTGATCGCCGCATCATGCAACTCGCGCAGCCGCACGCGGTTCAGCGCGAGCCATTGCAGCGACGACACCGTCAGCGCATTCAAAATCCGTCCACCCCGCAACGCCGTCAGCGCGGCATCGATCGATACCACCAACGTTTCGATATGCTCGGTCTCGGACGCGAGCCCACCATGGGTGACAACGCGCGCGGAATCGACGAAGCCGACGAAACTCGTCACCAGTTCGTCGGTCAGCCCCGGCGTCGGCAGCACGCTGTAGAGCCGCACCAATGCGTCCGGCGCGACGCCGATTTCCTCGACACATTCACGCCGCGCGGCATCCGCCTCGCTTTCGCCGGCATCGACGCGGCCGGCGACGATCTCGATCATGTCGCCGTTGCCGTTGGCGAGATGCGAGGTGAGGCGAAACTGGCGCAGCAGCACGACGCGGTCGCGCGCAAGATCGATCGGCAACACGCCGGCCACGCGGCCGCCACGAAGGATATCGCGGCGTTGCGTCAACGTCTCGCCGTCAGGCAGCGGCAATTGCAACGTGTAGCGCTCGTAGGGCCGGAAACCATCGCCGCAGAGCGAATGCGGCGCCGACACGTCCACGGCGAGCGGACGATCCGCGATGCCGTCCCTCTCGTCGCGTTCAGCCATCGACGTCGCCCGCGCCGTTCGCGGTTTCCAGCCGGAAGGCGGCGGCGAACAGCGCGCGGGTGTAATCCGTCTTCGGGTTCTTGAACAATTCCGACGCCGGCCCCTCCTCCACCACCTTGCCGTGACGCATCACGATGAGGTGGCTCGCCAATGAGGCCACCACGCGCAGGTCGTGCGAGATGAACATATAAGTGAGATCGCGCTTGCGTTGCAGATCGCGCAGCAGATCGACCATCTGCGCCTGCAATAGCATGTCGAGCGCGCTGGTCGGTTCGTCCAGTACAATGAAGCTCGGCTCCAGCACCACGGCGCGCGCGATGCTGATGCGTTGGCGCTGGCCGCCGGAGAATTCGTGCGGATAACGAAACCGCGTCGCCGGATCGAGCCCGGCATCGACCAGCGCCTTCACCACCCGCGCCTCGCGCTGCTCCTGCGACAATTGCGGCTGATGCACGCTCAAGCCTTCGGCGATGATATCGCCGACCGACATGCGCGGGCTCAGCGAGCCGAACGGGTCCTGAAACACGATCTGCATGTCGCGGCGGAACGGCCGCATCGCCTTGAAACGCAGGCCCTGAATGTCCTTGCCGAGAAACACGATGGGGCCATCGGAGGAGATCAATCGCAGCAGCGCCAGCCCGAGCGTGGTCTTGCCGGAGCCGGATTCGCCGACGACGCCCAGCGTCTCGCCGCGCCGTACCGCCAAGGTCACGCCGTCCACCGCCTTGATGTGGCCGACGGTCTTGCGCAAGAGCCCGCGCTTGATCGGAAACCACACCTTGAGATCGGTCGCCTGCATCACCACCGGCGCATCGTGCTGCGGCGGCGCAGGATCTGGCTTCGGTTCGGCCGCAAGCAGCGCTTTCGTATAGGGATGCTGAGGCGCGGTGAACACCTGCTCCACCGGCCCCTGCTCGACGATCTTGCCGTGGTTCATCACGCAGACCACGTCGGCGATGCGGCGCACGATGCCGAGATCGTGGGTGATGAACAGCATGCTCATGCCGAGCCGCGCGCGAATGTCCGCCAGCAATTGCAAAATCTGCGCCTGCACGGTGACGTCGAGCGCAGTGGTCGGCTCGTCGGCAATCAACAGGTCCGGCTCGTTGGCGAGCGCCATCGCGATCATCACACGCTGGCGCTGCCCGCCGGAGAGTTGATGCGGATAGCTGCCGAGCCGCGTCTCCGGCTCCGGAATGCCGACCTGCGTCAACAGCTCCAGCACCCGTGCGCGGATCGCACTGCCGCGCAGCGGCGCGTGCAACTGGATGATCTCCGCGATCTGCGCCTCGATGGTGTGGAGCGGATTGAGCGAAGTCATCGGCTCCTGAAAGATGATCGAGATATCGTTGCCGCGAATGCCGCGCATCTCGCGTTCTGACGCCGTCAGCAGGTCCTGCCCCTTGAAGCGGATCGTGCCCGAGGGATGCGACGCGCTGGGATAGGGCAACAGCTTCAGGATCGACAGCGCGCTGACCGATTTGCCGGAGCCGGATTCGCCCACCAGCGCCACGCATTCGCCGCGCCGCATGGTGTAGGAGATGCGGTCCACCGCGAGCGTCGTACGCTCGCCCTGACCGAATGCGACCGAGAGATCGCGGACATCGAGCAGCGGCTGATTGATGGCGTCCATCCCGCGCCCCCTCAACTGAACGTCTTGCGCGGATCGAAGGCGTCGCGCACCGCTTCGCCGATGAAGATCAGCAGCGACAACATGATCGCCAGCGAGAAGAAGCCGGTGAAGCCGAGCCACGGCGCCTGCACGTTGGCCTTGCCCTGAGACAGCATTTCGCCGAGCGAGGGCGAGCCGGGCGGCAGGCCGAAGCCGAGAAAATCCAGCGCGGTCAGCGTCATCACCGAGGACGAGACGATGAACGGCAGGAAGGTCATGGTCGCCACCATCGCGTTCGGCAGCAGATGGCGGAACATGATGACTTTGTTGGAAACGCCGAGCGCGCGCGCCGCCTGGATGTACTCGAAGTTGCGGCCGCGCAAAAATTCCGCGCGCACCAATCCCACCAGGGACACCCATGAGAACAGCAGCAGCGTGCCGAGCAGCACGAAGAAGCCGGGCACCAATATTGATGACAATATCAGCAGCAGGTAGAGCGAGGGGATTGCGGTCCACACTTCGATGAATCGCTGGAAGGCGAGATCGACCCAGCCGCCGAAATAGCCCTGCACGCCGCCGGCCGCGATGCCGATCACCGACGAGACG
>Ga0209952_1003455_pt1 | contig 10946 bp, 9 predicted proteins | sample ThiBiot_750_biof_2_FD_183951 | JGI IMG/M metagenome (GOLD analysis project Ga0209952, IMG submission 183951) | Wastewater bioreactor microbial communities from Cape Town, South Africa - Thiocy_cont_750_biof (SPAdes) | ecosystem: Engineered > Bioreactor > Thiocyanate-remediating >...
GTTGCACCTGATTCTCGCAATCTTTTTCAACGTGCAATTATCGAAAGTGGTGGTTGTGATATTACTCATCAATCTCTCTCGCAAATGGAAACTATTGGTGATGAAATATTCTCACATTTTTGTGTGTTACCATCGCATCCACTCGAGTGTTTGCAAGGAATAAATGCATCAGAACTTATTGAATATGTTAAAAAACAAGATTATATGAATTTTTTCTATCCAAATTCGCTCTATCCTCTCGTCGATGGTTTGATCATTCCTGATTCGATAACGAAATTATTTCAAAATGGACAATTTGCAACTAATATCTCACTTTTAACTGGTACAGTCAATGGAGAATTTGGTTTTTTTATAGGATCGAATGCTGAACCTGGTTGGCGAGTTGAAAATCTAACTCAATCAGTTCTATCCAAATGGGTGCAACTCTATTCAAATGGACAATCTGCATATTTAAATAAAACATTTAATCCCTATGTTGATCGAAGTGTTCCACCGGAATTGAACAATTATTATGGATTGAATGATGCTCTATCAACGTATCGATATCAATGTCCTGTTCGTCGAGTAGCCAGTCATCTAATTCATCATAGCAATCAATCTGCATACTTATATTCATTTAATTACGTTCCATTATCATCTCGATTTGCTTATCTATCACAAGCAGTACACGGTCAAGAACTACCGTTCGTATTCAATTCAGTCAATCATGATCATGTTGGTGAATCGGTATTAGCATCGGCAATGAGTTTACTTTGGATGAGATTTGTTATTCATGGAAATCCAAATATTCCATTAGCCACCGAAACAAAAAATCGATTGATCGAGCAATTGAGTTCGCTCGGCAGTTGGCCAAAATATTCACCAGAAAATCCTTCATCTTATATCATTTTTTCGAATGAAAAACTTGGAAATAGTAGTGCAACTATTCAATTGTCGGAAAGTCGTTATCATACACCTTTATGTGAAGCATGGGATGAGATTGTACCGAATCCTAATATTACCAAAAAATGTAATCCTGGTTACACAGGACCGAATTGCACGAAAGGATATTTATTTTCTTAATAACATAAATCAACATATAACCTTGCATTCAACGGACCGTTCAATTCTGTTTTTAAGAACTTTTCAGTTCAGTGAGGTGAATAAATTATATAAAAAAATCCTGAATTTTTCTAATTATAATGTGTAAATATATATTGTTAAACTATGCGTTCAAATAAGAGTTTATACAATGATAAATGAAATTAAAAAATAAAGAAAAGAGAAAATAAGTCTACATAGGTCATCAGTCGGACCGAATTTCATCATTTTCTTTTCCGAATTAGACTCAATGTTAGTAGTTAGCCCTAGTTTCCCCACATATGTTTTATTTCATTATTAGATCAAACATACTTCACCATATTAAAACCGCCCATTTCCTTTTATCGCGAAATCGCGTGATTACATTATAAACACACCATTTTTAGTATTTATATCTATCTCTCACGAACATACTTTTGTCTGCAGAAAAAAAAACAATCCTAATTTATCATCTCTGATGATTAGTATTACAGGATTTGTACTCAATTGCATCACACTTAGTGTTAGCATATGTACATGTATTATTTCTTGTTTAGTTTTAATCTTAATTATTCATAATCTGTGGCGGACACGTCTTAATCGAGAAAATAAAATTGTTCTTACACTTGCTGCAAATATTTATCTATTGATTTCATTTTGTACAGCTGTATTGACATCGTTTAATGTTCAAACAGTTTTAGGTGAATTGTATGAATGTCATTTCAATTCAACGTTTTGTTTATTTGTTGGATATATTATAAATGTTCTTTTCGGTGCATTGATTTGGAGTTTTGCAAATCGAGTATTTTTTTCGAAAAAGAATATAATTTTCCCAGAAAAAATATTTTTCTTTTAGTCATTCTTTCGGCTTTGTCGTATTGTTTATCCATCCTATGCTTATCTTCAAAATATTTGGTTATATATTATTCTATCACCTATTGAATTTATTTTAATTTGTTTACTTGCATGTCCACTTCTTACTTGGCATGATATTATCTATATACCACATGAATATTATTGTTATCTTGAATATACGAAAATTCGTCCGATGGCTTGGTTTTTATTAATTGATTATGGATTTCCTATTTCATTGTTATTAATTATGTATCTACGTATAACTATTTTTCTTCATCAAGGATCAAATAAACAAATTAAGGCTATTAAACAACGACAAGAACGTGATCTTATTGTTATTCGACGTATTTTTATTGTTGTCGGCATTTTAATTGCTCTTGGAATACCAACTATTGTTCTTGTTGTGTGGTATCATGTGACAGGTAGAAAATACGAATTATTCTATCGTATATCATGGCTTTCAATTAGTTTATCGACAATAGCATTGAGTTTTTCATTAATCTTTTTTACACCACAAGTCAAAGAAATTGTTTTTAAAAAACTTCAACGTATTAGAGTCAAGCCAATTCATATACCTTCAATCAATCTAATTCCTCCAAGACAGAACACATAAATGTCGTTGCTTTGATCGTAGTTCGTTTTTTCAATCATGCTTTTGTATTTAAATTGTTAAAAAAATATCAAGTTAATATATAATTCATTACTCAATGTCAACTCAAAGTTTCTCATATAATAATCTTAACAAATTCATTACGAGTTATGAATTTTAAATGATAAAAAAGAAGATTTACATATTTTAACTTGTATAATCTTATGCCTCGTTATTGTTTGACAGAATATCGTCTATCTACCAAATGAATGCTATTGTTATTTAAAATTTACAATTATTTGTAGTATAGTATGGTTAACTTTAATTGATTATGGAATGTTTCATTCATAAACAATCGAATACTTCTACATGGCTACACAAACAAACACTAATGTTTTTGACCAATCAACGACTGGAAGCACACAGAGCAGAAATTTTTTGTGACTCTCTACTATGAAAAATGAATAAACACGTCAAAAACGACAAAATTGTATTGAGAGCGGAGCAAATTAGTTGGAAATTTCCAAATATTACTCATAAGAAAGCCAATGAAATTTTGTAAGAAAACAATTTCGCAGAAATACACTTGAGGTTTATTTACTTTAAATCAAATATAAATACTGCAATATACGTTTTGTGTTATTTCATAAGAAATGGATACATGTCAATTCACATATATTAGTCCACAAGATTATATGAAACGAACGGCTATTGGTGTTGAACAAGCATGGGAAGTATTGTGTGCCAAACTACACCGAGAAGGACCTGAATTACCGAATGCAACTCATTATTATACAATAAGTCCAGATGGTCCGGAACTGTTCGCAGTCGTACAAATTGATGATGGTTGTTTTGAAGTATATTATCACGACTGTAGTACATGGCATAAGTATATTACTGCTCATGACATTATTTTTGATAAAATACCTGACACACGTAACGGCTGTCCACCAAGAGCCACTTCTTAACTTAAAAGCATTCGTTTTGATTCTTTTTTTCCTTTTTGTTCTGTTCTCTTTTGCATTATAATAAACGTGACTATTGAAAATAGAAACGAAGTAATGGATGCATGTGCGTTTACTTATATTAGTAAAGCTGATTCGATGCCTAAACATGCAATAGGTATCGAACAATCATGGGAAGAACTCAAACGAGACTTTGACCGTACAGGTCCTGAATGTCCAGATGCTATGCATTTCAAAACAATAAGTTTACAAGGTCCTCAATTATTCGCTGTTACCAATGACAATCAAGTATTCTATCATGACAACGGACATTGGCATCGATATATAACAGCTTTCGATGTCAAATTTGGGATTATAGAATCAAGCAGTTCCAATATACAACGCACGACAAGCGATCAATTAGAAGATTGGATTATGATACCACATGAAAAATAAAGTTACATTATATTTTTTTTGTCAATCAGTCGGAAGAATTTCGTATGATATTTGATCTGTACAAGAATCGAATTCAAGAAAAAAATGTTTTTGATAACGTTGTTCGAGATGTTTTCGTTCTTCGACAGATACATGAGGATAAACATATCTAAGATATCGACGGCATGCATTCGAATTGAATTGCAATGCAGGTTCTCCGTAAATATCCATTGTAAATATTGAAACAGCTGTTTTGATATCATTCAGTTTTATATAAGATACTGCAAGATATTCATCATCGATTGATTGTAATTCTAGAAAACGATGAAGAACTTGACTCCAGTAGATTATTCGATCGTTTTCTATTGAAGATTTAATCCATTCATCTACAGCAATTTCAAAATCAGAATGTAATTGTTTGATAGAAATTTTCTCTTGATCGAATTCTTCTTTGAGTGTTTCATAAATATGAAGAATAATCGCTTTGTAATCAACTCGATGCGTTCGTATAAAAGCAATTCGTTCTTCGGGACGATCTTCTAAAATCACAATATTCGTTCTTATATGATTTTCATACGATTCTGATCGATAATAGAAACAAAATTCAAGTAAATTTAAATAAATGCCATGTGCATTACGACGATCAGCACGTACGCTGATGGATTTATTATAGTCCATGAGAACAAATTGTGGCGTAATTGTATTATGATAAAATCTCATCAATTTAGTAATCATTTGGTAAATATTCTCTGTAAAAATTGCACCCATTGTTTGAAGCATTTTACATCGAACGATAACAAAACCAGCTAAAATAGTATCTTCTTCTTTTGAACGGTCAAAAATGAAATTTCCTAAATAAGAATAAATATCTAATGCAATATTATATAAATGTAAAGTTTCAAAATCAAGTGCAAGACGTTTAAAAGCAGTTTCAATCAATTGACAATTATGACTATTTTTGATAATCAATTCAATAAATTGTTGATAAGTTTCAATAGATTTTGCATATTTTTGACATGTTAAATAATTTCCAATCGCTTGACGAAAAGCTGGCTCAATTGCACGAATATATGAATTTAAAGGTAAAGGTTTATATCGTAAAAATATTTCCAAATAAGATCCATAAATTTCATTGATAATATCAAGATTATCTTTATATTTTTTAGTCAATTGTTTAAATTTTTCATCGATTCGACACACATCATCGATAGGTTCTGTTAAAATTAAATCAATAAAATCTCGAAAAATCGTTATTATTTGTTTATAATCTTGTTTTTCATTAAAATATTCAATAAGTTTCATTATAATAGGTTCAATTGAAATATAAACAAAAGAATGACGACTATATTTAAGTAGATAAGTTACTAATCTACGAAGAATATCAATAGCAGAAATGAAATTTGAATATTTTTCATAGAAATGAACTAATCGATAAAAACATACGATTGTATGTTCACATATATGACCATGATTTTCAAAATATTCAATAGCATTATAATACCATTGTTGTTCTTTTTCAAGATCTTTTTTTCTTGAATATAAATGTCCAATATAAGAAAATGCGTCTTCACCAATACAAAAATTTCTTTTTTCTTTTTCAAGTTGATAATTATAAAGTTCTTCTTTGTAAATATTAATAATTGAATCAAAATCTTCATTTAAATATTTTAAATTATTCTTACAAATTTGTTCAATTTCAGGATAATCTTTAATTGATTGAGTTACTTCTACAACTAACTTACGAGCTGTTTGCATATCTTTTTCAGATTCTCTTTTTAGTAAATGATCATCATTTAATTTTGATAGAATCGAATTTTTATATCCTTGTGCTTGAGCTAGAGCAGCAACTTTTAAACGACAATAAATTAAACATCGTTGAACATCAGATTCTTTGAACATATTTGGATTTAATGATTTTATTAGACATTGTCCAAAAGCAAATTCATCACGTTTGAATTGTAGTACAATAGTCGGTGTTTTTATGACAGATTTTTCGATAGAAGTAAATGGATTTTCAAGAATCATTTTTGAAATATCTTCTGGTGTTAAATCATTTGTTTGAACCAAATATTGTTGTTTATAATTAAAAAGTAAACTTTCATAGCATTCTTTAATTTCTCCTAATTCATCTTCATGACATATATTTAATGCTTCGAAAATATTTTGATTAGCTTGATTATAATTTCCTTTTTTTGTATTTAATCGTGCTAATTGATTTAAACATTTGAGTACAATTAGATAATCCTCACGTCCAACATGTATAAATCGACGTGAAATGTGTATTACTTTTTCAAAATAATCCATAGCCATTTGACGTCTTTGTTCATTATCAGCATATTGAAAACCAAGAAGAAGTACTCCTGAAATAATACTACGTCTATAATTTGATGTCATATTTGTTAGACTTTTATCAAGAAAAGCTTTCCAAGTTTGAGAACATCGATCATATTCATCTTGATCATTATCTAATTTAGCTTCGTCAAGACCAGCTTGTGCAATTGTTAAATATGTATGACCATGAAAACGCGTTGACGTATTCATTTCATAAGCGAGTATTTTCTTGTAACTTTTCCAAGCAAGATCAATTTCACCTTGTAATTTATAAATTGATGCGATATTGATTGATGTGATATTTCGATAGCCTTGATACATTGCATATTTATCAATTGGAATATTAAATTGTAATTCTTCAGCTTTTTTGAAATATTCTAATGCATGACGATATCTTTTCATTAAACGAAGACTAATTCCAATACAATTATAACTTGTCGTATAAAGATAAACATAATCTTCTTTTTCATTTTTTGGTAATTCTTGATAAAGTTTAAGTGCTTGTTGCTGAAATTCGATTGCTGATTTTCCATTACGTTCTTTCAAAGCAAGCCAACCAAGTCCAGCTGTACAAGCAGATAGAAATGTTTCTGATAAGTTTGATAACTTCATAAGTTCATAGAATACTTTAGCTTGAGCTACATCTTGTTGTGGATGATTAGCAAGTAAATGACCAATTCTGATAATTTTTGCTTCAGATGAACAAGTTCGTAGTGTTCGATAGTCTTCGATAACTTCCTGTTTTTCTGGTTCATCTTCATCAATAAATGTTATTTGAATAATCCAAAATGATGGTGATTCTTCAGAAATGTTGACAATTTTAAAAAATGAACCAACAGAAAATAAAACTTCAGATTCAGCATCACCAAGTGGACTATATTCGCTGATTCGTGCAAATGGTTTACGTTGTTCAATAGTAGGATCTTTTATTCTAGCAGTTATTTCAAATAATACTGAAACAATATCATCTTTTGGTTTGCCAGCGAATATGCGTGCTACTTCAATATCTTCACTTGTTGAAAAATAACTATTTGTTGTTATGAGTGTACCATTGATATGTTTTTTCTCTAATTCTTTGATTTCCTTAAGCGACATACGTTGACCACGATAGAACGTTTTTAATGTGCCTATTTGAATGTTTTTATCTTCTAAAAATTTTCCATGAAGTGATTGTAATTGATTTCGAATATCAAGCAAGAAAAAGCGAAAATCAAGGATTGCATGCATTGCTTGACGGCGTAGCACTCGATTAATGAGACGATAAATGATGGAATCCCTGGCATAGTAATACAACGCCCCATGAGGTTCATAAAACTCTTCGAATTCGTCGATAAATTGTAGGGTTCCTGGATTTTTTGAGAAGTGTTTTCGAGTTTGATAAATAAACTTTTTAAATTCAGAATCTCGATCGATCAAAGGTAATTCTAGGACGAGATCGATGAATAATGGAAACCAAAGTTCAGCAAAATCCGCAATATTATTAACAACATTTGTTGTCATTGAATCTAATGAACAACCAGACAGACTTGAAAGAAGAATATCCGAATGATTAACACATTCATGTACACATTCCCAAAAACATTTAATAAAATCATTTGAATTATTTTTCGAATTTGTTATTACTAATTTATACGATGATTTTCTTAAATAATCGAGATTGAAATGATTAATTTGTTGATTTGGATCAAATAAAAGAATCGATTGAACACGACGATATTGATGAAGATTTCGAGCAAAAATATTGTTGATCATTTCAACTGTAACTATAATAAATATATAGTCATATCGAATAGATCGAATGAATTCTTCGGATTCATCAACACTATGAAATTCTTTAATGTAGTCCATTGTTTCACGAATATTTTCCTTGATATTTATAATATCTATATTATCAATTTGTGATGTAATTATTACGGTTACCAAATCTGTACATGTCAATTTCGATGTCGCCATTTTATAACGACTATTTTTTTACAACCCAAAACTTACGAATATTTTTCTTTCGTTTCTTTCGATAGCGATGACGCATGGCAACGTTTATATACGTACGCATCTGATGAAAAAAATTATTTTTTTTTGACAACATTCATGAAATACCTCTAGGAGAATTTTTAATTTATCCGTCGACTAAAAACTGCCCGTAGATGGAGTTAATTCATTATCCTGCATTTTGCCTCTGTTGAATGTTATCAAAAATTGCATAGCTAAAACTGGAAGAAAGTTTTTTTTCAATTTATGAGCGCTCAAATTTTATTTCAATCATTTTAGAAGTCAATTATAAGGAAAGAGATTAAACGCAGCAAATACGCATTTCTCCATCTTTCGATTCTGAAACGAGTGAAGTTGTGCATGCATCTCGAGCAAGTGCAACACGCGAAGACATGGCCGAAGGCATCCAACGAGTGCATTTTCGGAATGTACGAGCTCCACTAGTTTCAGGTAACAATGGTTCAACAGGTTGAGGAACACCCAATGATCGTGTGCTAAAACGATCGCAGCACAAACGCCAATTGTCTCCAGATATATGAATTTCAGGTGCATAGCAAGTTCCTGATGGTCCTGTATATACCAGTGTTTGGCTCTTGTGCACCCATGAAGTGCACACAAGAGATTGTCCAACTGTTGCCAACAACAGCATACCAAAAGCTATTATGAATGATGGATTCATCTGGAACAAAATTGAATTTTCACGGTTTTTAAAAATTGTGAGAATCTCTTCCGATTTATATACACGAGCTGATGACTTAATCCGTCTGTAACCAATCCAAAAATAACTGCGCTAATTGACTTTCCGCCTATGAAAGGTTTTGCAAAACAACTGTATCTTCGCTGAGAACATTGCATATGCGATATTTAGAAAAATAGAGTAATCTTTTTTTAATTGTTTCGGAATGTCTTTTTTTGCACATAGCTTTATTCGGATTAGTCAGAAACATTGTTTTAGTGTCTAGCTATTTTAATTATATTTCGAAAATAAAAAACAAACGGCCATTGTTTGTTAAAAGTTTTCAATTGAATTAAATAAACCACATATCATCCGCCACTTTCGGATCGAAAACCATGACTTTTGTTTTAATATCGTCAAGAGAATAACTTTCGTTATTGGCGTTTTCATCGTCAGTATCGTCGTCATTATCATCATCATTTTCATTACTAGAGCAAAAAAAAACAGTTAATTATGAAAAATATTTGTTTTGTTTTTAGATATTATACTTTTCAGATACATGATTGGCGTCGAAATCAAGCGATCGTGAACCATAAGCAGCTAAATGAGCATAATAAACAGGCGCAGGTATCGAAACTGATTTAGTACAACGCATATCAGTATGACAGAGCTAGAGATTTGGTCATGATTTTATTTTGAAAATACTAAAATATATGCAAACTTACCCAATAAGTCAATTGTTGAATATCGTCACTGCTGAATTTATTGTCGTCGTGAAGAACATGATAGAGTGTTGGACGAGCAGTACCAATCCTAGAAATTCAAACAAAAATGAATCGAAAATAAAGAAAAAAAGTTAACACGAAACTTACATAGCTTCTTGTGAGCAAAGATAAAAGTCGAATTGTGATGGATGAGTGATATCTTGATCGATGACGGTACCCGGTCGAATGTTTAATGTTTGCCCATTTTCGTAGAGAAAAAATCGTGTATTATGTCGTTTTTTCACGACAATAAATGTCACTGCTGGCAATGGTCGATTGCCATAGACTCCTAGAAAGATTTCATTCATTTCGATTTTCTTTTGCATGATGGATTTTACTTCGGCAAGCTTCTTTTATTTTAGTCACTTCATTTCCGAGAACTTTTTCGAAATGTCCTTCATCAACTCCATCACGGTAGAAAATAATCTTATTCGGTAACATTTTACATGTTCCACCAAAAACTCGTAGTAAATCTTCGACCATTTTGTCGAGATCTTTAATAATTTCTATTGAACAACGACCTTTCTTTGGATATTCTATAGAAACAACAGTTATTTCGATTAAATCAAAAACAATTGTCAATTTACGTTCACAAAGTCTCGCAGCATAGAGACTATTGGTCGGTTCACGTGATGCAACAACTGCTGCTACTGATGGTCGATCAGTTGATGAAGTTGAATGTGTAACCTAAATAAAAAAATAGAACAAGTTCGCAATCGTATATTCTTCATTTTTACATCTGCTCCAAAGAACATGAAAACATCTTCTTTGCTCGAACGTGTCAATGCTAATTTCGTATTCACAATGCTATTGATTCCACCTAGTTTAACATTAATTTTCTGACTGAGATTATCCACATCTAAAAGAGAGATAATTCATTTCGTTTTATCTATCTATTTAATTTTGTTCTATATTTACACATTGAAAGTTTCGGGATATTTCTGTCCAATGTTTTCCAATCGATACATTGTGTTCGTAAGCCTAATTTCTGATGACCAATCTGTTTAACCTCATTATAACATTGGCTAGCATCCATATTAAGAATAACAATAGCTAATTGCCAGCCTTGTTGACTGCCTTTAGTTAAACGATCTTCGATATTTGCGTTTGTTTCGTAAATTGGATTTAATTTTGCTTCTGGTCGAATCATAAATCCTTTTCGTCTTAGTAACTAAAAAAGAATCAAATGAGATATTATTTCAAAATTTTGTCTATAATCTAGCCTTACATCAGGTAATTGATTTGCAAAACTCGTAACAGTTTGTTTCATTCTATCGTTTATATATTTTCCATAATAGATCAAA
>Ga0209952_1003460_pt1 | contig 10925 bp, 7 predicted proteins | sample ThiBiot_750_biof_2_FD_183951 | JGI IMG/M metagenome (GOLD analysis project Ga0209952, IMG submission 183951) | Wastewater bioreactor microbial communities from Cape Town, South Africa - Thiocy_cont_750_biof (SPAdes) | ecosystem: Engineered > Bioreactor > Thiocyanate-remediating >...
GGGCATGCTGCGCGCCGGCAATATCCACGAGACCACCGTCGAGATCGCGACCGGGCAGGGCTTCCGCGCCGACCCCGTGCAGAACTTCTTCCTGGAGCGCTATGCCGCCGCCTACCGCGCCGAGCTCGACGCCTTCATCGCCGCCTGCAGCGGCAAGGCAGCGGCCTCGCCGACCGGGCTCGACGGGCTCAAGGCGCAGATCCTCGCCGATGCCGCGACCGAATCCGCCCGGACCGGCCAGCCCGTCCGCGTCGATCTGGGAGACAGGTGATGACCCCGGCGGAACGTGATCTGCGCTATTATGCGGCGCTCGGGCTCGCCACCGAGGCGAGCCATCTGGCGCTGGGATATTTCAACAAGCGCGAGTCCCTCGGCACCACCATGAAGGGCGCGCAGGACTGGCTGACCGTCGCCGATGGCAAGGTCGAGGAATTCCTGCGCCGGCGCCTCTCCGCGCTCTTCCCGAACGATTCCGTCATCGGCGAGGAAGGCGGCGGCAAGCCGTCCGATGCGGTCTGGATTCTCGATCCGATCGACGGCACCGCGAATTTCGCCCATGGCGACCGCAACTGGTGCATTTCGATCGGCTTCCTGGCGAATCGCACGCCCGAGATCGGCATCGTTGCGGCGCCGGCGCTCGGCGAGGTCTACGCCGCCCGCCGCGGGGCGGGCGCGACGCTGAACGGCGAGCCGATCAGGGTTTCCGGCGCCAGCGACGTCGCCCGCGCCGCCTTCGAACTCGGCTGGTCGACCCGCGTGCCGGCCGAGCGCTATCTCGAGGTGATCGGCCGCGGCTATGCGGCTGGCGCCGCCGTCAAGCGTGCCGGCTCCGGCACGCTCGGCCTCTGCCACACCGCCTGCGGCTGGAGCGAGGGCTATGCTGAGCTCCACATCAACGCCTGGGACGTCGCGGCGGGCATCGTCATCGCCAGCGAGGCCGGCGCATACGTGAACGATTTCTTCGCTGGCGAAGGAATCGCGAAGGGCAACCCGATCCTGTGCTGCACGCCGGCACTGGCCCCGGCGCTGAGGGAGATCACAGGAATCGCTTAGCCGGCGCGTTATTTCGTTGATCTTTTTCGCGTGGTCGTTTCACTTTCGCATCAACCAGCAGAACCGGACGACAGAAGCCGGTCCACTCGATCAGGGAGGTTACCATGCAGTCCAAATCCTGGCTCAGGGCGGGGCTCTTCGCCGCGCTCGCAACGGCGGCCTTCGCCGCCTCGCCGGCCCGCGCTCAAGGGTCGCTCGTCATGTATTGCGGCGTCCAGGAGGAATGGTGCCGCGCCATGTCGAACGCCTTCGAGAAGGAAACCGGCATCAAGGTCGCGATGACCCGCAAGTCGGCGGGCGAGATCTACGCCCAGCTCAAGGCGGAATCCTCCAACCCCCGCGGCGACATCTGGTGGGGCGGCACCGGCGACCCGCATCTGCAGGCGGCCGAGGAAGGGCTGACTACCGAATACGAATCGCCGATGAACAAGGAGCTGCACGGCTGGGCCATCGACCAGTGGAAGGCCGCCAAGCACCGCTCGGTCGGCATCTATGCGGGCGCGCTCGGCTTCGGTTTCAACACCGAGCAGATCAAGGCCAAGGGCATCCCCGAGCCGAAATGCTGGGCCGACCTGCTCAACCCGAAGCTCAAGGACGACGTGCAGGTCGCCGATCCGAACTCGTCGGGCACGGCCTATAACCTGCTTGCCACGGTCGTGCAGCTGATGGGCGAGGACAAGGGCTTCGACTATCTCAAGGCCCTGCACAAGAACGTCAGCCAGTACACCAAGTCGGGCGCCGCGCCGGCCAAGGCCGCGAGCCTCGGCGAGACCGCCGTCGGCATCGTCTTCATCCATGACGCGGTGGTCTTCGCCGTGCAGGGCGACCCGATCAAGCCGGTCGCGCCCTGCGAGGGCACGGGCTACGAGATCGGCTCGATGTCGATCGTCAAGGGCGCGCGCAATCTGGAGAACGCCAAGAAGTTCTACGACTGGGCCCTGACCCCGGCCGCCCAGGCGCTTGCCGCTCCCGCGAAGTCCTATCAGGTGCCGTCGAACAAGGCCGCACCGGTGCCGCCGCAGTCGCCCAAGATGGATCAGATGAAGCTGATCAACTACGACTTCGTGAAATACGGCTCCTCGGCCGAGCGCACCCGCCTGCTCGCCAAGTGGGACAAGGAAGTCAAGGCGCTGCCGAAGTAAGGCTGCGTCTCTCCGGCGTGTTTCAGGACGATCCCGGAAACACGCCGTCATCCCGGGCCTGACCCGGGGTCCATGCCCGGACCTCCGTCGGATGCGCTCCGGCGTGGTTCCCGGATTTCCGCGGAGTTCATCCTTGGGCCGATCGGGGATCGGACCCGAGGGCCGCGTTCGGGATGACGCTGGACGTTCGGGTGCAGCACCAAGGCCGGGCCATGAAAGCCGGGGCAACCGGTTCGGGCCGACAGGAAATGTGAGGACAGGGCGACCATGGCGCCAGCGACGCGACTCGTGCTGCTGATCGGCTGGCTCGGCTACGCGCTGATGCCCTGGTACCTCGTCGAGGGCATGGGGCTGGCGGATTGGGGCTGGCTCGCCGCATACCCGTTCGGCAAGGCCGGCACGGCCCTGGCGCTCGTGCTCTCGGGCCAGGCGCCCTGGCTGCTGCCGCCTGGCCTCGCGCTCGTCGCTGCGAGCCTGTTCTGGGGCAGCGGCGACCGTCGGCGCACGGCCCGCGTGCTGATCTGGGCCGGCGTGCTCGGCCTGCTGCTGTTCTTCGCCCAGGCCTTCGCCATCGTGCTGAAGGATCAGGGCATTCCCTGGCTGGCGGCCCTGCTCGGCGGCGCCGGCGCGACGCAGCGCGGCATCGGCGGCGGCGCCTTCCTGACGCTGCTCTGCCTGCTCTTCCTGCTTTGCCATGGCCTTGCCTATCGCGGCGCCTGCCGCGGCGATCTCTTCACCGTTTCGACGATCGGCCTGATCGTCCTGCTGATCGGCATCTTCATCTTCTTCCCGGTCGCGATCATCCTGAAAAGCGCGCTGGTCGACCAGAGCGGCGCCTTCGCGCCCGCCGCCTTCGTCGAGGCCTTCTTCGATCCCGCGATCTGGGGGCTGGGCTGCGTCACCAGCAATACCAATTGCGGCGTCGCCTGGAACACGCTGATCCTCGCCGTGCTCTGCGGCGTCATCACCACGCTGCTCGGCCTGGCCTGCGCGCTCCTGATCCTGCGCACCGGCATGCCGGGCAAACGCATCATGCGAGCGCTGACGGTGCTGCCGATCATCACCCCGCCCTTCGTCATCGGCCTGGCGCTGATCCTGCTGTTCGGGCGCGCCGGCGCGGTCTCGACCCTGCTCTACGAATGGTTCGACATCCCGCGCTCGCGCTGGCTTTACGGCCTGCCCGGCGTGCTCCTGGCGCAGGTGCTGGCCTTCGCGCCGATCGCCTTCCTCGTGCTGATCGGCGTGGTGCAGGGCATCTCGCCAAGCCTCGAGGAAGCCTCGCAGACGCTCGGCGCCAAGCGCTGGCAGACCTTCCGCACGGTGACCTGGCCGCTGCTGCGCCCCGGCATCGCCAATGCCTTCCTGCTCGGCTTCGTCGAGAGCATGGCCGACTTCGGCAACCCGCTGGTGCTCGCCGGCAATTTCGAGGTGCTCTCGACCAAGATCTTCTTCGCGGTGGTCGGCGCCTCCTACAACCAGGGTCAGGCAGCGGTGCTCGCCATCGTCCTTCTGGCCTTCACGCTCGGCGCCTTCTGGATCCAGCAGCGCTGGCTCGGCGGCAAGTCGTACACGACGGTCACCGGCAAGGGCGATGCCGGCCTCCCCGTCCCGCTGCCGCGCCGCGTCTCCTGGCTCGCGACGGCGGCGATCGTGCCCTGGGTGGCGCTGACTCTGGTCATCTACATCGTCATCTTCATCGGCGGCTTCGTCCGCAACATGGGCCGCGACTACAGGCCGACGCTGGAGCACTACCGCACCGGCTTCGCCATCGACTTCAGCCACGGCCTCTACTTCGAGGGCTCGGCCTGGTCCTCCTTCTTCACCACGATCAAGGTTGCCGCGATCTCGGCGCCGCTGACCGCGCTGATCGGCCTGCTGACGGCCTATCTGCTGACCCGCCAGCGCTTCCGCGGCCGCTCGACGCTGGAATTCGCGACGATGCTCTCCTTCGCCATCCCCGGCACGGTGCTCGGCGTCGCCTATATCCTCGCCTTCAACGTGCCGCCGGTCGAGATCACCGGCACCGGGCTGATCCTCGTCATCGCCTTCGTCTTCCGCAACATGCCGGTCGGCGTGCGCTCCGGCATCGCCGGCCTCTCGCAGATCGACAAGAGCCTGGACGAGGCCTCGACCACCTTGCGGGCCCGCAGCTTCACCACGCTCTGGCGGGTCGTGCTGCCGCTGCTCAAGCCCGCTTTGGTCTCGGCGCTGGTCTATTCCTTCGTGCGCTCGATGACGGCGGTCAGCGCTGTGATCTTCCTGGTCTCGGCCGAGTACAACCTCTCCACCGCCTATATCGTCGGGCGCGTCGAGGCCGGCGAGTTCGGTCTCGCCATCGCCTATTCCTCGGTGCTGATCGTGTTCATGGCGCTCGGTATCGCCCTCATCCAGTTCCTCGTCGGCGAGCGCAGGCTCGGCCGGCGCAAGACCGGGGCCGGGAATGCGGCCGGGAAGGTTGCATTGTCCGGCTCGGTCGCCGACCCGATCACCCAGGGAGCAGCAAGTTGACCAAGGCCGGATCCGCTTCCGTCGAATTCCGCAACGTCTCGATGCGCTACGGCACGGTGACGGCCGTCGACAATGTCAGCTTCACCATCGAGCCGGGCCAGCTCGTGACGCTGCTCGGCCCCTCCGGCTGCGGCAAGACCACGACCCTGCGCATGATCGCCGGGCTGGAAATCGCCAGCGAAGGGCAGATCCTGATCGGCGGCAAGGACGTGACCAAGCTCTCGGCGGCCGACCGCGACGTCTCGATGGTGTTCCAGTCCTATGCGCTGTTCCCGCATATGAGCGTGCTCGAGAACGCCGCCTACGGCCCGACCGTGAAGGGGGTCGGCAAGGAGCAGGCCAGGCAGATGGCGCTGGAGAAGCTGGCGCTGGTCGGCCTCAAGGGCTTCGAGAGCCGCTACCCTTCGGAGTTGTCCGGCGGCCAGCAGCAGCGCGTCGCCGTGGCCCGCGCACTGGTGCTGGAGCCGCAGGTGCTGCTCTTCGACGAGCCGCTCTCCAATCTCGATGCGAAACTCCGCCGCCGCGTCCGCGAGGAGATCCGCGAATTGCAGCAGGGCCTCGACCTGACCGTGGCCTATGTCACCCACGATCAGGAGGAGGCGCTCGCCGTCTCCGACCGCATCATCGTGATGTCGAATGCGCGGATCGCCCAGCAGGGCGCCCCGCGCGAGCTCTACGAGCAGCCCGCCAACGCCTTCGTCGCCGACTTCATCGGCGACGCCAACCTGGTCGACGTCACGGTGAGGTCCGTTGCCGACGGCCGCGCCGAGGTCGGCATCGGCCCGGCCGTGCTCTCGTTGCCGGCGCGCGGCCTCGGCCCCGGCCCGGCGCGGGTCGCGATCCGGCCGGAGGCGCTGCTGCTCGGGCCGGCCGGCGAGGCTGGCGCCCTGCCTGGCACGATCCGCAAATGCGCCTATCTCGGCAACCACCTCGACATCCTGGTGGAGACCGAGGTCGGCGAGCTTTTCGTGGTGCAATATGGCGCCCGCGACCTGCTGGAACCGGGGTCTCCCGTGGCGGTTTCCTTCGCGACGTCGGGCGTGACGCTGATTCCGCCCGCCTGAGCCCGATCGAACGGCAAAACAGCGCGTGGGAACGCGGCAAATGCAGAAATTCTGCCGCATTCTCAGCACTTTCACTCTATATAGCTGTTGAGTTGGCTAATCAAAAATTGATAGATTTCGCCTAGCCTCACTCTCTGAATCGGGGAAAGACCGCACGGAAATGGCCACCAGCGAGAGCGCAACCAATATCCTGATCCATCTGGCCGGCGGCGTCGCGCTGCTGATCTGGGCGGTCAGGCTGGTGCGAACGGGGGCGATGCGCGCCTTCGGCTCGCAGCTTCGCCATGCCCTGCAGAGCTTCACCCGCAACCGTTTCGCCGCCTTCGGCAGCGGCGTCGTGGTGACCATGGTGCTGCAGAGCTCGACGGCGACGACGCTGCTGGTCTCCTCCTTCGCCGGTCAGGCCCTGATCGGCTCGGCCATGGCGCTCGCCGTGCTGCTCGGCGCCAATCTCGGCACCGCGCTCGCCGCCTTCGTCATCTCGATGGATCTCGGCTGGGTCTGGGGCCTGTGCGTCGCCATCGGCGTCGCGATGTATCTGTCGAGCGAGGCGATGGAGCGGCCGCGCAACATCGGCCGCGTGCTGGTCGGCATCGGCCTGATCCTGCTCGCACTGATCGAGCTCAACACGGCTGCCGCGCCGCTGGCGCAGTCGCAGACCTTCCGCGTCATCCTCGGCGCCATCGGCTCCGAGCCGCTGCTGGCCGTGCTCGTCGCCATCGCCGCGACCTGGATGGTGCATTCCAGCATCGCGGTGATCCTGCTGGTCGCGACCTTCGCCGCCTCCGGGCTGTTCCCGCCCGCGACGGCGCTGACGCTGGTGATCGGCGCCAATCTCGGCAATGCGCTGATCCCGGTGCTGGACCAGCTCGGCGCGCCCGCCTCCCAGCGCCGCGCCGCCGTCGGCAATCTGCTGACGCGCCTGCTGCTGGCGCTCATGCCCTTCGTCGGCCCGCTCGCCGACTGGCTGACCAGCTTGCCGACGGCCGGCCCGCGCTTCGCCATCGAGTTCCATGTCGCGTTGAATCTCGTCGGCGCGCTGGTCTTCCTGCCCTTCGTCAGGCCGATCGCGCGGCTGGTCGAGCGCTTCATGCCGGGCCGGGAGGAGAAATCCGAGGCGGTGACGCCGCGCTATCTCGATCCCAACGCCCTCGACAGCCCGACCGAGGCGCTCGCCGGTGCGATGCGTGAGGCGCTCAGGCTCGGCGACCGCGTCGAGGTCATGCTGCGCGACACCATGACCCTGCTGGAGAAGGACGAGCTCAAGCTCTCCCGCGCCATCGCCCAGGCCGATGACGGGGTCGACACCATCCACGAGTCGATCAAGCTCTATCTCGTCAAGGTCTCGCGCAACGAGTTGACCGAGGAGGAGAGCCGCCGCCTGTTCGAGATCATCACCCTGATCACCAATCTCGAGCATATCGGCGACATCATCGACAAGAACCTGCGCGAGCTCGCCGAGAAGAAGATCCGCAAGCGCTACACCTTCTCGCCGGAGGGCCTGGCCGAGATCCGTGACTTCCACCATCGCGTCGCCTCGGCGCTGGCGCTGGCGCTCAACGTCTTCGCGACGCGCGACATCGTGCTTGCCCGCCAGCTCTTCGCCGACAAGGCCGCGATGCGTGAGGCCGAGCGCCAGGCCGCCGACAGCCATTTCCAGCGCCTGCGCTCGGGGCGGCCGGAATCGATCGAGACCAGTGCCATCCATCTCGACATCATCCGCGATCTCAAGCGCATCCACGGCCACATCGTCTCGATCGCCTATCCGATCCTGGAAAGCGCCAACGAATTGCGCGAAAGCCGCCTGCGCGACACCAAGGCGGCGGCCGAGCAGCGCGAGATGCCTGCCGTCCTGATCCCGGCCCCGCATTCGGGCGGATGAGGCCCGTTCGCCGCGGCGCCGATGGAAGCGGCGATGGCGGGCCTCTTCCCGCCGGACTTTCCCAGGATGAGAGGCCGGTCTAAAGCCAAGCCCTGCGGAAACGACATCGTCGCCAGAGGCCAGCGGAAAACATGCCCGACATCGCCATCATCGGCGCCGGCCCCGCAGGCCTCTTCGCCGCCGAGCGACTGGCCGCCGACGGGCATCGCGTCACGATCCACGAACGCATGGCCTCGCCGGCCCGCAAATTCCTGCTCGCGGGCCGCGGCGGGCTGAACCTCACCCATTCCGAACCGTTCGATGCCTTCCTGGCGCGCTATCGCGAGGCCGCCGGCTGGCTCGAGCCGGCGCTGCGCGCCTTCCCGCCGCAGGCCCTGCGCGACTGGGCCGACGGGCTCGGTGCCGAGACCTTTGTCGGCTCCAGCGGCCGCGTGTTTCCGCGCGCGATGAAGGCCTCGCCGCTGCTGCGGGCCTGGCTGCGCCGGCTCGAGGGCCTGGGGGTCAGGCTGGAGACCGGCCGGCTCTGGACCGGCTGGGACGAGACGGGCGCCCTGACCTTCAGGCTCGCCTCCGGCGAAACCGAAAGCATCCGCCCCGATGCGAGCTTGCTGGCGCTCGGCGGTGCGAGCTGGCCGCGGCTCGGCTCCGACGGCGGCTGGGTGCCGTTGCTGGCGCGGCGCGGCGTCGCGATCTCGCCACTGGCATCCGCCAATGCGGGCTTCACCGTCGCCTGGTCGCCGCTGATGCGGGAGCGCTTCGCCGGCCAGCCGCTCAAGCGCATCGTCGCCCGCTTCGCCGATGAGACAGCAGCCGGCGAAGCCATGATCGACGCGGGCGGCATCGAGGGCGGCGCGATCTATGCCCTGTCCGGCCCGCTGCGCGACGCCGTGCTGCACGAGGGCTTTGCAACGCTGCACCTCGATCTGCGGCCCGATCTCGCCGCCGAGGCGCTCGCCGCCCGGCTGGAGCGGCGCCGCAAGGGCGAGACGCTGAGCAATCATCTGCGCAAGGCGGCAGGGCTTTCCCCCGTAGCCGTGGCGGTGCTGCGCGAGGCGGCGGGAGCCGCTCTGCCGGCCGATCCACCGGCGCTCGCGGCGCTGGTGAAGGCGGTGCCGCTCCGCCTCGGCGCGCCGATGCCGCTGGAGCGCGCCATTTCCACCGCCGGTGGTGTCGCGGGTCAGGCGATCGATGCCGGCTTGATGTTGAAGAGCCTGCCCGGCGTCTTCGTCGCCGGAGAGATGCTGGATTGGGAGGCGCCGACCGGTGGCTATCTGCTGCAGGCGAGTTTCGCCACCGGCATGGCGGCCGCGAGCGGCATCGCGCTCTGGCTCGGCGGGAACCGGAGAGCAGGCGCGGTCCGGGCGTCTGCCGCCGAACCGCGGGCGAACTGACGCGTTACCGGCACGGCGGCATGGCGGAGCAAGGGATGAGCGAGCCTTTCGAGCCGGGGATCGAGGTGACGTGGCGCTGGGGCGCGCACCGCGCCTACGGGCGTGTGGAGCAGGTTTTCACCCGCCCGGTCAGCCGCACCATCAAGGGCGCGCGCGTGCGCCGCAATGCCTCGGACGAGAACCCGGCCTATCTGGTGACGCAGCCGAAGGGCGGCTACGCCCTGAAGTCGCATAGCGAGCTGGAAAGGCGCGGCTGAGGCCGGTCGCCGGCGCGGCCCCGCTCGCTTGGCCGGCTCTTGCGTAAGACGCGACCTGCCTCAGCCGGCGGCGCTGATCCTGCGGGCGAAGCGCCGGCCGGTTTCGACGGCGGAAATCTCACCGACGCGGGCCAGCGAGATCAGGATGTCGCGCACGGCACGCTCGACCTTTCGCCCCTGACGGAAATGCAGCGCGACGCTGCCGGCGTCGAGCGGAGCGGTTGCTCCGGCCAGCGCGCCGAGCACCGCGGCGACGCGGTCCACGGCATCCTGAGGAAAGGCGGGCTTGGCAGCAGCCTGCAGGACCGCCGGCAGGATCTCCGCCTCGACCTGTTCATGCTCGCCGCTCCTCGTCGCGTTGTCGTGGCGCGGGCGCTGGTAGTCGGGCCGCAGCCAGCGGACCTGCCTGCGCTCCTCGTCCTGCCGGCGCTGGCGATTGAGGGTCACGAGACGTGCCAGCACCTCTTCGTCGGGCAGCCCGGCCGGCCAGCCATAGGCGTCGGCGACGGCGTCGTCGATGGCCTGGTGATGCTCGTCCAGGATGAGGGCGAGCCCGCGGTCCCGGACACTCGCCTCGCGCGCGCTCAGGCTGCCGCGGGAGCGGATCGCCGCGCGCACATTGTAGAGCTTGGTGAGCGTGAGGTCGGGATGCCCGGCCAGCACCTGCTTGCGCAGCGCATCCAGCGCCTCCGCCGGCCGCCGGATCGCCTGCTTCTGAGCCTCGCTGGCCTCCGGAAAGGGAAAGGGGTCGAAGCAGCGGGATTTCGAGTAGCGGGGATCGTTGCCGATGCCGAGGCGGCCACCGGCGCGCAAGGCCCAGGCGACGTGGAACCGCGAGGAGAGAACGCCGAGATGGAACGCGTCCGACAGGGCGACGGCGACCAGCATGTTGTCGGGCAGGATCGAGGCGTCGAGGAACTGGAAGACGCGATGCTTCGCCGTCTCGACGGTGACGATGTAGCGCTGGAGATGGGCCAGGGCAGGCCGCAATGCCTGCCTCGGCTTGCCGAACAGCCACCAGCCCGCGCGGTACGCGGCCGCATCCTTCGTCGGCGAACGCCGGAACTGGGCTTCGCGCTCGCCTTGGACCGTTAGCATGAGATGCTGGTAGATCTCCGGAAAGCGCTCGCGCACGGCCTCGGCCGGGAGGTCGAAGAGATCGATGGCCAGGGCACCGCGGGGGCGTTCGGTCAGGTCGCGCCCGTTGCGATAGGGCCGGATATGGGCTTCCAGTCCCGGTCGTCGGCCGAGCCCGAGAGTCTCGGCTTCGGCAGGCGTCACGATGAAGCCGGCGCCGTGCAGCTTGACGCCCGGCGAACACAGCCCGGCATTGGCGCGCAGCGCCGCCGCGCGGGTGGCGTCGACGCCGACGGTCAGATCGGCATGGATGCGTCCGGCTCGCTCGGCAAGCCCGATCTGCGGCTGATCGCCGTCGAGCTCGGCTTCCGAGACGACCTCCAGCAGCTTGCCGTCATGGCTTCCGGCCTGCGCGACCGTCATGGCGATGCGTACGGCGGCGGCGTCCTTTCCGGTCTTCGTCCAGGGGTGGTCGGGAATCGCCAGCACCAGCGAGAGCGGTCGCTCGCCTTCAAGATGCCGCTCGACCGTCCGCCGCTGGAAGACCTGCG
>Ga0209952_1003461_pt1 | contig 10923 bp, 8 predicted proteins | sample ThiBiot_750_biof_2_FD_183951 | JGI IMG/M metagenome (GOLD analysis project Ga0209952, IMG submission 183951) | Wastewater bioreactor microbial communities from Cape Town, South Africa - Thiocy_cont_750_biof (SPAdes) | ecosystem: Engineered > Bioreactor > Thiocyanate-remediating >...
GAAGCACGCCAATTTCAGAAACCCCAAGCGGCCGCTTTGCACTCGCGATCGTTTCCAGAATCGCAAACGCCTTAACTGTCGGGAATGCTTTTCCCGTGGAGTCGGAAGACGGCGGCCGCAGTCCGCGAGACGAACCGCTTTTGCCTTTCCGGGGAGTCTGATTAGGGGACAATTCCATTTGAGTATCAAAAACCGAAATAAAAAGTCTTGCAATATGATTTTTTGGTGCGAGAGTTGATTGTCCAGTTCCCAAAGAGGGGCGGAGGGTCGGGAGGTATCATTTGAAGCGCGTTTTGATCGCTAACCGCGGCGAAATCGCTTTGCGGGCCATTAGGACCTGTCGCCAGCTTTCGCTGGACAGCGTGGCGGTTTATTCCTCGGCTGATGCTAATTCAGCCCACCGGTTCGCGGCTGATAAAGCAGTTTGCATCGGCCCTCCCCCGCCAAAAGCCAGCTATCTCAGCGTCGGCGCGCTCATCGAAACCGCACATTCCCTTAAATGTGACGCGATCTACCCGGGTTACGGGTTTCTCGCTGAAAACAGCGAGTTCGCACGGCGCTGCGCCGAAGAAGATCTGATCTTCATCGGCCCCGACAGCGAATGCATCGCGCAGATGGGTGACAAAGTTTCAGCGCGGCAGGCGGCGGCAAAAGCCGGAATTCCGGTGGTGCCCGGATCGGAACATGGCTTCACCTCTGTCGAGGAGGCCGAGCCGGTCTCGCGCGAGATCGGCTACCCCCTGCTCCTGAAAGCAAGCGGCGGCGGCGGCGGACGCGGCATGCGCGTGGTTGAAAAGCCAGAAGATTTTGTCAGCCAGTTTGAACAGGCAACCGCGGAAGCCCAGGCGGCCTTCGGTAACGGCGAGATTTATATCGAACGTTTCTTTTCAAAAGTTCGCCATATCGAAATACAGGTTTTCGGCGACCAGCACGGCAACTATGTCCACCTCGGTGAGCGCGACTGCAGCGTGCAGCGCAGGCATCAGAAACTTATAGAAGAATCGCCCTCGCCCGTTATCAGCGAGACGACGCGCAAGGAGATGGCCGAAGCCGCCATCGCGCTCATAAGCGCTTTAAAATACGTGAACGCCGGAACCATCGAATTCATCTACGACACGGCGAGCGGAGAGTTCTTCTTCATCGAGATGAACACCCGTATCCAGGTCGAACATCCCGTCACCGAGATCGTGACTGGCACCGATCTGATCCGCGAACAGTTCCGTGTTGCAGCTGGCGAAAAGCTCTCATTCAACTCGACTTTCGGACGGGGCCGTTCGGCGATTGAATTTCGTATCAATGCGGAAGATGCCAGCCGAAATTTTCAGCCCTCGCCCGGCACACTCAAGCGCTGGCGTCCGCCAAGTGGGCACAACGTACGGGTCGACAGTCACGCTTACGAAAACTACGTGGTGCCGCCCTACTATGATTCGATGCTGGCCAAGCTGATCGTACACGGCGAAGACCGCGCCGCTGCGATCGAGGCAGCGAAATTCGCGCTCTCCCAATTCCAGGTGGCGGGCCTTACAACCGTAATACCCTTCCACGAACACCTCCTGAATCGACCAGAATTCGTTCAGGCCGAGGTTCACACGCGCTGGATCGAAGAAAACTTGCAGATGGCGACGCACTGATGAGCAAACGAACCGTTCGACTTGTTGATGTGACGTTGCGTGACGCCCCGCAATGCCTGTGGGCGACACGCATGACCACCGCGATGATGGCTGACATCGCCCCCCGGCTCGATCGGGCTGGTTTCGAGGCTATCGATCTCGCCGGCGGCGCCGTGTTTGATGTGTGCGTGCGCTATTTGCGCGAGGATCCATGGGAGCGCATGCGCATTCTAAGCAGCTGGGTGAAGGAAACCCCGCTGGTCGTCATGACACGCAGCCAAAGCCTTTTCACCTTTGAATTCTTCCCGGATGATATCGTTGCCCTAACCGCAGAACGAATTTTTGCGAACGGCATCCGCTATCATACGCCCTATGACGCGCTTAACGACATGCGCAACATGGAGGTGCCGGTGCGTGCGGCCAAGAAGGTCGGGCTCTACACTGTTGGCGGTGTGGTTTACACACTGAGCCCGGTTCACACCGACGAATATTATAAGCGCAAGACACGTGAACTTATCGCGCTCGGCGTCGATGCGATCTACCTGAAAGACGCCAGCGGCCTGCTCACGCCGGAGCGAGTCAAAACCTTGGTACCTGCGATCAAGGAGGTTTGCGGAAATCTGCCGTTGCAGTTGCATTCACATTGCTTAACAGGACTTGCACCGTACATGGCGTGCGGCGCCGTGGAATTGGGAGTTGACGTTGTCCACACTGCAACCTCGGCCCTTGCCAACGGAGCATCGCATCCCGCAACGGAGTGGTTTACTCAAAACATCCGCCGGGCGGGATTTGACGTTCCCATCGATCTTGAGCCGGTGGAAGAAGTAGCGGAGCGGCTGCGTTACATCGCCAAGCGCGAAGGCAAGCCGCTTGGCGACATCGTCGAATACGACCGGTTCCACTACGACCACCAGATGCCCGGCGGCATGATTTCAAATCTGAAATCGCAGCTTGAACCGCTCGGCCTCGCCGATCGCCTGCCGCAAGTCCTTGAAGAGGCAGCACAGGTCCGCTGTGACCTTGGTTATCCGATTATCGTTAGCCCGTTCGCCCAGTTCGTGATGACGCAGGCCGTGCTCAACGTGGTCGGCAAGGAGCGCTACGCAACGGTCCCCGACGAAGTCAGGAAATACGTACTTGGCTACTATGGCGAGATCGCAGGTCCGATCGATCCAAATATTTTCGATCGCATCACCAAGGGTGCAGCTCCGATCACGGCGCGGCCAGGCGACATGATCGAGCCCGGCATTCCGCGGCTCCACCGTGAACGTGGTCCCTTCGCGAACGACGATGACCTGCTGCTCGCTGCGTTCTACGCCGAGAAAGAATATAACGCATTGAAGGCCGCAGGCCCGATCAACACTAATTATCCACTGGCCTCGACGCCATTGGCGACATTGCTTAAGGAAGTCGCGCTTCGCCGCGACGTCAAATCATTTCATTTCGTTCAACGAGCTCAAGGCTAGCATGACGACCCCTGCGATCATCACTGTCGCCATTACCGGTGCAATTCCGCGAAAGGCCGACAATCCGGCTCTCCCCGTGACCCCGGCAGAGCAGATCGAATCGATCCATCAATCGTTTGAGGCAGGTGCGACCGTCGCGCATATCCACGTCCGTGACCCGGATGAAAGCCCTAGCGCGAACCCGGACTTATTCGCCGAAGTGCAGCGCGGCGTCATCAAGCACTGCCCTGGCATGATCATTCAATTTTCGACAGGAGCGCGCGGCCGCGACCATGCAGCGCGCGGAAGCATGCTTCACCTCAAGCCTGAGATGGCGTCGCTGGCGACCGGTTCGACGAATTTTGCAAAGCTGATTTACGAAAATACTCCGCAATTGGTGGAAGCGCTTGCAACCTCAATGCTCGAAAACAACGTCAAGCCCGAGATCGAGGCGTTTGACGCGGCAATGATGTACAATGCAAAGACCCTTGCGGATCGGGGTTTTCTCAAGCGCCCTTGTCAGGTGCAATTCGTGATGGGAATCCCTAACGCGCTCCCGGCGCGGCGGAGACTTCTTGAATTTCTCGTTTCGGAGCTGAAAGAGATCATGCCAGATGCAACTTGGTCCGCGGCCGGCATCGGCCGCTGTCAGCTCGAAGTGAACCATTGGTGTCTTGAACTGGGCGGCCACGTTCGTACCGGTCTTGAGGACAATTTGAAGTTTGACCAAACCCGACTCGCTCGTAGCAACGCTGAACTCGTTGCGCGCGTCGCGGATCTTTGCCGGAAGTACGGACGACATCCAGCAACCCCTGCTGAAGCAAGACAGATACTACAATTACCAATTGCCTGAAGGAAACGCATTACAGGGAGGACGACATGCCACGCTCTGCGACTGGAGGCGACGCTGCAATTTCGCCAGGAACTGTCGCTTTCGCCAGTGCGATCGGCACGACGATCGAATGGTATGATTTCTTCCTCTACGGAGTTGTTACACCGCTCGTTCTGAATAAGATCTTCTTCCCTAATTTCGATCCTGTCGCGGGTACCCTGCTTGCCTATACGACTTTTTTTGTAGGCTTCATCTCCCGTCCGATCGGCGGAATCATCTTCGGGCATTACGGCGATCGCATCGGCCGCAAGACCGTACTCATTCTCACCTTGCTGATCATGGGCATTGCGACCTTCCTGATCGGCTTGCTGCCAACCTATTCCTCCATCGGCATCTGGGCACCTATTCTGCTGCTGATGCTGCGAATTTTTCAGGGCATCGGCATCGGTGGAGAATGGGGTGGTGCCGTCTTGATGGCCGTAGAACATTCGCCCACCGGCCGGCGTGGGTTTTATGGAAGCTGGCCTCAAATTGGCGTACCGGCGGGATTGCTGCTTAGCGCGGGCGTTGTCTACTTACTTTCATATCTGCCGGAAGCAGATTTCTTCGCCTGGGGTTGGCGCGTTGCTTTCCTGCTCAGTGCCCTATTAGTTGCGCTCGGCCTTTATATCCGCTTGAAAATTCTGGAGACGCCCGCTTTCGTCCAGGCGAAGAAGGAAGAGAAGGTAGTCGCCGTTCCGGTTATCGAACTTTTCAAAACTCACGGAAGAAATACGCTGCTAGGATTAGGGGCTCGCTACATTGAAGGCGTGACCTTCAATGTCTTCGGCGTATTCATCGTCGGCTATATCACGAGCACGCTGAACTTACCCCGCCAAACGGCACTGGCCGGTGTGATGATCTCATCGGCCTTGATGATCGTCATGCTGCCGATTTGCGGCTATTTGTCCGACAGGATCGGGCGGCGCAAAATGTTTGCGACCGGCAGCCTGCTCATCGGCATTCTGACATTCCCATCGTTCTGGCTGATGCAATCTGCATCCCCCATTCTGGTCTGGATAGCAATCGCCATACCCTTTGCGTTCATCTATCCAGCCGTCTACGGACCGCAAGCAGCCCTGTTTTCGGAGCTGTTCGACACCCGCGTGCGTTACACTGGAATATCGTTCGTCTACCAATTCTCCGGAATTTTCGCGAGCGGCTTGACTCCGATCATTGCCACGATGCTGCTAGCAACGGGCGGAAATCAACCGTGGTTGATCTGCTTGTATGTTCTGGCCGTCAGTCTCATCAGTGCGTTGTCGGTCTTCTTTATGACCGAAAGCTACCGGCGTGACATGACGGTAGATGATAGACGATAGAGCGACGAACTCTACCTAGCCCATCACGACAGGAATTCGGCGCAATCCATGAACCTTAACCTAAAAGACCGCATCGCTCTCGTGACCGGTGGGGGATCTGGCATCGGCGAGGCCATCGCTCGTTCGCTAGGAGCCGAAGGATGCAAATTGTGGATTCTCGATCGCGATACCGGCGTCGCCGAAAAAGCCGCGAGGGCTATTGTAGAACAAGGGGGGCAGGCCCAATGGTCGGGTCTTGACGTAAGTGACGCGGACGGCGTTTCCCGCACCTTCGAACGCATCTCCGACGATGGCCGTATTGATATTCTAATCAACGCCGCAGGCTTGCTATCAATCGGGACCGTGGCTGATCTTCCTGTTACCGAGTGGCATCGAGTGTCCGAGGTTAACATCGCTGGTATGCTTTACTGCATCAAGGCGGCGATGCCGGTCATGGCCTCGCAACGCTACGGCCGCATCATCAACATCGCTTCAATATCGGCCGCTCGCGGTGGCGGGTCCATCGGCAACACACTATATGGGACAACCAAAGCTGGTGTCATCGCCCTGACGATGGGATTGGCTCGCGAACTTGGCCCGCAGGGCATAACGGTCAATGCCATTTCCCCGGCAGTAGCGGACACCGCCATGACGAATAAATCCCTGACCGCAGATGCCCGTGCAAATATCCTCGCACGCATTCCGCTCGGGAGAATGGCTACCTTGTCGGACATCAGCAATCTCGCCGTGTTCTTGGCATCCGATTGTGCGAGCTTCATCACCGGCACGGCCATCCCGGTCGATGGCGGCATTCTTACGACTTAAGAATGCCTTGGCTTCACAAATTAGACGTGGCTTGCGCCGCACTGTCAGCAACTTGTCCGCGTCCGCGCTCCTACTCAAAACTTGCCCCTCCAGTGCGCGGTAAGAAGCTAATAAGCTTGGTATCAAACCTTATCAGTCAGCGACTGGATAGCTTTCTCTACTTTGCTTATCAGTCATGCCAATTGGATAGCTTTCCATAGAAGCTTATTGGTCGCGACTTGGGCCGGCTTTGCGCCAAAAGCAGACATCTAGAAAGTCGCTGATAAGCAGCCGATGACTCGGCTGGCAAACGCAGCAAATTTAATGACAGAGATGATCAATAATCTAAGCATCACAGCGGTAAACCGTTAGCTACAGCACCATGGAATGCGAGGACGTCGATCTCGCAGATTCAGCGGCGACGTCCGCGTGCGTTCCTCCTTGTGCAATCAAGTCTCTGGCGCGGACTTCGGATAGCACACGGCCCGGCCTCCCAAACACCAGGATCCTCTCCGCCAGCTCCGCTGCTTCAGTCATGGAGTGCGTAATGAAGATCGTGGTCTTCTTCTCCTCTCCGATCATACTCAGAAGATCGTTACGAAGCGCCGTCGCTGTGATTTCATCAAGCGCCGAAAAGGCTTCATCGGCCAACAGGAGCGGTGGATTAAGCGCGAACGTCCTCGCAATCGAAATTATTGGTGGTGGACGCAGTCCCATTCGAACCGGTCTCCACCTCGGAATTTCCCTGCTTACAGGGAAATTAACAGGGAAGCTCGGAAAAATGGGCCTCTGTTGGCTCCTCCACGGCTAAAACAATCCAGAATCTGGATCAATTCAGTGGGATTCCCTACTCTAATGAACATGGAATTTTGTCGATGTTAGCAATGAACAGCAGCAACGTAGAGTTGCTGATAGAATCATGTCTCGGGTACTTCAAGATTACGCCCGGCACCGGCCTTAAAGGGCCGACTCCTTGCCATTGCCCGTATTGTGGTTACAGCGGCGAACAAAATACTTTATGTCCCATTAGCGTTGCCGACGAGATGCCAAGCTTCAAAAGCTTGGTAAGTTACTGACGCATTGCCTCGGTTTCGAGCGACGAAAGAACAATCGCCACGCGTTTACGACAGAAGTCGGAAATCATGCACGGAGTAATAGAAGAAGAGGCCAAAGTAACCCTATCAGTTAAGCTCTGAATACTGAAGGTCTGCCTCCATGACAGACCGGAAGCGCTGGAATCCTTACGAAGATCCGACTGGTCTGAGGAACCCACTACATGCAAGACGTCCTGCCCGACGAACAGCTCGCAGAGTGCCTCGTTCCGCAATTATCCTACAGAGGCCCGCTTTCTGGATCGGATCAATTGCGGACGAGCGCAAGCAACTCCAGATTTCCGCGCCTGAACTCGGAACCACCGGCCGCAGCTATGTCCGCCTGACCGAGCGCGATCATGTCGGCCGGTTGACCGCTCATCCAGAATATCGGACCACCTTCGTGTTTCGGGAAACCATAGCCATTGACCAGAACAAGATCGATGTCCGAAGGACGCTCGCACACGCCGTCCTCGATCGTCAGCGCGGCCTCGTTGAGGATAGCCGCCAGACAGCGGCGCACAATATCGCGCGCTTCGATCGGCTGACGGATGCGGCCGGTCTTCGCCACTTCTTCGTCGATCAGCTTTCGGACAAGCGGGTCGGGTACTCTCTCGCCACTCTCGCGATAAGCGTACCAGCCAGCCCCCGATTTTCGCCCTAGCCGTCCGAGTTCAACCAGCCGGTCCGCGATGGTCACGTAACGCTCGGTTACAGAACGCATAGCATCCTGACTGCGTCGCATACGCCAAGCGATGTCCAGACCCGACAGATCGGAGACGGCGAAAGGCCCCATGGCAAATCCGAAGCCTTCGAGTGCCGAATCTACCTGTTCCGGCGCAGCGCCCTCCTCGACCAGGAATTCGGCCTGACGGCGATAGGCCGCATAAATCCGGTTGCCGATGAAGCCGAATGAATCATTGGCTTGAATCGGCAGCTTGCCCAGCCTGCGCGCGAACGCCGTGGCTGCGACGAGATCCGCATGATCCGCCCTGTCATGACGCACGACCTCCACGAGCTTCATGATTTCCGCGGGGCTGAAGAAATGCAGCCCCAGCACATGCCCGGGATAAGGCGACGCTTCCGCTATGGCCGCGATCGATAGATAGGACGTGTTGGTCGCGATAATCGCTTGCGGACGCATACGCGCCGCGAGCTTGCGCACAAGATCGCGTTTGACATCGAGATCCTCAAACACCGCCTCGATGACGATGTCACAATCATCAAGCCCATCGAGGGAAGCGGACACCGTCAGCGCGGTACGGCGCGCTGCTGCAATTTCGGCCGAGACGCGGCCGCTCGCGCCGCTCTTGTCGTAATAGGCTGCGATGCGCTTCACGGCGCGCTCGATCACCGAGGGATCAAGATCGACGAGCCTGACCGGCAGACCCGCATTCAGCATGGCAATCGCGATGCCGGTCCCCATGGTTCCGGCGCCGATCACTGCAGGATGGCCAAGTTTTCGCGGCTTCTCCGCAACAGCGAAAGCCGGTTGCTGCGCGGCCCGTTCCGCGAAGAAAAGATGACGTAACGCAAAAGCCTCACGACCGACGCGGAGGCGCTGGAACGTGGCGCGTTCTTGTGCCAACGCATCCGCAGGCGGCAAATGGGCTGACGCCCTGATCGCCTTGATGGCCTCCATGACATGAGGCCGATGCTTCCCGGCCTTGAGCGCCGCGTCCGCCGCCGCATCGATCGCGACAGAGTCGGTCTCCACCAGTGGCAGATCGAGAATTCGGCGGCGACCGGTTTTGGCCTGCTTGCGGACAGCTTCCACGGCTGCGTCAAGAAGGTCCCCTTCAGCGATCGCATCGATCATGCCGAGCGCTTCACGCGCTTCGACACGCCGTCCACTGCAAATCAACCCGATCGCCCGTGGCACTCCGACCAGACGCGGCAGGCGCTGGGTGCCGCCTGCGCCCGGGATAATGCCAAGTGTCACTTCCGGCAGACCCATCACCGTTCCGGGCGCCGCGATCCGCCGATCACAACCAAGCGCGAGTTCGTAGCCTCCGCCAAGCGCAGCCCCGTGAAGAGCCGCGATCACAGGCTTGGAGCCATCCTCGATCGCCGAGATCACGGCAGGAAGCTGAGGTTCATCGATCGGCTTGTCGAACTCGCGCAAATCGGAGCCGGGAATAAACGTCTTTCCCGCGCCGATAATCACCGCGCCGACCAATGAAGGATCGGCCTCAACCTCGGCGAAACGGGCGATCAGGCCACAGCGCACGGCATGTGAGCCCGCATTGATCGGCGGATTGTCAATCGTGATGACGGCAACGCCATCCCGGCGGGAGAGCATCACCTTTACGTTCGAATCATCCTGCTCAGCCATTACACACGCTCAAGCAAAACGGCGATACCCTGACCGACACCAATGCACATTGTCGCGATAGCGCGCTTCCCACCCGATACTTCGAGCGCACGAACAGCAGCCCCCGCGATCCGCGCTCCTGACATGCCCAGCGGATGTCCGAGCGCGATAGCTCCGCCATGAGGATTTACCTGCGCAGCGTCATCCGGCAGACCGAGATCGCGCATCACTGCAAGGCCCTGACTCGCAAATGCTTCGTTCAGCTCGATAACATCGATGTCCCTGATCGCAAGGCCAGTGCGCATCAGAAGGCGTTTGACCGTGGGGGCCGGCCCCATTCCCATGATGCGCGGAGGCACGCCAGCTGCTGCCATTGCGACAACACGCGCTCGCGGTGTCAGACCATGACGGCGCGCGCCCTCTTCCGAGCACAACACCAATGCCGCCGCGCCATCGTTCACGCCGGAGGCATTCCCCGCCGTCACCGTACCGTTGGCACGAAACGGCGTCCTCAAGGACGCCAGATCTTCCAATGTCGTCTCCGGGCGCGGATGCTCGTCGGCCGAAACGACAACTTCACCTTTACGCCCCTTGATGGTGACCGGCGTGATCTCCCCCGCAAAATAGCCTGACTCGATCGCCGTCTTGGTCTTTTGCTGACTGCGCCACGCGAAAAGGTCCTGATCGGCACGGGAGATACCAAAATCCTCCGCGACGTTCTCGGCCGTTTCGGGCATCGAGTCGACACCGTAAGCAGCGACCATCGCCGGGTTCACGAAGCGCCAGCCAATGGTGGTGTCCTCGAGTTTTGCACTTCGCGACCAGGCCGCATCCGCCTTACCCATCACAAAGGGCGCGCGGGTCATGCTTTCGACGCCTCCCGCCAGTATCAGATCGGCATCACCGGCGCGGATCGCACGCGCCGCCGTGCCGACCGCATCGAGACCCGAACCGCAAAGGCGGTTGATGGTGCTCCCTCCGACTCCGACCGGAAGCCCGGCCAGCAGGGCAGCCATTCGTGCGACGTTGCGGTTATCCTCTCCGGCCTGATTGGCGCAACCTAGACAGACGTCGTCGACCGCTTGCCAATCCGCGTTGGCATGACGCTCCTTCAAAATCCGGAGCGGGATCGCCGCGAGGTCGTCCGCGCGAACATCCTTCAAGGCTCCGCCGTAACGCCCGATTGGCGTCCGCACGTAATCACAGACGTAAGCCTCCGTCATTTTGGCTGCTCCTGTTTCACATCGGACGCCAAACGGACCAGCACATCGACGGCGCGAACCCCCTGCCCCTCCGGCAGTACAAGAAGAGGATTGATCTCGAACTCCACAACCGGCGCGCCGCTCGTCGCCATCCGGGACACCGCCACCAGCGTATCCGCCAGGGCTTTCACATCTCCTGCGGGCCGTCCTCGGAATCCTCTGAGGGCCGCTACGATCTTCACCTCGTCGAGCATTTCGTAAGCGTCGGCATGATCGATCGGCGCG
>Ga0209952_1003474_pt1 | contig 10897 bp, 11 predicted proteins | sample ThiBiot_750_biof_2_FD_183951 | JGI IMG/M metagenome (GOLD analysis project Ga0209952, IMG submission 183951) | Wastewater bioreactor microbial communities from Cape Town, South Africa - Thiocy_cont_750_biof (SPAdes) | ecosystem: Engineered > Bioreactor > Thiocyanate-remediating >...
AATAACTATCTATGTGCAAAACAGAATATATGTATGTTTGCCATTGAATAAAAGAAAAGTAAAAGTTCGTTTTTATTTGTCTACATTGGATTTTACAAATGACAAGAAAAGTAAGAGAACAAAATGTGTGTCATTATTTTGACATTCCACATGCGCTTCGCAATACATCGAATGTTTATTCAAAGATCTAATGAACCAACCTTGACATTTCAATCTTTTGCATTTCAGTTAACTATCATCAATATTTTCACGTAGAAAATGAATCATTTTGAAATACGAGAGAGAGAAAGGGAGAAAGTTTTAATCTAATGAAATGAATATGTTGTCTTCAGCTCTGATTTGATTCTCAGATAAGCAGAATTGTTGTTGATTGATTTTATTATTATGATTATTAGTCGAATAGCGCCATCTTTACGAGTGAAATGTACCGAAACAAATCTGTTAGATACACAAAATGATAATCTATACATAAAGATCTTGAGATAGATAGAGACAGACAGATAAAACTTGTCTTTTGATACTGGATGAATGATCTTCTCTTCTGATATTAAAGTCTTTATTCTGTTAATTTGATTGAAAAAAAAGAGAAAAAAAGCTCTTTGAATGAAACATTTCTACGTGTATACGTATGTTCGATAAAAAGATTAATGAATATTGTTTGTTATCAATGTAATTCATTGGAGATTTTTGAAGACGAAGTGACATACGATTTGTAATTTACAAACGATGTTTCCAGAAATGTCAATTCGACATGAGAAAACAACAAAAGATAGAAAAACAGTTAATGATTTTAATTCCGATCGAATTCTTTGCAAATAGATTTTTATCGATTGCGAACAATGAAAATAATGTTGTCGATGACTTTTATGAGTATGTCTAACGGCAAAGACGTGCTGATAAAAAACACCATCATTGATGTTGTCTAATCACAATCACAATAATAACATCTATTGCCAATCGATAGTTGTACCAAGGTCTCCTCCTTTTTCTATTCTTGTTTTTCTATTTTCTACGGAGTTCGATATCATTCGATGTTCCATACGCACACACACACATATATTCATCATCAAACTCAAAGAGACAAAAAATCATGAAAGAAAGAAGAAAAAAAGATATTTCCTTAGCCTCTTCTTTCTCTTTCTCGGTCTGTTTCTGTTCGAGAAAGAAAAGAATAGCGTTTGCCGATTTTCCCTCAGATCTTATACATATGAATCGTTGTTTTTTCGCTCTATTCTTCGTAATGAATATACGAGAGATAGAATATTCCTAGTAAAGAGACATCCAAACAACAACAACAACAACAACTGATGAAATCATCGTTAGTATTTTGAGAAAGAAATCAAAACCGAGAGTTAGTTATTTTAATCGAACGACACAACTAAGGATGAGCGTCACATCGAATCTTGGCTCGTTCAATAAAGATAAAGTAGCCAATAAATTTGGAATTCAATTAAAGAATAAAAATACCAATGCACCAACTCAACAAGCAATTAGTCCGACAAATGACAAGAAAATATCTTCAGTTACAAAAAATAATACGATCTGTGATTTTCGTTCGCAAGATCAACCAAATTTCGATTCAGCGAAATCAAATGTCGATCAATTGTCGATAACAACAACGAATGAACAACGACGAACTTCATTGAATATCAATTCAAATCATTCCACAGATTCAAATTCTCAATTATTATTATTACAATCATCTGACAACAAGAAATCTTCATCAATTTCACCATCAGTAAGTCGACGAACAAGTCAAAGTAAAACTCCTGAAAGACCGATTATTCCAACAACAACGACAACAACTAAAACTGAAGAAGAAATTGAACATCAAAAAGATCAACCATTATAACGACAATTATCGAAGACATTAGATAATAATACATCAACAACAACGAAAAGTAAACATCCATATGAATTACCCAATTCAAGGTAAGACAAATCACAATTCGATTTCTTTTTTCGAAGTTCTCAAGAGAAATCGAGTAGAATATGTCTGTAGTTTGCGTAGATAAGTCTATTTGTATGTTGTCAACATTAATATATAGAAAAGTCTCCAAAAAAAGCAGATTTGTCTATGTTTCGTATGTAATATGATCTCGTCGAATATTTTGTTTATCCGATCTGTTGAAAAGAGAGAAGAAAAAAAGCGAACATCGTTTCATCGAAAATCCTTGACCTTGTCGTATGAATTATGCGTAATAATACGACCTTTGTTGGCGATCGATGAAGCGCACACTTCTCTCTCTCTCTCGTATGACTCACCCTAACAGAAAATCAATCTCATCAACGAAACCAAATTCTTTCGAAGGACATCGATTGATAGACGAGACGAAATACTTGAGACTAATTATTTTCAGATCAAATATTTTCGTCTTTCTTTCTCAATTAAATTGATATATCTTATTAGTAAAAAACGAAAAAAAAGTTATTGGTTCGTCGATAAATGTACAGATAGTTAAACCATACGGTTGATTTCTCCTTCAAATAAATAACGAACACATTTTATCCGATGTACATATTTCACTGAAAGAAATTGACACACGCAGATGCACGTGTAAACGATGTGTTACGTACACCTTCTTCTTTCTTCGGTTTTTTTTACGTGCTATTATTGTCGTCGTAGTTGATGATACTGATCAACATGGGAACGAAAAAAAAGCCGAGAAAGAAAAAGAGAGAGAGAGAGAGAGAGAGAAGAAGAAAAAAAAATGTCATCATCAACGTTCATCCAGCGATGGACATCTGTGAACGATTTGACGACGACGACGACGAAAAGAACGAATAGTAACAATAACAAACAGTCAACTCCTTTTTTTCTGCGACCTCAATTTGCGCCACCACCACCACCACTACCATCCTCATCATTCTCATCATCATCACCTCTTCGAGCAACGTCATTATCTTCAATTTTACGATCATCTCAAACATCATTACCTGTTTTATGTCATTCACAATTTGAACATTTTATTCAACATATTCAATCACAAACTCAATTCATTATGAGCAATACAACGAAAATGTCATCGCCCATTCAAAGTGTTTTCATAAAACAATGGGAAACCAATGGTAAAAACGTGAATTCTCCTCGTTCATCACCGATCGTTGTCTTTGAAAATTCGTCGTCATCATGTTCATCGCCTCTTGTCTTCAATTCGAAAAAAGTTCGTAAAGGCCAACCAATAATTATTTGCGAAAGAATAAACAATCACAATCGTTCGATAGCCTCTCCAATCAATTCTAAAAGTCCTCTCATCAAAACTTGGTCTCAACTCAAAATTCTCTCTCAACAACAAACAATCGACAATGAAACCAATTCAACAAATCAAACAGTCATATCAATTATTAAAAATGATTCAAACAGACCTTCTTCTCCTTCTTTGTCTTGTCGAGCACCTCGATTTGCTCGTCCAACAATTGCTTCAACACAAAAACGTCGTCAACAAATTCTATCAAATTTGAATTCATTCAAACGACACAGTTCTCCGCCTTCGTCAATATCAACATTTACTCGTCGAACTCCTTCGACAAACTCTTCGTCAACTTCACCATTATGTTCAATCAACGAAGATCTTCAACAACAAACGCAATCAGAAACAATTCATTTAGATTCCAATCGATTTCATAATTCGACAATGATTAATTATAATCTACCTTTGAGATATAAACGAGAATCATTTCTACGTCGTTACGGGTAAAAAAAGCCAAACTATTTATCTTCTTCATCGAGTAACAATGTCGAATTCCTTTGTCTCTTTGTTTTTATCTGATAAATATCGAAATTAGTCTCGTATCTCGACATAGATCATTCCTCTTTTCTTCCCTCCAAACTAGACGTTTGTTCTCTTTTTTCTTCTCGTAAATTAAAAACAGTTCGATGTAAGAAAAACAACGGAATCGAATCGATACTAATCAAAAATTGTAATTCGAATTTTAGGCCTGATGTCATGCAACAACACGGTCATCATCTAACACATGAAGTTGTTTTAGAAGATGGTAAGAACATTTCAATTGATTTACAACAAAAAAAAACACAACACGGTGAAACTTGTTCTGTGATCTAGATATCGATCCACCGTTTTCTCCAAGAATTGTGACGGTTAAAAAAAATAAATCCGTTACAGATGAATATGATCTCATGGAAATTTTAGGAAGGTAACAAAAGCAAATGATTTCATTTGAACATCCTCAAATTTTGTTTTTGTTCGTTTGCCAGAGGAAAATTTGGTGAAGTGAAAAAATGTTGCGAAAGATCAACGAAACATCTTCTAGCTGCTAAATTCATTCAAATCAATAAAGAACAAGATCGAATTGAAGCTCATAATGAAATTGAAATCATGAAAGCTCTTCAACATCCTCGTCTTTTACAACTTTATGATGCTTTCGAAACCAAAACAAATATTTGTCTTATTATGGAATTGTTCGAACTTCGATCATTCGTTTTCTTCGTATTGTTTTCTTTTCTCGTTTAGAATCAGCGGTGGAGAATTATTCGAACGTGTCATTGACGATGATTTCATTCTAACTGAACGTCTATGCGAATTGTATACGATGCAAATCTGTGAAGGAGTTCATTTTATGCATGCTTGTAATATTATTCATCTTGATATGAAAGTAACCATCGAATTTCTCATTGAGGAGGAGAAGAAGACGAAGAATTTACGTTTGATCTTTGTGATTTAGCCGGAAAATATTCTTTGTGTTAATCGAGATGGACATCGAATCAAAATCATTGATTTTGGTTTAGCAAGAAGATTTGATCCGACGAAACAATTGAAAGTTCTTTTTGGAACACCGGAATTTGTTGCACCGGAAGTGATTAGTTTCGATCGAGTTGGATATGGAACTGATATGTGGTCTGTTGGAGTCATTTGTTATGTTTTGTATGTTATTCGAGTGATTGACTTTTTCGATTGAAAGAGACATTCTTCGATTTAGATTATCTGGTTTAAGTCCTTTTATGGGAGAAAATGATAATGATACTTATACGAATATCAATCGAGTCAATTATGATTTTGATGACGAATCATTTACAGATATTTCAGATGAAGCCAAAGATTTTATTTCAAAATTACTTCTTAAAGATAAAGAGTATTGAATATTTTCGAGGTTTTAAGTGGAAAAATGAAATGAATTGAATTGATTTTTAGTAAACGTCTTTCAGCCCAAGAATGTCTTGCTCATCCATGGTTAACACGTCGACCTAAATCAGTATCCAAACCAACCGAAGAAGAAACAGCAGAAAAGAAATTATCAACTAAAAAATTACGTCGATTTGTTATTCGACGACGTTGGCAGGTAAATATCAATTTTCGATTTACCAATTAAAATCTCTTCTCGGTTTAGAAAGCAGTCAATGCTTTATTAGCTTTACAACGGATGGGAATGACCTTGTGAATCGATCGTTTGTCTTTCAGATTTCGAAAAACGAAACAAACTTTACCTAGAAAATCATCAATATATGTATACGTCATATGACATCAGTGAGCTTGGATTCTTCATTGTTTTTTTTTTTTATTATTTTTTTATTTTTCTTTTGTCTCGCTGTTGTTACCTGTGGTTCGATTCAAATTCTTCGCCCAGAGAATAGAGCGTGTGGATAAATACTTTCTTTTCTTCTCATTTCATTTTCAAAGTGTACATTTTTATTTCTCTCTCGTTTTTCTTTTCATTCATATTAATTATTCTTCGTATTATTTCTGCTAAAAGACGGGAAAAATAAAAATTCTTTGTTTAGATAAACAAACACGATATACAATTTCATTTCTTTTATTTATAAAGAAAAAAAAAAGAAGAGAAAGAGAACTAATTAAGAAGAAGAAGAAGAAGAAGAATTGAATTAATAATATTGTTCTTGATTATCATTATTTTCTTGATTTTTTTCTGAATGAACTTCGGTGTTTCTACAGTTGCAACATTGACTTATTTTACTTCCACCCATTAGCATTGGATTTAGACCAACTTGAACTGGTCTTCCAGTTTGCATTCGTCCAACTGCAACATTATATTGTCCAGCAACAGGTATCCACCATAACCATCCATCATCACGTAAATTAGCTAAAATATAGAAGATTGATCCCGTAAAATACATGAGATCACCCGAAACATAAAGAAGATTCGTTCCATATTGAGAAACATCGGTTATGACTTGAATATTATATGTTATATAGACAAATGAACTCAATGTTGTTAAAGTAAACGCAACTGTATCGGGATCATCTAAAGTATAACCACGACCAATTGTCCGTGTATATGTTCGATACCAAGACATTATCCTTCAAAAAATAGAACAACAAAATAAGAATCTATTTTCAATCGATTGAAATCTATCAAACCATCCGAATGAAGCAAATAATTCAACAAACGCAGCAACTATTTCAACAACATGAATTTTAAATGTAAAATCTCCGTAGATACCATCTTCTTGTTGATACCAAATCGAACTCCAAAGATATAATGAAGCTTCAAGATGATTCAAATATTCAGGTATCATGATCACGTCATTCCAACGATGATCTAGTTTTTGCTTTGTAAATCAAAATAATCAGTTACAAAAAAAAGTCTTGTTTACCTTGCCATGCCCACCAATATAATGTTGCTGATATAAGATGTACAACAGACAAACCTAGATCAATCAATTTTACAAGAAAATCATCGAGTAATTCACATGAATATTACCAATATAAAATTTATTCGTAAGAGTCATTCCTTCTTCTTTGTCCCCCAACCCAGGAATTGTGGTTGTATTCAGAGACATTGATGTATAGGTGTAAGCTTCTGTAGTTATAAGAGGTGTAGTTGATGTGTTAAGATAACAGGATTCATCATCTTCTACCGAATAATCACCAGCAAGAGCTGGATGAAAATCAATGAAAAGAATTCCAATGGCATATAACTAAATAGAACAAGAATTTTCGTTTCAATTATTTGGAGAAAATGAAATTTTCTTCGTACAAGATAAACGAAATTTGCAAGAAAATATCGATTGTAAATTGTTTTTTTGAAACATATTGGAACACGTTTTTTGATTTGTTCCCAAGATAAAGCTTCAAAAATCGAACCAAATGATTCTAATTCATTGAATGGTGCTGTTGGATCGTTTACTTCGTCGTCAGCCATTGTAACAATTGATTGAATATCACAAAAGACACATTTTCAATAATGCAAAAACGCGATTTTCTGTCCTTTTAAAACCAAAACTATGCTTGTATTTAAATCACAGAGAGTTTATAATAGTCAATAGAGTGAAGATCTGTTATAAAAACACGTACTTTTATGAAAAGTACATGTTTTTTCTTTTAGTTTTATAATGTTGAAAGTAATTTATTCGAAGGTTATCAATGTCCTTTTTTTCTGTCATTGTTGTTTCATTATACTGTCCGACAAAATCTTTCTTTTTATGATATATTCCCTTCAATGATTGAATCGATGTAGATTATTCATTCTCTGACAAAACAAAGAAGAATAACGCATAACATTGCGAATATTTCTCCAATGAGTTCAAAAAATATACGAATTAGTCCATTTTCGCCGAAAAACGTTTCACCGAAAGATTTTTTCGCAGCTTTCAACTATTGCAAACCGTTGAGTTTCTATATACACTAATTGAGAATGTAGATATCAACGTGTAGCGCCCTCACCCACACTTTTGAAGCGTGCTTTAGAGTGAAAACAATGTACCAGCAAAAGAATAAAAATTTGCAATAACACAAAGAGAATAAGATTAAACACATCTTATCAGTACTGCTGACAGCTTCAATGTACTGAAATAACTAAACATTCACATGTACAATTCTTTTATATGTCATTCGAATACAAAATAAGACAAACAAAATCTATCATCTTTGCATTGATCATTTTGTTATTGAATTCTTTCAAAAAGTTATTTTTTTGTCAAATAAGATGAATCATCATATACGTTATCGTACTGCCCAAAGTATTTTGAAGTATTATGATAAATGATGTCATGAGACCGGTACATCATTTCTGAGTACTTTGACTTCCACGTAGTTATCATTTGTTGCTATATGATTCAAACTAATGACCTATCAGTTCGTTTTTTAACTGTGAGAGAATTGTTTCGGCGAAAATCACAAACGAGATAACGTCTAATTATATAAGAATGTGTTATCACAAAGTATTAAGTTCTTATTCAAATTTCAGAATTGAATTGATAAATCTAAAATCTAAATAAAAATGAGGTAAATTAATAATTTGAATTGTCTGTCATTGAAATTGTATTCTTTGTTTGTAACTCAGTCAATCGATATCAACAATAATTCCACTTGATGAATTAACAAACAGAGAAAATAATATTGGATGTACACTTTCATTTCGTAATTTAAAATATAGTTTAAATGGAACATTTAAAGATTATCGTCGACGAGTTGTTTGTCCATCTTGTTTAAAACCTCCAGCAACTAAACGAATTCTAAATAAAGTCTCTGGTATATTTCGACCAGGAATGAATGCAATTATGGGTAAAATTATTTTTATTTCAATTTAATTTAATAAAAACAAATTCAAAATCTGTAAAGGCCCAACAGGTTGTGGTAAATCGTCATTACTCGATGTATTAGCACATCGAAAAGATATGCAAAATGTCAAAGGTGAAATGTTTATCGATGGTTTGCCTATTGATCGATCGTATAAATATATGGTTGGTTATGTTGTTCAAGATGATATTCTAAGTGGAACTTTAACTGTTAAAGAAAATCTAATGTTTTCAGCGAATGTTCGTCTTTCGAAAGAAATTCAATTGAATGAACGGAAAACTCGAGTTGAAACAATAATCGATGAACTTAGTCTAAGAGCTTGTGCAAATACAAGAATTGGTACTGAATTTCTTCGTGGTGTTTCAGGTGGAGAAAGAAAACGAACTTGTATCGGAATGGAATTAGTTCTTCAACCGAAAATACTTTTCCTCGATGAACCAACTACTGGTTTGTTACAATTTTCAAAATAAAAGAAAAAACTTAAATTTAATTATTAATTTTCTTTTAATATTTGAAAAGGTCTTGATTCCTGTACAGCAAAAAATGTAATGGAATGTTTGAGTAATTTATCTAAATCTGGACGTGAGTCATCGCAGAAAAAGAAAAGAGAATTTCGAAAAAGAAAACTTGTTTTGCAGGTACAATTATATTTTCAATTCATCAACCTCGTTATTCGATATTTAAATTATTTGATCGTATTTTATTAATGTGCAAAGGAAATTGTGTTTATCAAGATTCATCAAGAAATATTTTACAATATTTTTCTACTCAAGGATATGAATGTGAAATTCATGATAATCCAGCAGATTTTGCCTTAGATGTTCTGATTATCGCAAATCAAAATGAAAATCAATTGAACAAATTAACTTCTGCTTATAAAAGTTCACCAATGTTTTTAGAAGTTGATGAAAATATCGGAAAACAAGAAAATGAATCAACTGCTTCGAATACAAAGTCCATTGATGAACGATCAATAATAAATGAACTTTATTATGTTGGAAAACGAACATTAATTAATGTAGTTCGAAATCCTGCATTATTTGTTTCTCAAATAACTGTTTCGTTAATTTTTGGTTTATTAACTGGACTTGTTTTTTATCAAATGAATGAAGATATTGATCCAGGAATACCGAATCGTTTAGGTGCAATATTCTTCATTGTAACATCTCAAATATTTAGTACAATAACCGCACTTGAATCTTTATTAAAAGAACGTGTTTTATTTCTACATGTAAAAATGTCAAATATTGATTTCAATGAAATTCTATTTAATTTTTTTTTCTTTTGGTTTAGGAAAATGTTAGTGGTTATTATCGAACATCAACATTCTTTTTAACAAAATTAATTTGTGATATATTACCAATGCGAGTTCTTCCATCGATAATCTATTCTGTTTTAGCTTATTTTCTAACTGGTTTAAGATTAGATTTATCGAAATTCTTTATATTTTTTCTGACAATTTTTATGTGTAATATTTTTGGATCTGCAACGTGTTTTTTAATATCTGCAACAATTCCTGTTTTTGGTAAATTCAAAACTTGGAATCTTTATTTAATAAAGAGAAATGATATTTTCTTTTTGTTATTGTTTTTAGCTGTTGCATTGATTGTTGTTGTATTAATCTTTGTTGTTATGATGATTTTCAGTGGTTTTATTGTTGAATTATCAAGTATATTCAATTGGTTATCATGGATTCAATGGATAAGTGCATTTCGTTATGCATCCAATATGTTAACAATCAATGAATTGCATAATATGACTTTTTGTTTAACAAATCAAACAAATAACTGTCAATTCAATGGAAATACAATTTTAAAAGAAAAAGATATTGAATATGAAACAGATTGGGATATGTGGAAGAATTTTTGTGCATTGACGATCATTACTTTGATTTTTCTTATTTTATCTTTTATTCAACTGTTAAGAATGAAAAAAACGAAATAAACAGTTTTGATGAAATGTTCGATACGCTCGATTGCTTATTTTTCTAATGAAAAGAACAGGTATAAATTCAAAATAAAGTGACGTCAACCAAGGTTCAATTGTAATAATAATAATAATAATAATAACAGATGCATGAGTAATTGACCTTCATTGCTACTCATGACTCAATAAGAAAACTGTTTATGTTATATAAGCTCCCACGCATTTTCTCTTTTGAACGCATATAAAACACCGAGCTTCATCACACAGATCGATCAGTTCTTCAATACGATATATTCTACTGAAACAATATCAAAAATGTTCTATTATGTTGCATGTGTGATAGTCTCGGTTCTCATCTTTAATGTTTCGGCTAAATCAGTAAAAACAACGGATGTAGACAATGAACCAAAACGTTGTTGTTGGACAGACAAATTCAGCGCGGATGCAATTATGACAGTAATCGAAACTAACCGCAA
>Ga0209952_1003482_pt1 | contig 10885 bp, 10 predicted proteins | sample ThiBiot_750_biof_2_FD_183951 | JGI IMG/M metagenome (GOLD analysis project Ga0209952, IMG submission 183951) | Wastewater bioreactor microbial communities from Cape Town, South Africa - Thiocy_cont_750_biof (SPAdes) | ecosystem: Engineered > Bioreactor > Thiocyanate-remediating >...
GCACAGCCTGCGCTGATCAAGCCACTCTGGCTTCCCGGCTAAGAAAGGCCGCGATCTCCCCGCGATCGGCTCCCGCTTCGAGCGCAATCCGCTCGGCCAAGGCCGCCGCCGAGGGTCGCAGCGCCCCCAAAGGCCGGTCGAGCCAGTAGGAGACCGGGTTCAGCGCCTCACGCTCATCCACACGGACAACCCGCCCCGCCGCCAGTTGCTCGCGCGCCAGCGGAGGCCGCGCCAGGGCGATGCCGAGCCCATGCGCGGCCGCGTCGAGCACGAGATTATAGTCCTCGAAACGCCGATCCTGCGGGCGCGGGCGATAATCCAGCCCCTGCGCCGCGAACCAGGCCTTCCAGCCGGCGGCATCGGAATCGTGGATCAGCGGCTGCGCCAGCAGGCGCTCCGGCGCGCCCTCCCCGATCGCCTCAGCAAGCCTAGGCGAGGCGATCGGAAAGCACCATTCCTCGAACAGCTTGAGCGAGAGCCGGTCCGGCGCGCCGCCACGCCCGCAGCGAATGCCGAGATCGACGCCCTCCTCCTCGAAATCCACCTTGCGATGCTCGACCTGCAGTACGATCCGCAGCGAGGGCGTCCCCGCCTCCAGCACGGCCAGCCGCGGCATCAGCCAGAGCGCGCAGACCGAAGGCGGGGCGCTGACCCGCACCACCGAAGCGCCCCGCACCTCGCGCCAGCGCTCGGAATTATCGGCGATCAGCGCAAAAGCCTCCTGCGTGCGCTGAAGCAGGCGCTGGCCTTCCGGCGTCAGCGAAACACCGCGCGCCTGCCGCAGGAAGACGCGCAGGCCCAGCCAATGCTCTAGCTTGGCGATCTGCCGGCTGACGGCACCATGGGTCAGGTTCAGTGCCTCGGCGGCGGCAGAGAAACTTCCGGTGCGCGCGGCCGCCTCGAAGGCGCGCAATGTATCGAGCGGCGGCAGGTTCGAGCTGTGATCCATTCTCACAGCTCATGCGCGAATTGTTCGTTTGTCAATCAGCTCGCCGAGGCGCTTATCGGGAGCAACTGCTCATCACCGATGGATCGACGCCATGTCCTCCTCAAGCTGCGCTTCACCCACCCTCGCCGCCTCAGGCTCCCAGCGCCTCGATCCGACGCTGGTCTTCACGGTCACTTTCACGGTCATGGCCTGGGCCTCCTCCTTCCCGGCGATCCGCGCCGGGCTCGCCGGTTTCGGCCCGGCCGAGATGGCCGCGCTGCGCTTCGCGCTCGCAGGTGGTCCCGCCGCGCTCTTCCTCATCGCGACACGCGCGAAGCTGCCCGAGCTCGGCGACATCTGGCGCTTCCTCGTCGGCGGCGTGATCTTCATCGCGGGCTATGCGCTGCTCTTGAATTTCGGCCAGCGCGTCGTGCCGGCCGGCCCCGCCGCCTTCATCATCAACACCAACCCGATCATGACCGCCGTACTCGCCATGATGATCCTGGGCGAGCGGTTCAGCCTGACCGCCTGGGTCGGTACGGCCTTGTCCTTCGCCGGCATCGGAGTGATCGCGCTCGGCAAGGGGCTCGATGTCGAGATCGGTATCAGCGTGCTGCTGATCCTCGGCGCCGCCTTCTGCAACGCCATCACCACGGTCGTGCAGAAGCCGCTCTTCGCCCGCTACAAGCCGCTCCATGTCGCTGCCTGGAACATGGCGATCGGCGGCTTCGTGCTGCTGCCCTTCCTACCTTCGGCCATCGAGCAGGCTAAAGCCGCGCCGAGCATCTCCTTCTGGTCGGTGGTCTATCTCGCGGTGGTGCCGAGCCTGGTCGCCTACGGCACCTGGGCGATCACGCTGTCGCGCTTGCCGGCGGCCCGCGCCTCGAACTTCCAGTATGCGGTGCCGCCGATGGCGATGCTGATCGGGTTTCTGTGGCTGGGCGAAATCCCCACGGTCTTCGGCCTGATCGGCGGCGCCATGGCGCTCGCCGGGGTGGTGGTCGTCAACCTCAAGCGCTGATCAGAATCCTTTTGCCTCCAGCGCCTTCTCGTCATCCGCGATGTAGTCGCGGATGATCGGGACGGCGCTTTTGTGCTGACCGAGCAGGAGTTGGAACACCATGTCGCCGCCGATATCGAAGGAGATCGAGCAGGCGCAAAGGTAGAATTCCCACATCCGGGCGAAGCGCTCGCCCATCATCGCGACGACCTCCTCGCGCTTCGCCATGAAGCGCTCGCGCCAGGCCTCCAGTGTCCAGTGATAATGCCGGCGCCAGAGCTCGCAGTCGGACGCCCACAGGCCCGTCTGCTCCTGCGCCGCGAACACCTCCGACAATGCCGGCGCATAGCCCCCGGGGAAGATGTACTTGTCGAAGAACGGTCCGGTGAAGCCGGGCGGCCCGACGCGGCCGATGCAATGGACGAGCGCGATCCCGTCCGGGGTCAGCAGGTCGCGGATCTTCTCGAAATACTCGCCGTAATGCGCGACGCCGACATGCTCCATCATGCCGACCGAGACGACGCGATCAAACGTACCACCGAGCTCGCGATAGTCCTTGTTGATGAACGTCACAGCATCGCCGACGCCGGCCGCCTCGGCTCGCTTCTGGGCTGCCGCCATCTGGTCAGGTGAGACGTTGAGCCCGGTGACCTTCGCGCCGCAGGCCTTGGCGAGATAGATCGCCAATTCGCCCCAGCCGGAGCCGATGTCGAGCACGCTCATGCCGGGCTCGATCTTGAGCTTGGCGGCGATATGGCGGAGCTTCGCCTTCTGCGCGTTCTCCAGCCCGACCTCGGGACTGTGCCAGTAGGCACAGGAATAGGTCATCGTCTCGTCGAGCCAGAGCCGGTAGAAATCGGTCGGAATGTCGTAATGATGCTTGACCTTCTTCCCGGCGACGCCGAGCGGGTTATGCATCCGCCAGCGCCGGATCTTGAAGCGCATCTTGCGGATCGCCTGCTGCAGCGGATCCTTGCGCATCTCGCGGCGCTGCAGCCAGAACAGCGTCAGCAGGTCGTGGATCGTGCCTTCCTCGAAATCGATCCGCCCGTCCATATAGCCTTCAGCCAAGGCGAGCTCGGGATTGAGGAAGAGCTCGCGCTCGACGCGGTTGTCGTGGAAGCGCACGGTGACGGCAGGCGCCGTCTTGGTGACGCCAGCAAAGAGCAGTTCCGCCGGTCCGGCGCCGAAGACATGCCGTTTGCCGTCGGGCGTGATGACCGTCAGGCGGCCGTGGCGGATGAACCGTTTGAGCAATCGCGGCAGCAGCAGCATCGGCGTCTCCGTCCAGACTCGGTCGTATCAGCGCCGCGTGCGAGTTAAGCGGAAACGGCACCGCCCCGAAACCCGCCAGTTGCAGAGGGCGCCCGCATGCGGCTAGAGCCAGTGTCTCGGAGGAGCGACCGAACCCATGTCCTGGCGCGATTTCTGGAACGGCGAGCATGCGATCTATGTCTCTTCGCGCCACAAGACCTTGCACTATCGGCGGATCGCGACCGATCTGATCGTCCATATACCCTCGCCTGGCGCGACGGTGCTCGATCATGGCTGCGGCGAAGCGCTCGATGCATCTCGGGTCGCCGCGGCCTGCGGCCGGCTCTATCTCTGCGAGGCGGCGCCGACTGTTCGGGAGAAGCTGCGCGGGCAGTTCGGCAGACTGGAAAGGATCGTCGTCGTCTCACCGGAGGAGGTCGCGGCGCTGCCGGAAGCGACGCTCGATCTCATCGTCGCCAACTCGCTGATCCAGTACCTCTCCCGCGACGAGCTGACGACGCTGCTGGCGACCTGGCATGCCAAGCTCGCGCCCGGCGGAGCCCTGGTCGTCGCCGATGTCATTCCACCCGATGTCAGCCCGCTGACCGACGCCACGCAACTCCTCGCCTTCGGCTGGCGCGGCGGCTTTTTCCTGGCGGCGCTGGCTGGGCTTGTTCGCACGGTTTTCTCGGATTATCGCAAGCTGCGCGCGCAGTACGGCCTCTCGACCTACACGCCCGAAGCACTCGGCGACCTCCTCCGGGCAGCCGGTTTCGTCGATGTCCAGCGGCCGTCGAATTTCGGCCACAACCCGCACCGGATGACCTTCAAGGCCTTGCGGCCCGCCTGAACCGCGGAGCACAGCTGCTCCCAGACGCCATTTCCAAGACGTTCCGTAGCTGGATGCGTCAGAAGCCCTTGATTCGCAGCGGCGGATATGGCTTTGAGCGCGCTTGCCGTGAAGCCCGGAATGGCCGTGCAGGACCAATTCGCCTGTCCCTATTGTGACGCCATGCTCAATCGGGGCGTGCTGTCCTGCCGTTGCTGCGGCCGCGACCTGACGCCGGTCCTGCCGCTTCTCAGCCGCCTCGAAGCGCTGGAGACGCGCCTCTGCGCCTTCGAAAAACGGGCCGAGGAAGAGAAGGCCGCACGTGCCGCGATACCGCCATCGCGGACCGCGACGATAGCCCCCGCACTGCCCGAAGACATCCCCGTAGCCGAAGAGCCGGCTCCTCACACGGCTTCGCGTCGACGCTTCTGGGTGCTGCCGCTCGGCTTCCTGCTGCTGCTCGGTGCCTATGGTTCCGTGGTGCTGTGGCTCGACCTGCCGCTCTGGGCGCTGCGTCTCGCCTCGATCGCGATTCCGTTCGCCACGGGCCTGATCTATTTCGGCATCCGACCGCGCCTGATCACGTTCGACATTGCCGTCGTCATCGCTTTCGCGATTATTTCCGTCGCGACCATGAACGCGTGGCTGGGTTGGCACGACAATATACCGCTCCTTCCGCAGGGGCCGGCAGCCTGGCGTGAGACCTTCTTCTACGCGCTGAGCATCGGTGCCTCCCTTTTCTCGGGGATGTTGCTGCGCGTGACGCAGGCGGCGCTCAGCGCGCGCGGCGTCGTCTCGCTGCCGGAATTGCGACGGGGGCTGCAGGCCGTTCATGGCAAGATCCCGATGGAAACCCTCAAGACCATCGAGACCACCATTCTGATGGCCACCACCGCGATCTCTGCCATTGCCGGCCTCGTCGCCGGAATTCTGGGAGTGAAATAGAATAGGATGATCGAGTCCGTGCTCATCCGGCACATTCTGCCTGCCGCCGTCGTCTTCTCCGCCCTCTCTGGTGCCTCGTACGCAGCCGAACCGATTCAGCTGATCACTCGCGCCGAGGCCGGTCTGCCTGCTGCGGCGACCGCCGCGGCGAGCACGCGCAACCTGACGCGCGGTCCCGCGATCGACACCTTGCCGACGCCGGACAAAGGCGTGGACGGCAAGCCGTTCCGCCTCTCGGTGCGCTTCCTGTCGAGCAACGGCGTCCCCGTCGACCCTGCGACGGTACGCGTCTTCTACCGACGCCAGCCACCGGTCGATATCACCGACCGCGTCAAGCCCTACATCACGCCCGCCGGCATCGAAGCCCCCTCGGTCGTGGTTCCCCCCGGCAAGCATGTCCTCGAGATCGAAGCGACGGACAAGGAAGGCCGCGTCGGCCGGCGGCAACTGACGCTCACCGTCGCGCCGCAGTGAGGCTGCGAAGGCTGGGTGTACCCGTTCAGGCCGTGCGATCGGCGAAGCTGAAGAACTTATGGCCGAGGAACGAGAACACCATCACGATCCCGGTCGTGACCAGCTGCAGCGGCAGGTAGGGCAATCCGAGGCGGCTGACGAACAGATGCATCAGCAGGCCGGTGAGCACGAAGCCGCCGGCGGCGATCAGCGCGAACCGCCAGCCCGCCTCGGCATGGCTGCGCGTGGCATCGAAGGTCATCCAGCGGTTCAGCGTATACGATACGAGGGCGCCGACCACGAAGCCGGCCAGCGTCGCCGGCACGGGATCGAGCTGCGCGCCCTCGACCAGCGCAATCAGCACGGCGTAATGCGCCACCGCCGTCAGCCCGCCGGCGAGGGCATAGGTCACGAGCTGGCGGAACTGTCGCGGATAACGGCGAAGCGGCATCCGCGCTTCCTAGAGCATCGGCGGCGCGGGGCGAATGATTTTTTGCCTCGCGCCGGTCTCGCCGCCAAGCCGCGCCGCTGCCGGGAGCGCCGCCGCCTCCGGCGGCAAAGGCATGGCGACGGACTAGGACTTGACCTCGAACACCATGTTGAAGGGCGTTTCGGTCGCCCGGTGGAAATGCGAAAATCCGGCCGGCATCGAGCGCCACCTTGCGCAAGCGCATCTCGCCAGCCTGGGCGCCGAGACCGAGCCCGACCTCCTGCGACAGCGAAGCCGGCGTGCAGATCATCGTCGAGGCGCCGTAGTAGATGCGCCCCACGGGGTTGAGGTTCTCCTTCAGGCTGTCGCACGCGAAGGGCTCGACGATCATCCAGCTTCCATCCGCCGCGAGCGCCTCCTTGACATGCCGGCCCGCCCCGACCGGATCGCCCATGTCGTGCAGGCAGTCGAACATCGTCACGAGATCGTATTTCCCCTCCGGAAAGTCCTTGGCCGAGGCGCGTTCGAAGACGATGCGGTCGCCGACGCCGGCTTGCTCTGCCGCTTCGCGCGCCCGCTCGATGGACGGCCCGTGGTAGTCGAAGCCGAAGAAGCGTGATTTTGGATAGGCCTGAGCCATCAGAATGGTGGAGGAGCCGTGTCCGCAGCCGACATCGGCGACGCTCGCCCCCTGCAGCAGCTTGTCCTCGACGCCGTCGAGCGCCGGGATCCATGTCGCCGTCAGGTGGGCGTTGTAGCCAGGGCGGAAGAACCGCTCGGTGCCGCGGAACAGGCATGTGCTGTGCTCGTGCCAGCCAAGCCCCTTGCCGCTCCTGAAGGCCTCCTCGACCTTTGGCTCGTCGACCCACATCGACTGGACGACCTCGAAGGCCCCGGCGAAGAAGGCCGGGCTGTCCTCCTCCGCAAATGCCATCGCCTGCTCGGGAGAGAGGCTGAAGCTGTCGCTGGCCTCGTCGTAGTCGACATAGCCGGCAGCGGCCTGCCCGGCGAGCCATTCGCGGATATAGCGTTCCTTGAAGCCCGTCCTCGCGGCCATCGCCTGGGAGGTGACCGGCTTGCCATCCGCCATCGCCTTGTAGAGGCCGAGCTGGTCGCCCAGGACGATCAGGGCCCCGGTCACGGAGGCGCCCACGTCACCGACGAGACGCCCCATCAGATCATCGAGTTTTTGAGGGTCGGCTGCACGCATGGCCATGCTCCTCGGGTTCGGGCGTGGCCGGAGCATGCTCGCGCGATCCGGCTCGACGCCATCGCGGAAGCGGGAACGGTATACCCTTGCGGAAGCCTGTCAACGCGAATGCGGGCGGGCTCAGGGCTTCGTCGCCGGCTCCTCGGAGATTCGCGGCAGGCCGGGATCGCGCTGGGCCGCCTCGATGACGCTGTCGAGCAATCCCGGGAAGCGCCGATCGAGATCCGCACGCCTGATGCTGAGATAGCGCGACGTCCCCTCGATGCGCATATGGGTGATCCCGGCCTCGCGCAGCTTGGCGAAGTGGTAGGAGAGCAGCGAGGGCGAAGCGAGCCCGACGAAGTTGCTGCAGCGCGCCTTGTCCATCTCGGTGGCACTCGACAGCGCCACGAGAATCCCCAGTCGGATCGGATCGGCCAGGGCCGCGAAAATGTCCGCCGGCGCGACATCGTCGATATCGGGATGGAACAGCGGCTTCATATCCGACCAGATAGGCGAAGCCACCGCTCCTGACAAGATTCAACGATTCTTGAAATTAACCTTGCAGATATCGCGGGGCGATCTTAAAATTCAACGATCATTGAAATTCTAAGATCGCCTTCACAAGGCAAGGATCACTCCCATGGATATCCGTCTCCTGTCGCTCGCCGGCGGCGCCTTCGCCATCGGCACGGGCAGCCTGATCGTCACCGGCATCCTGCCCCATCTCGCCTCCGGCCTCGGCGTCTCGATCGACACCGCCGGGCTCCTCATCTCGATCTTTGCGCTGGCCTATGCGATCGGCTCGCCGATCCTGTCCGCAGTGCTCGGCGATGCCGACCGCAAGCGCGTCCTGATCGGTGCGATGGCAGTCTTCGGCCTCGCCAATCTCGGCGCCGCCTTCGCCACCGACTTCGCCGTCGTCGTCCTGGCGCGCATCGTCATGGCGCTGGCCGCCGGTGTGTTCATGCCTGCCGCCAACGCCGTCGCCGTGGCGATCTCGCCGCCCGAGCGGCGGGGCCGCGCCATCGCGCTGGTCACGGGCGGCATGACCGTCTCGTTGATTCTCGGCATCCCGATCGGCACCGCCGTCGTCGGCTTCGGCGGCTGGTACCTGGCCTTCCTGATCGTCGCGGCCTTGAGCGCACTGTCCCTGGCGGGGCTGCTCGCCAAGCTGCCGTCCGGCCTGCCGCACGGCACCAACACCTTGCGCGAGCGCCTGCAGGTGGCTGGACGCGGCGACGTGCTGCTGGCGCTGGGCACGACGATGCTTTGGACCACCGGTGCCTTCGTCCTCTACACCTACATCGCGCCCTTCCTCACCAACCATGCCGGCATCGCCGGTCCCTGGCTGGCGGCGACGCTCGTGCTCTCGGGCATCGGCTCCGCGCTCGGCAACCAGTTCGGCGGCATGGCGAGCGATCGCTTCGGCCCCGAGCGTTCGCTGTCCGTGGTGCTGACGCTGCTGGCGGCTTCGCTGGTCGCCGCCTCGCTCGTCGCGGTGACCCTGCCGCCCACGATCGCGGTCTATCTGCTGCCGCTCGTGATCATGGTCTGGAGCGGTGCGGGCTGGGCCGGACATCCCGCGCAGATGTCCAGGCTGGCGGCGATGGCGCCGGACGCCGCGGTCGTCGCCCTCTCGCTCAATGCCTCGGCGCTCTATTTCGGCATCGCGGCCGGCGCGGCGCTCGGCCAGCAGGTGATGCGCCACGCCGGCACCTGGCCGCTCGGCTTCGTCGGTGCAGCCTGCGAGGTCGTTGCGCTCGGGCTGCTGTTCATCGCCCTGCGCCGCAAGCGCGCCACGGCGCGACCGCTCGAGGTCGATCTGGTACTGCCGGCGCCGCGGCCTGTGCGTTGATGCGGATAGGCCGCGGTTTTCCCTTCCTTCCGCGGCCTTGCCCGTCTATAGCGAGCGCCTAGCATTCATTCAGACGCTCGCCTCGGCTCCGCTCGCCCGATCGGACCGGCCTTGCGCGCGCCTGCTCAAGACCGGTCGAGACCATGCCCAAGCGCACAGACATCAAGTCCATCCTGATCATCGGCGCCGGCCCCATCATCATCGGACAGGCCTGCGAGTTCGACTATTCCGGCACCCAGGCCTGCAAGACGCTGAAGGCCGAGGGCTACCGCATCATCCTGGTCAACTCGAACCCGGCGACGATCATGACCGATCCGGAACTGGCCGACGCGACCTATGTCGAGCCGATCACGCCCGAGGTAGTCGCCAAGATCATCGAGAAGGAGCGCCCCGACGCGTTGCTGCCGACCATGGGCGGCCAGACCGCGCTGAACTGCGCGCTCTCGCTCAAGAAGATGGGCGTGCTGGAGAAGTTCAACGTCGAGATGATCGGCGCCACCGCCGAGGCGATCGACAAGGCCGAAGACCGCGAGCTGTTCCGCGAGGCGATGACCAAGATCGGGCTCTCGACCCCGCGCTCGCATCACATCAAGACGCTCGGCCAGGCGCTCGACGCGCTCGAGGATATCGGCCTGCCCGCGATCATCCGGCCGTCCTTCACCATGGGCGGCACCGGCGGCGGCATCGCCTACAACAAGGGCGAGTTCATCGACATCGTCGAGCGCGGCATCGACGCCTCCCCGACCAGCGAGGTCCTGATCGAGGAAAGCGTGCTCGGCTGGAAGGAATACGAGATGGAGGTCGTCCGCGATAAGAAGGACAACTGCATCATCGTCTGCTCGATCGAGAATTTCGATCCGATGGGCGTGCATACCGGCGATTCGATCACGGTCGCCCCGGCGCTGACGCTGACCGACAAGGAATACCAGATCATGCGCGACGCCTCGCTGGCGGTGCTGCGCGAGATCGGCGTCGAGACCGGCGGCAGCAACGTGCAGTTCGCGATCGATCCGGCCACTGGCCGGATGATCGTCATCGAGATGAACCCGCGCGTCTCGCGCTCCTCGGCGCTGGCGTCGAAGGCGACCGGCTTCCCGATCGCCAAGGTCGCGGCGCGTCTGGCCGTCGGCTACACGCTCGACGAGATCGAGAACGATATCACCGGCGGCGCGACGCCCGCCTCCTTCGAGCCGACGATCGACTATGTCGTCACCAAGATCCCGCGCTTCGCCTTCGAGAAGTTCCCGGGCTCCGAACCGACGCTCACGACCGCGATGAAATCGGTCGGCGAGGCGATGGCGATCGGCCGCACCTTCCAGGAAAGCCTGCAGAAGGCGCTGCGCTCGCTGGAGACCGGCCTCGACGGGCTCGACGAGATCGAGGTCGAGGGTCTGGGCCTCGGCGACGACCGCAACGCCGTCAAGGCCGCGATCTCGACGCCGACGCCCGACCGCATCCTGCATGTCGCGCAGGCCATGCGTCTCGGCTTCAGCGACGCCGAGATTCACGAGACCTGCAAGATCGATCCCTGGTTCCTGGCCCAGATGCGCGGCATCGTCGAGACCGAGGAAAAGGTCCGCAAATTCGGCCTGCCGCAGACGCCGGGCGCCTTCCGCCAGGTCAAGGCGATGGGCTTTTCCGACAAGCGCCTCGCCGCCGTCTCGGGCAAGACCGAGGCCGAGGTGCGCGCCCTGCGCAAGTCGCTGGAGGTCCGCCCGGTCTACAAGCGCATCGACACCTGCGCCGCCGAGTTCGCCTCGCCGACCGCGTATATGTATTCGACCTATGCCATGCCCTTCGCCGGCAAGGCTGCCGACGAGGCCAATCCCTCCGACCGCAAAAAGGTCGTCATTCTCGGCGGCGGGCCGAACCGCATCGGCCAGGGCATCGAGTTCGACTATTGCTGCTGCCACGCCTGCTACGCGCTGCGCGACGTCGGCTACGAGACCATCATGGTCAACTGCAACCCCGAGACGGTCTCGACCGATTACGACACCTC
>Ga0209952_1003483_pt1 | contig 10884 bp, 7 predicted proteins | sample ThiBiot_750_biof_2_FD_183951 | JGI IMG/M metagenome (GOLD analysis project Ga0209952, IMG submission 183951) | Wastewater bioreactor microbial communities from Cape Town, South Africa - Thiocy_cont_750_biof (SPAdes) | ecosystem: Engineered > Bioreactor > Thiocyanate-remediating >...
CGCACGCCGTCGGCTGTTCCGCGAGGGCAGGCCGATGACGATCTGGCCCTATGTGCTGGCGCTTTTGATCGGGCTGCCGCTGCTGGTGGTTCTGGTGCTCGGCACGCCGTTCTCGATCGAAGTGCCGCAACTGAAGGGCTTCAATTTCGCGGGCGGGCTGCGCGTGGTGCCGGAATTCGTGGCGCTGGCGCTGGCGCTGTCCACCTACACCGCGGCCTTCATCGCCGAGAACGTGCGGGCTGGCATTCAATCGGTGCCGCGCGGCCAGATGGAGGCGGGGGAATCGCTCGGCCTGTCGCACGGCGCGACGTTGCGGCTGATCGTGGTGCCGCAGGCGATGCGCGTCATCTTGCCGCCGCTGACCAACCAGTATCTGAACCTCACCAAGAATTCGTCGTTGGCGGTCGCCATCGGCTATCCCGACCTGTTCTCGGTGTTCGCGGGCACGACGCTGAGCCAGACCGGGCAGGCAATCGAGATCATCGCCATCACCATGGGCGTCTATCTGCTGATCTCGATTTTGACCAGCATACTGATGGGCCTCTACGGTCGTCGGGTGAACCGGAGCCTGAGCCGATGAGCGAACAGGCGATGACCTTCGTACGCAGCGAACTGGCGCCGGAGCGGCGCGCTCCGGTGCGCTCGACCGGTTTCATTGGCTTCCTGCGGACGCGGCTGTTCAACACGCCGCTCAATGCGTTGCTGACAGTGCTCGGCGCTGCGTTGCTGGTCGCGTTGATCGTGCCGGCCGTGCGTTTTCTGTTGATCGATGCGGTGTGGAGCGGGAGCGACCGCGACGCCTGCCTTGCACAGACCGCGGGGCATCCGGCCGGCGCCTGCTGGCCGTTCGTGCAGGCCAAGATCACGCAGTTCATCTACGGTTTCTATCCCGAGCCGGAACGCTGGCGGGTCAACCTGACCTTCCTGCTCGCGGGTCTTTTGCTGCTGCCGCTGTTGATCCCGCGGCTGCCGGCCAAGACGTTCAACGCGGCGCTGTTCTTCGTCGCGTTTCCGTTCGTGGCGTTCTTCCTGCTGTATGGCGGCGGCATCGAGGGCTTCGCCGTCGGTTGGGTGACGCATTTCGTTTCCACCTTCATTCTCGGCATCGGCGACGCCGGAGCGCGGCTTGCTGAACTCGGCCTGTCGTCGCCGTCGTGGTTCGGATCGCTGCTGAAGTTGATCGGCGACGGCATCGTCTGGTTCAGCACGGGGCTGTTGTATGTGAGCTTTCCGCTGTTCTGGCTGCGCGATGAAATTGTCGCATCGGGCCAGCCGCTATGGGCGGATTTCGCCGCCACCGCCGTCATTGTGTCCGTCGCGCTGTTCCTGCTCGGCGGCGGATTGCGCAACGGATGGCGCGCCTTGCTGATCAGCCTCGCGACCTTCGTCGGCATCGGCCTCGTTATCCTGGCGATGGGGCTCAATCGCGGCGGCTTGCCGGTGGTCGACACGCGGCTATGGGGCGGCCTGCTGGTGACGCTGGTGGTGTCGGTCACCGGCATCGTCGCGTCGATGCCGGTCGGCATCGCGTTGGCGCTCGGTCGCCGCTCGACCATTCCACTGATCCGGTTGTTCTCGATAGGATTTATCGAATTCTGGCGCGGCGTGCCGCTGATCACGGTGCTGTTCTTCGCCACCTATATGCTGCCGCTGTTCCTGCCGGGTAATTTCACGGTCGACGGTTTGGTGCGGGTGCTGATCGGCATCGCGCTGTTCGCCGGGGCCTATAATGCCGAGGTCATCCGTGGTGGCTTGCAGGCCATCGCGCGCGGGCAGGAGGAAGCCGCTCACGCACTCGGCCTGTCATATTGGAAGACGACGCGGCTGATCGTGCTGCCGCAGGCGCTGCGCCACGTTATTCCGGGGCTGGTCAACAGCTTTATCGCTCTGTTCAAGGACACGTCGCTGGTGTCGATCGTCGCTTTGTTTGATCTGCTCGGCATCTTGCGTGCGGCCTTCGCCGATCCGGCATGGTCGAGCCCGACCACATTGTTCACCGGCTTTGCTTTCACCGGCTTGATCTATTTCGTCGGCTGTTTCGCGATGTCGCGTTATTCGCTGTTCGTCGAGCGTCGCCTCAACGCGCATCGCCGGCATTGAAAGAGGTTTCCAATGTCAGGTAATTTGGCAGGCAGCCCCATCGTTACCGTCGCGGGCCTCAACAAGTGGTACGGCGATTTTCACGTCCTGCGCGATATCGATCTCGACGTCGGGCGCGGCGAACGCATCGTCATCTGCGGTCCGTCCGGCTCGGGCAAATCGACCTTGATCCGCTGCATCAATGCGCTGGAGGAATTTCAGGAAGGCAAGATCGTTGTCGACGGCATCGAGCTTGGCCCCAATCTGCGCCGCGTTCACGAGGTGCGGCGCGAGGTCGGCATGGTGTTTCAGAACTTCAACCTGTTTCCGCATCTGACCGTGCTGGAGAACTGCACGCTGGCGCCGATCTGGGTGCGCCACATTCCGCAGAAAGAGGCGGAGGCGAGTGCGATGAAGTATCTTGAGCGCGTCCGCATTCCCGACAAGGCGAAGAACTATCCGGGACAACTCTCCGGCGGCCAGCAGCAGCGCGTCGCCATCGCTCGCGCACTCACCATGAATCCCAAGGTGATGCTGTTCGACGAGCCGACCTCGGCGCTCGATCCGGAAATGGTCAAGGAAGTGCTCGACACCATGGTCGATCTGGCGCGGGAAGGCATGACCATGCTGGTGGTGACGCACGAGATGGGCTTCGCCCGCGAAGTCGCCGACCGCGTGGTGTTCATGGACGCCGGCCAGATCATCGAAGCCAACACGCCGGCCAACTTCTTCGCCAACCCGCAACACGCGCGAACGAAATTGTTTCTCAGCCAGATTTTGCGCTGACGGCGGCGGCGTTATCCTAAGGGCATCGCTCAAAATGATGCAGGCAAGATCAACACACGCGGCGTCGTCCCCGCGCAGGCGGGGACCCATAACCCCCTGGCGTTCGCTATTAGGAATGAATTTGCCTTAAGTGATTGAACCGAACCGCTGCGGCGTATGGGTCCCCGCCTGCGCGGGGACGACGTTGTTCGTGTTGAAAATCCGTACGTCGGGTAAATCTCCCCTCACACCTTCTCGAACGGCACCGCGATGTTGGCCTTGGCTTCCAGCCATTCCGGCACCGGCAGGTTCTTCGCCCGCATGAAGTCCGGGTTGAACAGCTTCGACTGGTAGCGCGTGCCGTAGTCGCACAGGATGGTCACGATGGTGTGGCCGGGGCCGAGCTTCTTCGCCAGCCGGATCGCGCCGGCGACGTTGATGCCGGTCGAGCCGCCGAGGCACAGCCCTTCATGCTCGAGCAGGTCGAAGATGATCGGCACGGCTTCCTCGTCGGTGATCTGGAACGCGCCGTCGATGGTCGCACCTTCGAGATTGGCGGTGACGCGGCCCTGGCCGATGCCTTCGGTGATCGAGGAGCCTTCCGACTTCAGCTCGCCCTTGGTGTAATAGTTGTAAAGCGCCGAGCCCATCGGGTCGGCGAGATAGATCTGAATCTTCGGATTGTATTTCTTCAGGCCGATCGAGACACCGGCGAGCGTGCCGCCGGAGCCGACCGACGCCACGAAGCCGTCGACCTTGCCCGCCGTCTGCTCCCAGATCTCCGGCGCGGTCGTCTCGACATGGGCCTGTCGGTTGGCGACGTTGTCGAACTGGTTGGCCCAGATCGCGCCGTTCGGCTCGGTGGCCGCGAGTTGCTGGGCGAGGCGGCCCGACAGCTTCACGTAGTTGTTGGGGTTGGCGTAGGGCACCGCAGGAACCTCGATCAACTGTGCGCCGCACAGCCGCAGCATGTCTTTCTTTTCCTGGCTCTGGGTCTGCGGAATCACGATCACGGTGCGGAAGCCCAGCGCGTTCGCCACCAGCGCGAGGCCGATGCCAGTGTTGCCGGCGGTGCCTTCCACCACGGTGCCGCCGGGGCGCAACTGGCCGCGCTTGACGGCGTCGCGGATGATGAACAGCGCGGCGCGGTCTTTCACCGACTGGCCGGGATTCATGAACTCAGCCTTGCCGAGAATGGTGCAGCCGGTCGCTTCCGACGCGTGGTTGAGCCTGATGAGCGGCGTGTGGCCGATGGCATCGACCACGTCATTGTTGATTTTCATGGAATATCGGTTCTTGCAGCGGGTTGCGGATGATGGTTCCAGCCTAGTCCACGGGGCAGGGCCATACAAGCAAGGTGGCAGCGGCGCGTCTTTCGCATTTTCGTGCGATGCGAGGCAATTTTTCTCCGGAAGCCGGCGGATGAGGAATATCGCAATTCCCCCGCAATGGTTGGGTCTCGAAGCGATTCGCGTGCGTCGGGGAGGCGGAAAATCCGGATGAACAAGACTTCATCAACATGAAACCTTTGTAAGCGACATGGCGTCCAACCGTGTCGGTTCCCGATTTCGTCAATGAAATCGGGCCTTATTCGCACTGTGGCGACTCCGTCATCCTTGGATTAATTCGAAGCAATATCGCGTTGGAAATCGGCGGCGGCCCTGTCCGCTCTCGCTACGGACCGCTAAAATGGGCGAGTCTGGGCAACAGGGATTCTTCCGTTGAGCGTGTCACCGCCGATCGCTGCCGGGCACCGTTGGGTGCGCATCGGCCAACCGTGCCTGCTGAATCGGCAAGGCCGCGGGGGCAGGATGTGAGTGTGCCCATACAGCATCGGTCGGCGCGCGCGGCGGGGCGGGCATTGGTGGCGGCGTCCGTCGCGCTCGGCCTGTCAGGCTGCATCCTGACCACCGATATTCCCGATCCGGCATTGCAGGTGCCCGCCGCCTATAAAGATGCTGGCCGGGCGAGCGACGCGGCGCGGCCGCAGATCGACTGGTGGCGCGGTTTCAAATCGCGCGAACTGACATCGCTGATGGAAGAGGCGCAGACCGTCAATCTCGATATCGCAGCGGCCGTGGCGCGCATCGTTCAGGCCGATGCGCAGGCGCGGATCACCGGCGCGGCGCTGTTGCCGACATTGAACGCGGGCGATCAGGCCAGCCGCTCGAAATCGTCGGGGTCGAGTTCAAGCGGCCTCACCAACAGCGGTCATGAGACCACCAACTACTCGTCGTCGCTCTCGGCGAGCTACGAAATCGACTTCTGGGGCAAGAACCGCGACGCCGCGCTCGCGGCGAGCGAGAATGCCACCGCCAGCCGTTTCGACCGCGACGTGGTGGCGCTGACGACGATGGCGGCCGTCGCCAACGCCTATTTCCAGGTGCTCGCGGCGCAAGACCGCATCCGCACCGCCAATCGCAACATCGCCAGCGCCGAGCGCATTCTCGAGGCCATCAAGCAACGCCTGAGCGCCGGCACCGGTACCGATCTCGATCTGGCGCAGCAGCAAAGCGTGCTCGCCAATCAGCGCGCGGCGGTGCCGCCGCTGCGGCAGACATTGGCGCAGAATGCTCATGCGCTGGCGACGCTGGTGGGACGCCCGCCGGAAATGATCAAGGTGGCCGGCGGATCGCTCAACAGCATCGCCGCGCCGCGTGTCACGCCGGGGTTGCCGTCGGAATTGCTAATCCAGCGTCCCGATATCCGCCGTCAGGAAGCCAATCTCGCGGCCGCGACCGCCAATGTCGGCAGCGCCCGCGCGCAATTCTTCCCCAGCATCCAGTTGACCGGGCAGGGTGGTTTCCAGAGCGCCGCGCTGGCTTCGCTGTTCTCGCCGCAGGCAGCGTTTTTCAGCCTCGCAGCAGGGCTGACGCAGCCGATCTTTGATGGCGGACGCATTCAGGGCAATTTCGATCTGACCAAGGCGCAGCAGGACGAACTGTTGCAGACCTACCGCAAGACCGTGGTGTCGGCCTTCGCCGATGTCGACAACGCGCTGGTCGCGGTCAAGCAAACCGGCGTGAGGTTGCGCTTGCAGCGCGAGGTCGTAACCGCGTCACGCCGGGCGTTTCAACTCGCCGAGCAGCAGCTTCGGGCAGGGACGGCAGACATCGTCACCGTGCTCAACACGCAATTGACGTTATTTCAGGCTGAGGATTCGCTGTCGCAGGCCCAGTTGGCGCGCCTGCTGGCCATCGTCAGCCTGTACCAGGCGCTCGGCGGAGGCTGGGGACCGACAGCAGCAGGGACGACCAATGCTCTTTAAGCCCGACGAAGAGACGGGAAACGCGACCAATGCGCCGACCACGTCGCCCGCTCGCAAGCGGCGGCGTGTCCTCCCGTTGTTGATCACGCTTCTGATCCTCGGCGGATTGGGATACGTCGGCTGGAGCGCCTTCCAGTCCAAGCAGCCGGCCCGCACCGGCCGCTTCCAGATGCCGGCAAGCGCGACCGTGCCAGTGCTGGCAGCCACGCCGCGCATCGAGGATGTTCCGGTCTATCTCGACGGCGTCGGCACCGTGCGCGCGCTCTACACCGTGACGGTGCGCGCGCAAGTCGACGGCAAGCTGCTCAGCGTCAATTTCACCGAAGGACAGGACGTCAAGAAGGGCGACGTGCTGGCCGAGATCGACCCGGCGATCTATCAGGCGCAATACGATCAGGCGGTCGCCAAGAAGGCGCAGGACGAAGCGCAACTGGCGAACGCGCGCATCGACCTGGCGCGCTATCAGCAATTGGCGGCGTCCAACGCCGGCTCCAAGCAGCAGGCCGACACCCAGAAGGCCACCGTGGCGCAGCTTGAGGCGCTGGTGCGCTCCGATCAGGCGGCGATCGACACCGCGCAGACCACGCTCGGCTACACCAAGATCATTGCCCCGCTGTCGGGGCGCGCGGGCCTGCGTCAGATCGATCAGGGCAACATCATCCACGCCTCCGATGCTACCGGCCTTGTCGTCATCACCCAGTTGCAGCCGATCGCCGTGCAGTTCAGCCTGCCGCAACAGCAGATCGTGCGCGTCAACGCCGCCTTCGCCAAGGGGCCGCTCGTCGTTCAGGTCTTCGGCAATGACGGCAAAACCATCGTCGATACCGGCACCCTGAAAGGCCTCGACAACCAGGTGGACCCAACCACTGGCACGGTGAAGCTGAAAGCCGAATTTCCCAATCCGAATTATCAGCTCTGGCCCGGTCAATTCGTCAGCGTGCGGCTCAAGGTCGAAACGCTTGATCAGGCGCTCGTCATTCCGACATCGGCGGTACAGCGCGGTCCGGCCGGCGCCTTCAGCTACGTGATCGGCAAAGACGACATCGTCCATGCACAGGCGATCACGGTGACGCAGCAGGACGAAAAGGATGCGGTGATCGCCAAGGGGCTCAATCCGTCAGACCGCGTGGTCACCACCGGATTCGCCAATCTGTCCGATGGCGCCAAGGTCAGCGTCAGCGCGGGCGATCAGGTCATCACGCCCGACCTCGCGCCGCGCAAGCGCGAACGCCGCGGCGAAAAGGGCCAGCGCGGCAGCGGCGAACGCGGAAAAGGCAAAGGCGGCCACGCGGGCGAGCATACGAAGAACGGCGCCGACGACGGAGCCCAGAAGGCGGCGCCGGCCGATGGAAATTCCAAAGCCCGGCAGTAAGCCGCGCCGCGTCCTGAATCTGGACGTGCAGCATTGAGTGCGCAGCGATGAGCGTTTCCGAACCATTCATTCGCCGTCCCATCGCGACGTCCTTGCTCGGCATCGCGCTGATGATCGGCGGTGCGCTGGGCTATTGGGCGATGCCGGTGTCGGCGCTGCCGCAGGTCGATTTTCCGACCGTGCAGGTGACGACGCGGTTGCCTGGCGCGAGCCCGGAGGTGGTGGCCTCGCTGCTCACCGCGCCGTTGGAGCGGCAACTCGGGCAAATTCCGTCGCTGACGGCGATGACCTCGGACAGTTCCTTCGGCGTCAGCCAGATATCGCTTCAGTTCGACCTCAACCGCGATATCGACGGCGCGACGCAGGACGTGCAGGCCGCGATCAACGCCGCCGCCGGCGTGCTGCCGAAGAACCTGCCGTATCCGCCGACCTACGCCAAGGTGAACCCGGCGGACGCGCCGGTGATGACGCTGGCGCTGACGTCGCCAACAATCTCGCTGCGCGCGATGAGCGATCTCGCCGACACGCTGTTGACGCAGCGGTTGAGCCAGCTCACCGGCGTCGGCCGCGTGTCGGTGCTCGGCGGATTGAAACCGGCGGTGCGGGTGCAGGCGGACCTATCGCGGCTGGCGTCCTACGGCATCGCCATGGAAGATCTGCGCGCTGCCATCGCCAGCGCCAATGTGTCCGGCCCGAAAGGATCGCTCGACGGTGCGCAGCAGGCCTACACCATCGCCGCCAACGACCAGATCACCGCCGCCGACGCTTACAGGCCGATCATTATCGCCTATCGCAACGGCGCGCCGGTCACCATCGGCGACGTCGCCCGTATCGTCGACGGGCTGGAGAACGACCGCACCGCCGGCTGGTATCAAGGCACGCCCGCGGTCATCATCGACATCCAGCGCCAGCCGGGCGCCAACGTCATCGATGTCGTCAACCAGATCCAGGCGCAGATACCCAAACTGCAACAGGCGATCCCGGCGGGCGTCAAGCTCACCATCGTCAGCGACCGCACCGTCACCATCCGCGCCTCGGTGCATGACGTGCAATTCACGCTGATCCTCAGCGTCATTCTCGTCACGCTGGTGGTGCTGTTGTTCCTGCGCTCGATGCGGGCAACGATCATCGCCGGCGTCGCGTTGCCGCTGTCGTTGATCACCAGTTTCGGCATCATGTATTTCGCCGGCTTCAGCCTCGACAACCTGTCGCTGATGGCCTTGACCATCGGCACCGGTTTCGTGGTCGACGATGCCATCGTGATGATCGAGAACATCGTCCGCCATATGGAGAACGGCGAAAATGCGCTGGAGGCGGCGCTTAGCGGCGCGCGCGAAATCGGCTTTACGGTGATTTCGCTGACGCTGTCCTTGATCGCGGTGTTCATCCCGCTGCTGTTCATGTCGGGGCTCGTCGGGCGCATGTTCCGCGAATTCGCGCTGACATTGACGATCGCGGTGGTGACCTCGGCGGTGGTGTCGCTGACGCTGACGCCGATGATGTGCTCGCGGCTGCTCAAGCACGCGGGCGAGGAGCGGCCGGTGCCCGGTCTGGCGCTGATCAGCCGCGGCATCGACAAGATGGTGGATGCGTATCACCGGACTCTGTTGTGGGTGCTGCGGCATCAGCGTGCCACGCTGGTTGTGACCTTCGCCACCATCGCCGCGACGCTGGCGCTCTACGTCGTCACGCCGAAAGGCTTCCTGCCGTTGCAGGACACCTCCTCGATCACGGCGGTGACGCAGGCCGGTCCCGACGTGTCGTTCATCGAGATGCAAAACCGGCAAGGCGAGGTCGCGAAGGCGATCAAGGCCGATCCCGACGTCACCGGGGTGATCTCGGTGATCGGCGCGGGTACGGTCAATCCCACCACCAATGTCGGCCGCCTGGTGCTGTCGCTGAAGCCGCGCAACGAACGCAAGGCAGGTGTCGAGGAAGTGATCGAACGGCTGAAGCGCCGCGTCGCCGCCATTCCCGGCATGACGGTGTATTTCCAGCCGGTGCAGGACATCCAGATCGGTACCCAGGCGAGCCGTTCGCAATATCAGTATACGCTGACCGCGACCGATGCCGCCGAAGTCAACCAGTGGGCCAACCGGCTGGTGCAGGAGTTGCGCCGCGATCCGCTGTTCCGTGACGTGTCATCGGAAGCGCAGGAGGGCGGCTTGCGCGCCGCGCTCGACATCGACCGCACCCGTGCGGGGCAACTCGGCGTGTCGTTGCAGGCGGTGACCGACACGCTGAACGACGCCTTCTCGCAACGGCAGATTTCCACCATCTACGGGCAGGCCAACCAGTATCGCGTGGTGCTGGAAGCGCTGCCGGAAGATCAGCGCGATCCTACGGTGCTCTCGAAACTCTACGTGCCGGGCACGGCCGGCGCGCAGGTACCGCTGTCGGCGATCGCGACGTTGAAGCGGACCACCGCGCCGCTGGTGATCTCGCACCAAGCCCAGTTCCCTGCCGTGACGTTGAGTTTCAACCTTGGACCGGGCGAGGCGCTGGGCGATGCGGTGAAGGCGGTCAAGACCATCGAGAAGCAGATCGGAATGCCGAACAACATCGTCGGATCGTTCTCCGGCGACGCCGCCGAGTTCTCGCGCTCGCTGGCAGGACAACCATGGCTGATCCTCGCCGCCATCATCACCATCTACATTGTGCTGGGCGTGCTCTATGAGAGTTACATCCACCCGATCACCATTCTCTCGACGCTGCCGTCCGCCGGCGTCGGCGCGATCCTGGCGCTGATGCTGTGCGGTCAGGACCTGTCGGTGATCGGCTTGATCGGCATCATCCTGTTGATGGGCATCGTCAAGAAGAACGCCATCATGATGATCGACTTCGCGCTCGAAGCCGAACGCCATCAGGGCATGACGTCGTATGATGCCATCGTGCAGGCCTGTCTGCTGCGCTTCCGTCCGATCATGATGACGACGCTGGCGGCGCTGTTCGGTGCGCTGCCGCTGGCGCTGGAGAGCGGCACCGGCGCGGAACTGCGCTTTCCGCTCGGCGTCTCGATCATCGGCGGCTTGCTGCTGAGCCAGTTGCTGACGCTCTACACCACGCCGGTGATCTATCTCGCGCTCGACCGCCTCAACCGGCGCATCGAGAAGGCTGTGCCGCCGGTCGGGCCCGAACATCCGCCGGTTGCCGGCGCGACCGAGGGGATGCAGTAACATGGCCTCGCTGTCCGAGCCCTTCATCAGGCGGCCGGTCGGCACCACGTTGCTGGCGATCGGCCTGTTCCTGCTGGGCGCGGTGGCCTACCAGTTTCTTCCGGTCGCCTCGGTGCCCAATGTCGATTTCCCGATGATCCGGGTGTCGGCCTCGCGGCCCGGCGCCGATCCATCGATCATGGCGGCAACCGTCGCCGCGCCGCTGGAGCGGCGGCTCGGCGAAA
>Ga0209952_1003488_pt1 | contig 10876 bp, 9 predicted proteins | sample ThiBiot_750_biof_2_FD_183951 | JGI IMG/M metagenome (GOLD analysis project Ga0209952, IMG submission 183951) | Wastewater bioreactor microbial communities from Cape Town, South Africa - Thiocy_cont_750_biof (SPAdes) | ecosystem: Engineered > Bioreactor > Thiocyanate-remediating >...
TTTGCCGCAGCGGCGCACGTGCATTTTTACCGTGTCGCCCGGCTTGTGGGTGGCGATGCGATAGTTGAGCGACTGCATGTCATCGACGGCAAAGCCATCGACCGAGAAAATCACGTCGCCCTTTTTGAGGCCTGCGCGTGCAACGGGGCCGCCGGGATAAACGCTTTTCAGCACCACGCCGCCCGGCCGGGAAAGGCCCAGGCCTTGCGCAATGTCACCGGTGATCGCCTGTGCATCCGCACCGATCCACGGCAGCTTGATGCCACCGCCGCCCAGCGCGCCTTCGAGCACGCGGCGGGCGAGATTGGCCGGAATGGCAAAGCCGATACCGACCGAACCGCCGGTGCGCGAGACGATGGCGGTGTTGATACCAGCCAGCTTGCCATCGGTGGTGACCAGCGCGCCGCCCGAATTGCCCGGATTAATCGCCGCGTCGGTCTGGATGAAGAACTGATAGTCGTTGGCGCTGACACCGGTGCGCGCGAGCGCGGAGACGATGCCCATGGTCGTGGTCTGCCCGACGCCGAACGGATCGCCGATGGCAAGCACGAGATCGCCCACCTGCAAACGGTCGCTGTTGCCGAATTCGACGATCGGAAGCTTTTCGCCCTTGGTGTCGATCTTCAGCACTGCGAGATCGGTGCGCTTGTCCGCGAGCAGCACCTTCGCCTTGAACTCCCGCTTGTCGGAGAGCGCGACGATGATGTTCTGACCGCCTTCGATCACATGATTGTTGGTGAGGATGATACCATCGGAGCGCACGATCACGCCGGAGCCCAGCGACTGCTGCACGCGGCGGCGCAGTTCCGGCGAAAAGCCGAAGAACTGCTGGAACAGCGGATCGGCAAATAGCGGATTGGTGCGCGCTTCCACCACCGACCGCGAATAGACGTTCACCACGGCAGGCGCGACCCGCTTCACCACCGGCGCAAAGGTCAGATGAATCTGCTGCGGCGATTGCGGCATCACCGCCGCGGGCGGTGCGGCCAGCGCACGATCAACGGCAAATGGCCCGGCAAGAGAGGCGACCAGGATCGCAGCGATCAGAAGGCGCATGGGAAGCTCCACAGGAAACAAGGGCAGAAACAAAGAGGGCGGCCCGAAAGCCGCCCCGCAAATCTATGCCAAAGCATGGCAAAAATGGGTCAGGCAGCGGAATTTTCCGCATCTTCCGCCACTTCGACCGGGCCGGAATCCAGCCCCTTGGCATCCACGTCGCGGTCGATGAATTCGATGAAAGCCATTTCCGCGTTGTCGCCAAAGCGGTTACCGGCCTTCAGTACACGGGTGTAACCGCCCGGACGGCTGGCATATCGCGGCCCGATCACCTCGAACAGCTTCTTCACCTGTGCCTCGTCACGGATCTGCGACAGGGCAAGGCGGCGCGCGGCCAGATCGTTCTTGCGCGACAGGGTCACAAGCCGTTCCACCACCGGGCGAAGTTCTTTCGCCTTGGGCAGGGTGGTCTTGATCTGCTCGTGCTTGATCAGCGCGGCAGCCATGTTGGCGAACATGGCGGTACGGTGCTGGGCCTTTTTGCCGAGCTTACGGCCTTGGTTGCGATGGCGCATTAATACTGATCCTCGTACCGTTTGGCCAAGTCTTCGATATTCTCCGGCGGCCAGCCCGGCACTTCCATGCCCAGATGCAAGCCCATTTCCGCCAGCACCGCCTTGATCTCGTTCAGCGACTTGCGGCCGAAATTCGGTGTACGGAGCATTTCGGCTTCCGTCTTCTGAATGAGGTCGCCGATATAGACGATGTTGTCGTTCTTCAGACAGTTGGCCGAACGGACGGAAAGTTCGAGTTCGTCCACCTTCTTGAGCAGCACCGGGTTGAAGGCGAGATCGGGCTTCGCCTCTTCCGCCACACGCTCCCGCGGCTCTTCGAAATTGATGAAGACCTGAAGCTGGTCCTGCAGGATGCGCGCGGCATAGGCCACCGCATTGTCCGGCGTGACGGCGCCATTGGTCTCAACCGTCAGGGTCAGCTTGTCGTAATCGAGAATCTGGCCCTCGCGGGTGTTCTCAACCTTGTAGCTGACCTTCTTCACCGGGCTGAACAGCGAGTCGACCGGGATCAGCCCAATGGGCGCATCTTCCGGGCGGTTGCGGTCGGCCGGGACATAACCCTTGCCGGTTGCGACCGCCAGTTCCATGCGGAAATCCACTTTCTCGTCCAGCGTGCAGAGCACGAGGTCGGGATTGAGGATATCGACATCGGCCATGGCCGCGATCTTGCCCGCGGTGACTTCGCCCGGCCCTTCGACACGGAGCGACAGCCGCTTCGGCCCTTCGGAGTGCATGCGAAGCGCGATCTGCTTCACGTTGAGCACAATGTCGGTGACGTCTTCGCGCACGCCCGTGATGGAGGAGAATTCATGCAGCACGCCCTCGATCTGGATCGAGGTGACGGCAGCGCCCTGCAGCGACGACAGCAGCACGCGGCGCAGCGCATTGCCGAGGGTGAGGCCGAAGCCACGCTCCAGCGGCTCGGCGACAATGGTGGCCGAACGGCTGGCGTCGTGCCCGCCATCGATCTTCAGCTTTTGCGGCTTGATCAGTTCCTGCCAGTTTTTCTGAAACATTAGAGCCTCATCGTTTCCCGGACGTGTCGGACCACGCCCAATACGTTCGAGGGGTTAGCGATCTTCCGAATGAGAACCTGTATTCACGCCTTAGACGCGGCGGCGCTTGGGCGGACGGCAGCCATTGTGCGGGATGGGCGTGACATCGCGGATGGAGGTAACTGTCAGCCCCACCGCCTGAAGCGCGCGAAGGGCGGATTCACGGCCCGAACCGGGACCGCTGACCTCAACCTCCAGCGTGCGCATGCCATGCTCCACCGCTTTTTTGCCGGCATCCTCGGCCGCGATCTGAGCGGCATAAGGGGTCGACTTGCGGGAGCCCTTGAAACCCATCATGCCCGCGCTGGACCAGGAAATCGCGTTGCCCGCCGTATCGGTGATGGTGACGATCGTGTTGTTGAAGGTGGCCGCAACATGGGCAACACCCACCACGACGTTCTTCTTTTCCTTCTTGCGCGGACGCGCAGACCCTGCCGGCTTGGCCATTTTACTTCGTCACTTTCTTCTTGCCGGCAATCGCCTTCGCCGGGCCTTTGCGCGTGCGCGCGTTGGTGTGAGTCCGCTGACCGCGGACGGGCAGGCTCTTGCGATGGCGCAGGCCACGATAGGACCCGAGGTCCATCAGCCGCTTGATGTTCATCGCCACTTCGCGGCGGAGATCGCCTTCGACCAGATAATCCCGGTCGATGGTCTCGCGAATCTGGATCACTTCCGCATCACTCAATTCCGAGACGCGGCGGTTATCGGAGATTCCCACCTTGGCGCAGATTTCCTTCGCCTTGGCCGGACCGATTCCATGGATATAGCGCAGCGCGACTTCCACGCGCTTCTGAGTTGGAATATTGACGCCTGCGATACGCGCCACGGGTTCTCTCCTTCAGCCTAGCCTTTTGAAATTCAATACTTTATTCCGCACGCGCGGTACCGCCAGCCAAACCCACGCTCAGGCCAGAACCTGCGGTTTTCCGGACAAATATGCCGCGAGGCCGCGGATTATAGGAATCCGCTGCCCCCCGTCAACTGCCTTAAAACAATGTTTCGGCACCGGTTTTCAAGGTCAAAAATGCGGGACAGGGGCCTATGGGTCGAGACAACAGCGACAATTGCCCAGGCGCTGCGCGAAGCCTGCTGTTCCGTGACGTTTTGCCACTGACGTATTGGCCGGGGCTCCATCGGGGCCGGACGGCCAGACCACCGCCCCGCCCGGCCTTTCCAGACGGGAGATAAAGGCGATTGCGGCGGCCGGCAAAAGCACCCTAACATCGTGCATCTGACATTTTATCACAAAGGACGAGAGCCCATGGATATTGTCATTCGAAACGCGCGCATTGTGGATGGGACAGGCAACCCGGCTTTTGCAGGGGACGTCGGGGTTGCGGACGGACGGATCGCAGCGGTCGGGCGTGCCGAAGCGCAAGGTGCGCATGAAATCGACGCGCAAGGCCGGGTGCTCAGCCCCGGCTTTATCGACATTCATACCCACTTCGATCCGCAGATCTGCTGGGACCGGCTGGCCACGCCGAGCATCGAGCATGGCGTCACCACGGCGGTGATGGGCAATTGCTCGCTCAGCCTGGCGCCGGTGCGTGCGGAGGGGCGGCGCAAGCTGATAAAAATGTTCGAGAAGATCGAGGACATCAAGGAGCCGACCTTCGACGCGGCGGTGCCGTTCAACTGGGAAAGTTTCGGCGAATATCTGAGCTTCATCCGGCAGGGGCTGGGACTGAATATCGGGGCGCTGGTCGGCCATTCGGCCTTGCGCTTCTACGTCATGGGCGCCGCGAGCCAGGAGCGGGCCGCGACGGATGCCGAGATCGATCGCATGTGCGCGCTTCTGGAAGAGGCGATGGCGGCGGGCGCGCTGGGCCTTTCCATTTCCTATGTCGATATCGACGAAGACAGCCGCCCGGTGCCGAGCCGGTTTGCGGATATGCGCGAGAAGACCGCGCTGTGCAAAGCCATGGCGAAGAGCGGCCGCGGTGTGTTGCAGACCGTGCCCTACTTCATCGACATCGAACAGCAGCTTGCCAACATCGAGGAACTGGGCGACCTCAGCCTGGCAAGCGGTGTCACCTGCTCCATCGCGCCGATCATCTATAGCCCGGCTGCGCCAGACAACTGGAAGCGCAGCGTTGCCAAGCTGGAAGAACAGCGCGCACGCGGCGCGAAAGTTTACGGACAGTCGATGCCGCGCAGCTTCGACATCAATGTGCGGCTGTCCGAAACCTCGTTCCTGCTCTACGCCGCGCCGGAGTGGAACCGGATCATGCAGATGCCGCGCGCGGAACGGCGCCAGGCTTTCGCCGATCCGGCCTTGCGCCCGCGCCTGCTGGAGGATGCAAACCGCTTGCCGGTTCTGATGGCGCTCAAGGTCGGTGCGACGTTCAGCCCGGAAAACAAAAAATACGAAGGCCGCTCGCTGATGGAAATCGCGGGCGAGGAGAACAAGCCGCTTGCGGCCGCGATGCTCGACATCGCGGTGACCGATGGGCTTGAAACGGAATTCCAGTTGAAAGGTGCGATCCATTCCGACCCGGAACAGGTGATCCAGATTCTGGAACACCCGCTGATCCACATCGGTGCCTCCGACGCGGGCGCGCACATCGCCCAGTTCTGCGGTGCGGGCGACACCAGCGACCTGCTGGAACGCTTTGTCCGCGGGATGGGCAAGATGAGCCTGGAACGCGCGGTGCAACGCATCACAAGCGAGCTGGCGGATGCCTGGGGCATCGCCGATCGCGGCAAGATCGCCGTGGGCAAGGCGGCCGATCTGGTCCTGTTCGATCCCGACAAAATCGCGCGGCGGCCGGACGTGTTCGCATCCGACTTCCCCGGTGAGGCGCGGCGCTATGTGGCGCATGCCGAAGGTGTGGACGCGGTGATCGTGAACGGCGAAATCGTCCGCGAGCGCGGCCGCTATACCGAGGCGCGCCCCGGCCGGATTGTTTAGGACCCACCTGTAACCGCCGCGTGGGCCGGACGGCGGCAGTAAGGCGGGCGTTTTCGTTTTTCCGTGATTTTAAGAATCCGCAAAACGCTCCATTCGTTTTCAAAAAAAGGCGTACCCCCTCCCTCCCCCTTTCTCGTCCGGTACCGGGGCCGGGGGAGGCGGTACGCGCATTCTACCCCCGGCCCGCGGGGTGGTGGATAACGCGATGTAGAACTTCAACAGCAGGGGCATGACCGGTTTCTCTGGACCACCGGAATACCCGGCTCCCTCGCTTTGGCAGGTGCCAGCAACTTGCATCCATTGCTCACCGCAGAGAGCGGTGCCGCAGAATCGGAAGGAAGTGGGTCCGCGGCAACATCTGCCGGCACCTTGGCCAAAGTGAGAGACGAATGAGATTTTCCGGACTTCTAATCCTTTTTCTAACCTCCGTTGCTCTTGTTGGCTGCTCCTTGAAGCTGCAAGTCGCGCTGTTCAACGATGCTGGCGAGGCGGTGACGGTGAAGATGGAAGGCAAAAGCGTCGCTATCGAGCCGGGCCAATCTGGTCAGTTCGATTATCCGGGAGACGAGCAGAATTGGATGCTGCGCTTATCGACCGCGACATGTGATTACGTCTACCAGGCTCCGAAAACACTGGAGCACTATCCTTTGCCATCAGGCTCCGATGCCCCTCTCAAGGCGCAAGTAGAGGGGGATTTTAGCATCTACCTTTTGCCTCCTTCGGCCACCGCTGTTGCCGCCGTCGCGGGAGTCAGATCGCTACAGCAAGACGGCTTTCCGCTGCATCCGATGTCGAAAAGCTGCCGCTGACAGATACCTGCCTGGCTCTATTTTGTGCTGGATCATCTGGGTTCGATCTCGGTGATCACCGACCAGAGCGGGGCTGTGGTGACGGGCGGCCGGCTCTCCTACGATGCCTGGGGCAAAAGGCGCAATGCCGACGGCAGCGATGCAGGTCCCGGCCGGATTGTTTGCCGGTGTGATATTGAAGGCGGGGGTGCCCCGGTCAGGCCGGAGCACCCCCTTCCGCATCAACGCGCGCGCGCCGTTGATTAGCGCAAACGCGGGGGCAACCGCTCCCAGCCGCCCGCCGGGTTTGTGCTATCGCGCGGCGATGACTTGCGTCCGTGGCGTGCCGTAGAGATCGGCGACGAGCGGTGCCGACACCCCGGCAACGGCGCGGTCCATCGTGAGCTTCATGCAGGTCCGGTACGGGGTCTTGCGCTCAAGGGCGCGGGTATCGGGTTTGCCGCCACAGACCTGTGAGGCCGCGACCTGCAACCGGGCGATGAAAGCATGCGCCCCCTCTGGCCGGTTCAGATTGAGATCGCCATAATGAACTGCAACCTGCGTGCTGGCCGGGGCGGCATTGGCCGGGATCGCGGTGACCAGCGCAACACCGGCCAGAAGCAGGATTTTGCCAAAGTGGTTCATGGGAAAGCTCCTCCGTGTTCACAGTGCCAATCGCCAGCGGGCCAATCGCCGATGTGCAAATCGCTGGCGTTGCACGGTGAATTGGACGGCCGGGAGAAGCGGACCGAAAGGACGCAAAGCCGATGAAACGCCGATGAAGGGCGCAAAACGGCAATGAAATGGCGATGATGGACGTTGCAGGCACATCGGTCATACCGGACGAGATCGTCCTGGCCCGCGCGGCCCCCTTTGTGCTGGGCCGGCTTCAGGTCTCGCCCGCCATACGGCAGGTCATTGGACCGGACGGGTCGGAGACCATCGAGCCGCGAGTGATGCAGGTGTTCGTGCACCTGTTCCTGGCGGGGGGCAACGTGGTCTCCCGCGACGACCTGATCGCCACCTGCTGGGGCGGGCGGATCGTCGGCGAAGATGCGATCAACCGCTGCATCGCCAGAATCCGCCGTATCGCGGAACGCGATTCGCCGCCGCCCTTCAGCGTGGAGACCGTCGCCCGGGTGGGATACCGGCTGAAACGGCTGGACGATGCCCCATCGACGGCGCCGGTTGCACCACCCTCCCCGGTCCGCAGCCGCCGCTACGGGCGATGGATCGCGGCCGCATTTGGCGTGAGCGCGGTTGCCGCAGGCGGCGCCTGGTTGTGGCTGCACCCCGCAACACCGCCGCGATGGACGGTGACGCGATCCGAGATCATCGTCGGCACCCCCTTCTATGATCGCCATGCGGCCATCTCCCCCGACGGGACGACGCTTGCCTACTCCTCCGGCGCCGACGTGACGGTGCGAAAGATTTTTCTGCAGCGCCTGTCGGGCGGAAGCCCCTTGCGCCTGACGAACGGCGCTCATGACGATTTCTCACCCGCCTGGTCGCCGGACGGAAGCCGTTTGGCCTATGTCACCTATAAGGAAGGGGAGCCATGCCGGCTGATGGTCACCCAGGTTCCGGCAGGTTACGAACGCGAACTCGGCCGCTGCCAGACCAATGATCGAACCCATATCGAATGGTCCCGCACCGGGAACGCCCTCTACTTCAACGACCGTTCCGCGCCCGGCAACGCGCCCCAGATCATGCGCTTCGATATGGCAACGGGAAAAACGGAAGCCGTGAGCCATCCGCCGCCCGGCGGCAATGGCGATGCCGAGCCATCGCTGTCACCGGACGGACGCTGGCTGTCGTTCGTGCGTGAAGGCGGACGCAATATACGCGAGAGAATTCTCTACGACCTGAAGCGGGATACGGAGCGGGTGATGTTCCGCGGCTCCGACGACACGGGCGCGACGGGCTGGTCGCAGGATTCCCAAACGGTCTTCACAATCGCCAAGGACGGAAACGAATACGAGATCCGGGCAAATCCGATCGGCGCCGGTGGCGGCTACCAGATTTATCCCAGTCCAGTCGCACTCGGGCGCCTCGCCTCCGGCGGAAAAAACCTGCTTGTGGCCGAGGTTGAGGCGCACACCATAAATCTGATGCGCCTGTCTCCGCCGGACGGCGCACAGCCACAATTCGTCTTTCGTCTGAAGGGTTCGGCCGTAACGCCGGCAGCACGGGCCGATGGAACCATCGCCATGACTGTCGCCGATACACGGAGCGCAGGCATCTGGCTTCTTTCGCCGGGCGGAACAGCCAGTCAACTGATCGCGCTGCAAGATGACGCCCAGTCCGGCGAACCCAGATGGTCCCCGGACGGCAATCGCATCGCGTTCGACACCGTGGTGGGGGACAAGCCCGCGATCAGGATCGTCAACGCCGCGGGCGCGAATGTGGCGACGATCAAATTTCAGGGCACGACGATCTGCGCCCCCGACTGGGACCGGGACGGCCGCGCCGTGATCTTCCCCGGCAAGACCGCGCAAGGATGGCAGATCTGGCGGGCGGAGATCGACCACCCCGGAGAGATCAAGGCGCTCGGCTATCGAGGATGGAAATATATCCGCACGCACAAGGGCGTGCTTTACGGCATGAAGGACAACGAGCCCGGCATCTGGGCGATCAGCAAGACACCGCAACGGATCACCGCCCAGCCTGCGCCCGATCTGCCCAACAACTGGACGATTGCGGGCGACGACATCGTTTACGTCAGCGATGCAGTCAACTACACCGCCAAGCTGATGGCCGTGAGCATTGCGGGTGGATCACCGCCGCGCCCCGTCGCCGCGATGCCGCACTATGCGGGCGGCGGCTTCACGATCGACCCGCGGGACAATTCGGTGGTCTTCGCCAGCTATGTCAGCGGCGATAGCGATCTTCAACTGCTGCATCTGGAGCAGAAGTAGAGGCGACCAAGACGACGGTCAGGCTTTGGCGAGGACCTGCGCGATAGCCGCCGTCACATCCGCAATCGGGGCCATGCCGTCCAGCGTGGTGAGTTTGCCCTGCTTCTTGTAGTAATCGAGCAGCGGGGCGGTATTGCGGTAATAGACGTCAAGCCGGTTCTTCAGCGTTTCCGGATTGTCATCCGGGCGCGCCGAACCTTCCGCGATGCGCTGCTTCACGCGATCGAGCAGGATGGTGTCATCCACTTTCAGTTCGATCACCACATCGATCTTGCGGCCGCGGGCGGCAAGCATTTTGTCCAGCGCTTCGGCCTGGGCGATGGTGCGGGGAAAGCCGTCGAACACCGCGCCGTTCTTGCAATCGGGCTGGTCGTAACGGTCGCCGATGATGCCGACCACGATCTCGTCCGAGACCAGATCGCCCTTGGCCAGAATGGATTCAACCTGTTTGCCGAGCGGTGTGCCGGCGGCGATGGCTGCACGCAGCATATCGCCGGTGGAGAGTTGGGGAAGCTTGCGTTTTTCCTGAAGGAGTTTTGCCTGCGTACCCTTACCGGCCCCCGGCGGGCCGAACATGATCACGTTCACCGTCTGCTCCCACGAAGCTTGGCCTTCTTGATCAGGCCCTCATACTGCTGCGCGATCAGGTGACTCTGAATCTGTGCCACGGTATCCATCATGACGCTGACCACGATCAGGATCGAGGTGCCGCCGAGATAGAACGGGATGCTGTAATAAGCGACCAGAAATTCCGGAATCATGCAGACGATCGCAAGGTAGATCGCGCCGACCACAGTGATACGCGTCAGAACAAAATCGATGTAATCCGCCGTCTTCTTGCCGGGGCGGATGCCGGGAATGAAGCCGCCATATTTCTTCAGATTGTCCGCCGTCTCCTCCGGGTTGAAGACGATAGCGGTGTAGAAGAAGGCGAAGAAAACGATCATGCCGCCATAGAGCAGCAGGTAAAGCGGTGAACCCATGCTGAGATAGGCCACGATCGACTGCAGCCATTCGGGCGTGTTCTGGGCATTGAAGCTCGCGATCGTCGTCGGCATCAGAAGGATGGACGAGGCGAAAATCGGCGGGATGACGCCCGAGACATTCAGCTTCAGCGGCAGGTGAGAGGATTCCCCGCCGAACATTTTGTTGCCGACCTGGCGCTTCGGATATTGCACCAGAAGGCGGCGCTGGGCGCGTTCGATGAACACGATCACGCCGACCAGAGCCGCGATGGCGATCGCGCCGAAGATCAGCATCAGCGGGCTGATCGCGCCGGTGCGCGCCGATTCAAAGCTGCGCGCGATCATCATCGGGAACTGGGCCACGATGCCGGCGAAGATAATGAGCGAAATGCCGTTGCCGACCCCGCGATTGGTGATCTGTTCACCGATCCACATCAGGAGAATGGTGCCGCCGGTCAGCGTAATCACCGCCGAAATGCGGAATGCCCAGCCGGGGTCGATCACGACCCCGCCCATATGTTCGAGCCCGAAGGCAATGCCGTAGGCCTGAAGTGCCGCCAGTCCCACCGTGCCGTAGCGGGTGTACTGGTTGATCTGTTTCTGGCCGGCAGCGCCTTCCTTTTTCAGCGCCTCCAGCTCCGGAAACACGGTCGTCATCAACTGAATGA
>Ga0209952_1003490_pt1 | contig 10863 bp, 9 predicted proteins | sample ThiBiot_750_biof_2_FD_183951 | JGI IMG/M metagenome (GOLD analysis project Ga0209952, IMG submission 183951) | Wastewater bioreactor microbial communities from Cape Town, South Africa - Thiocy_cont_750_biof (SPAdes) | ecosystem: Engineered > Bioreactor > Thiocyanate-remediating >...
GAACAATCAAAATGGAATATCGTCAAGAAAAGAAAGTCATGATGACTGTGAATACCGATCGAACGATTAAAGTATATCGAGAATTCAATTATTTACCAACGAAATATCGTTTTTTTCTTCTTCTAGATTTGGGATATGGCATCTGTGGTATAAGCAACCGAATGAATGATATTTTTTTTCCGTGAAGTTATTTTAAAACGAATTATGCATCTACATATTTTATTTTCGCTGCTTTTTTTTTGATTTATTATTGTTCGTTGTTTTGTAATTTTAATTTATTTGAATAAAAAAAAACACAATCGTGAATATTTTAAATTGACTCGAATCTATTCTATTTTCAGACGATAATTTTCTCATCTCATTTCAATGGAACAAGTGGCAACAAATGGAAAAATCTCAGTTACTGCTGTCTATGCTTTCAAGGCACAGAATACTGATGAAGTAAATTTCAAAACGTCTCAGCTAGTGTTTCATTAATTTTATATAAACAAAACACTAGCCTTTATTAAAGAATACAAAAAAAATAGACCTTGAATGAATATTTTCTTTACGTCACATGAAAGACAGATAAAACGAAGGAGACGAAGAAAATTTGCAGATATAGAAACATTCCTTCTGTTAGATTGATTCCATTCTTTGTCGTAGTTAATTGATCTCGAATATAAAGAAGAAGAAAAAAAAGAATGATTTCCTTATCTCATCTCATTTGTCTTGTTATTCCCCGTTTTTTTCTTTTTAGTTATCATTCAATAAAAACGATATTATTATTTTAACACAAGCTCCAGCTGATGGTGGATGGTGGGAGGGAACATTAGACGGAAAAACCGGATGGTTTCCAACAAATTACGTTGAGCAAATTGTACATAAACCAGGTATTGAATACAATTCGATTAGCTATTGTTAATCAACGCGTGTGTCAAAAGAAGGTTGTCTTCATCTCTGTTCGATTTTGATTATTATTATTTATCTATTGAATAAAACTGTCTATTGACTAAGTCTTTCTGATTACTATTACAAATAAATAGTACTAATATTGTTGATGTCTGTCATCAGACAAGCAACAGGAGGATATGGTAAATGAGAAGAACAGGAGAAGGACAACTTCTATATTTCTCGTTTTTGCTCTCGTTCTCTTTCGCGCATATATTCGACATAACGTTTGTTTTTTTTCATCTTCTTCGTTTTTTTTTCTTCTTCTTCTCATCTCATTCTTCTTTGTGTTGTTGGGTCTAGCGATAGTTAACATCCAGTTGTTATTATCAATATTTAGTCTTTCTACTTCAATGAGATCGACTAGCTGCGTATCATGTCGAATATTTGGCTGCAAAACACGTATGTTAGAAACATAAAACCCACTTTTTTTTTCAATGCATACATACACTCACGCGCATGCTAAAGATATCATTGATGATGCATGTCTTTGGCGTTAATGAATTGAAGTTGGATCGCCAGAGGCGAAAATCAGATGTCTTTGTCAGTTTTTTTTTCGCTTGAAACCAATCTGTTAAAGCAAAGGAAGGATAATTGTAAATTATTTGTTTAGAATCAACACCATCAACGCAAAGTACATCATCGCAACAATGTGCCGAAATGCGTGCTCATCGAGAAACAGTAAGTTAATGAAATCAAATTTTCACAAAAGATTGATCGTGTTGATGAAATGTTCAAGACATTGTTTTCCTTATCTTCTTAATGAGTTGTGTAACATTAAACAAACAGAAAAAAAAGAACGAACGAACGAACGGTTTATTTTGGTAAAGGTTGAACTAAATATCAGAGTAATTATCCGTGGAGACATACGTAGATCAACAAAGAATATGAGAACAATTAAACAATTTTGATTGAATGAAATGATTAGAGTGAAAGACATTGAATGTTGATCGTGTTTTGTTTATATAAATAGATACTCGAAGCTTTACTCGAAGGTGAACAACGTTATGTGACTGATTTGGAAGATTTTCTTACAAGAATAATTCAACCATTAGCTCATATTCTTTCAACGTAAATAATCAATCATCAGCTGCATTGGTTATGAGTTGTATTTCATGATTATGATTTTTTGTCTAGTTCCGGACAGACACATCTACACGTCGATATTCATAGTCTCGATGAATTAATCAAATTTCATCGTCATTTATCGAATGTTTTACGTGATACAATCAAGTAAAACCTGAGACTTTGTCGAATGATGGATTGTACTTCGTAAATTATTTTAGAACTCAACATCGTGTCGGAGGTATCTTTCTTCAATTAGCTCCAACATTGAAGCCAATCTTTGAGTCATATTGCTATCAACATGCTAAAACACTTTTCTTGCTCAGTCATAATAAGTAAAAAAAAAATAAACGATTCGTTTTGTTTTTCTCATTCAATCTGTTTTAGAGAACGAGTTCAATCAGTTCTTGCAAAAATCGATTCGACAAACGATTCAAATCATACATATGCACAATTGATTAGAATTCTTTCTTTACCATTGAATCGTCTCGAAAAATATGCCAATCTTCTCAAAGAATATTTACATAATCTCGAAGTAGATTTATTTATTTTTTCTTGATTACAGAATAAAAAAAAAGAAAGAAACTACATTCAACAACAATAGGAATTTCATATCGATCGTGGCGATGCTCAACGAGCAGCAGAATATTATGCTGAATTAGCTGTAAGCAAATTTTTGAATTGTGCTCTCTTGTTTTTCTCTAAACCGTTCGATAGGTTTGTGGTGCTGGATGGCGCAAACGTAAAGAATGGGAACTTGATATTATTCATACACCTATTCATGGACTTGGTTCTGAGGTAAATGAGCATTCCAAAGGTCAATTTAATTGTATTTCATGTGCGTGCGTATTTAAGTCATTATCTTCATTTGGTGATGCACTTTGTCTAAGTCCAGTTAGTGTTCTTTCGGAAAATGTTGGACAAAATGCACTCGAACGTATTGCAATTCTTTATCCAACAGTATTATTTCTCTTATCATCGAACCAACAAGAATATAAAATTGAGGTTTTTTAATTTCAAAAGAAAAAATATGCAACTTTCGATTGATTTTTATAGAATCGTCTTCCAGTAAATCAAATAACGATTAGTAAGATTCTCGATGATAATATTATCGGCAAACGTGCTTTGAAAATTAATAGTAAATCAACAGATGTTCTTTTTTTTTCTATCTTAGATAAATAAATAATTAAAATTATCTGTTTAGCTCCATCGAATCAATCGATGATCGTATCGTTTCCAAGTTCAGCTGATTATCATGAATGGTGTGAGAAATTTTGCTCAATCCTATCACCTAAATCACCTCAAACCCATCATTTAAATACTCCTTACACGCCTCAACAAGTTTCAAAAGTACGCACAATTTGAAAGTCAATTCTCAATCAAAATTGATCTATTCATTTCAGTCTTCTTCTTCGTTGACTGGCATAGTAACAACGGCTAAATCATCTCCATTAAGTACAGGCAATCTTTCAGTCAAAACTCCAGTTCGTTCACCAACACCAAAATCTAATCTTCATCCACCAGTATGGTCAAAAGGTTGTATTCGACCACATTCACCTTTACGACCACGACCACAAGGTGCTAATATTGGTCATTCATCGGCAATAACATCAACAAGTAATCTTATGGGCTCGCCTGTACCATCGTCAGGAAGTGCCAGTGGATCAAATGATCCGTCAATGACACCGAATGAAAGCGGATCGAATCGAACATTAAAACGATTTATGACGATGAAAAAATCGAAAGCAAACGAATTTCTTAAACGAGGTGAGAACACGAATTTTTTCATTGAAACGAAAAAAAAACACGAATTCGATTTTTCTTTTTGTGTCAAGTTGAAACAAGTGAAGGCGATTCATTATTACTTTCAGTCATCGAAGCCTATTGTATCAGTAATGTCGCCAGTGGTGCTACGATTGCAAACCTAAATAATCTTATTACAAAAGCACGACATTCAATTTCAGCTACTGGTAAATATCTTCTCGAACATTTCTCTATATTTCCTTTATTTTAAAAGGAACAAATGGTGAACATTCGCTATCTTTAAACAACGGACAAACAAACGATCATACAAACATTCCTGTTTCACCTATTCAATCACCGAATACGGCAAATTTTGATATGTAATTCAAAATTGATTGCAGTTTTATGCGAACGATGATTGATTTTGCCGTTTTTTTTAGTGAACGTCGTACTATGTTAGAGATCATCAACGAACTTCGCACAGGATATAAAACTCTTCAAACCGAACTCGATGAAGAAAAACGAGCTCGTCGACAATTAGAAAGTCAGATACAACGACTAATGATAACAACAACTGGAAAATAACACTAATCTCTCTGCTCTTCACCTTTAGCACACTCAGGTTCTTTATAATTGTACAATCTCTTGTCTTATTTTCATTCGCTTCCATTTCTATTTGTATTAATAAATAAAACAAAAAAAAAATAGGTTTCTTAACGCGCTAATTGTTTTCTGTTTTAAATCCTCTTGAGTTCAAGCCAAATGAGTTTAATTGAAATTTTTTTTCCTTTATGTTAACATATTAATAACCAACAGTGCTGCAATGCTTTCGACAAAATCTGAAAGTGTCAAAGTTTTGATACGTTGTCGACCATTTAATCAAAAAGAATTGATTAATCATTCGACAAAATGCATAGAAATTCAGCAAAATGATCATCAGAAAACTCAACAATGTATCATAAAATTATTCAATCCGAAACGAAATCGAAAGAGAATCGCTCGATTATTTCGTTTCGATGCATTCTACGATGAACAACAACGAACAGAACATATCTTTCAAGATTTTATCGAATCATTAGTATGCGATGCTGTTCTACACGGATATTCCGGAACAGTTTTTGCTTACGGACAAACGGGATCTGGTTGGTAGTTCATTTACTGCGATCGACATTAGTTTTTTTCTGTTTGAAAATCTGTAGGTAAATCTTGGACAATCACTGGCTGTCCGTGTCATTCCGAACATGGACTCATTTCCAATGCTATTGAACATGTATTCAATCTTGTTTCGCGTCAGAATACCGACGATGAGATCTTCATCATCAAATGTGCTTATCTCGAAAGTAAACTATTCATAATTACGTTTAGTTTAAAATTTTCAAATCGATAATTGTAGTTTATAATGAAGAATTACATGATTTGCTTTATCCACGTCAATCGACGAAATCTCTTTCGCGTCTTGAACTACGTGAAAATCCTCGTTCATCTGGTGTTCATATAACGAATTTAACTTGGAAAACAGTTTCATCAATCGATGAATGTATGAAATTAAAACGACTTGGTGATTTAGCTCGAACGATGGGTTCGACACAAATGAATCGAGATTCATCGAGATCACATACGATGTTTTCACTTTTGATTCAATATCGACAGAAAAATCAAACGAAAATATTTCGTCAAGGAAAACTAAATTTCGTCGATCTCGGTTAGACATTCTGTAAATCGTTTATACTCTTTCTAATTATCTAGGTTCCAGCCGGTAGTGAACGACAAATCAAAACCGGTGCCAGTGGTCAACAACTGCTCGAATCAGCTAAAATCAATCTTTCACTTTCGGCTTTAAATAAAGTCATTTCATCTCTTGTACATACAAATACCACTCATATACCTTATCGAGATTCGAAACTAACTCGTTTATTGCAAGATAGTATCGGTGGTACAACAAAAACGATTATGATCGCTTGTATATCGCCGTCAGAAGATAATTACGATGAAACATTATGTACACTTCGGTAGTAGATCATCTTTTGAAAATTATTCAATAAATTGTGCATATAGTTATGCATCACGTACGAAAAATATTCGTAATACTCCGATAATCAATGAAAATTCTTCGTATGCTCTTCTTCAGCAATATGTCGAAGAAATTCAACATCTTCGTGCAATTATTAATTCTTCGACGAAACATATGCATTCGCTAATATCTACCGAGGCGAAAATCGATGATCAACATTTAATAAACAAGTAATTGAAGGCAGTAATTGACTTGTATCGATTGTGTGTAATCTAGATGTCAACGTACAGTTAGTTGTCAAACAATCGAAAAAATCGATGATTCATTTGTAATTTTCAATGAAAATCAATTGAAATATCAAATCTTAGCTTGGCATTGTTGTCAAATTGACCGACAATTGATTATACTCGTCAAAGAAACGAATTGGTTAGGAACATTAACAACAAATCGAACCGATGAAAACACAAAATTAGTCTGGAAAAATAATTTAAATCATCGACAACATCAACTATATCTAAACGAACAAACAGAGTCATTAATAACTCATTTCGAAATCGATGAAGTAACAATTCGCATATATTTTATCTGTCTTTTGTGATTTTTGTCTCTTGTAGTCTAATCGTTATCTAATCTTCTATACATCATCAGGTTCTGTTATTCTCAATAATAAAATATTCTTGTCAAATTTATCTTATCAACTTTCAACTATAAATACGCATTTTATAACATTAAAAGAAGTTAATGGAATGATTTATTATCTAGCTGACATGTTATTTTCATTTGTATCGAATGAATTAATTGTATTCTGTCTGGACATAACATCTAAATACGAACTACATCATATAATTGTTAATGAACAAAATCTTTTCGATGATAATCAACAAATCGAAGTCGAACATTGTTGTTGTTATTCGAATGAAGATAATCAACGTTTGAAAAGTCAATTTGTATCATGTTCACATTTTCTCTCGTTTATAAATATGTCCTGTGAAATCGATGATGAATACCAATTCGATCAAAGTCAACTACAATTTATTAATCTTGAAATCTAGGCGTTTCGCCAATTATTTGAGGATTATTCGAACACCTGTTATTTATTCGCAAAATAAAAAAAATCATAGATAAATAATCGATTGTTTTCATATATTTTTCTTTGCCAAACTGTTATTTTCAATTAACATGAAGCTTATCATTCTTACTACCTGTCTTGTCCTTCTCTTAGGTAGAAACAGAAAATAAAAATTAATATGATTTTCATTTAACATTTCGTTTAGCTGCATTCTGTGCTGCTAAATCAACAAAATTTAGCCCACTGTGCGAAGATCAAGTGACCTGTTTCGTTGATCCATGTCAAGTATGAATCTTTCACTTTCGATATGAAAAATAATTCAATAATGTTCGATGGCTTAGGTTTCAAAATGTGAAGCCTATCCCGATGCTACATGCGTGTACGAATAATATCGAACTAGTTTTTACTCTAAAGAAATGATTGTCTTGTTTTATTTTAGTTCGGATTATTGTGGTGGTTGTTTTGCACGATGGTATCATGATGGCAAACTTTTAACTGATTGTATTCGACTCGTTTTTTCTACTTCATAAGTCTATTTTATATATTTTTTATTAGGTAATGCTCCAAGTGCCATCGCCAAACGATCTATTCCAACAGAAACGAGTATACGACTATTGTTTAGTTTTAATATTCTAATCTCGATGTATTTTATTCTTTTTTTGTTTTAAGCAAAATGTCAAACAGTTTATTGTTTTGTTGATCCTTGTGCATTTGCAAAATGTGAGAAACATCCCGAAGCTGTTTGCCGGTATGTCAAGAAAAGAGACGTTTTTTTTTTGACTAAACAGTTGTTTTTCCTTTTCTAGATCGAATTATTGCGGTGGTTGCAATGCTTGGTTTTACCTTGGTGATGAACGTGTTTCTTGCTAATACAAACAGCTTTTTCTGTTTTGCGTATATTTATAAAAACAAACAAATAAATGACAATAAAAATGAAGATCTTTTCAACATAAAGTTCCATGATAATAAGATACTGACGATGATGTCGAAGAATTTTCGAGATTCGTATAAATATGTTCGGGTTGAGAATGAAGTGGATAGAAATAACTTTCGACTTCTCGATCACATAATAGATCATCGAGAGAATCTAAGGTTGTCGTTTGTGGAATAGATGTTCGAGGCACAGGCATAGGTTTTTGCGATGATAAATGATTAGAAATTTGAGAAACGAGAAGAACAGAACCATTGGAATGTCGTGCTTGTTGGGTCAATAATGTCAAACCATATGAGTTATTCAGTAGATCTTCGGTTGGTTTTGCTGTTGAATCGGAATGAAAATAGTATTTTTTTGTTGATGTATGTTTGCTTGATGGGATATGAATTTCGAGTCGATTGTTTGATGTGAATGTAGGAAATTGATAGACATTCGTTAAAGGCTTGGCTGGAGTTTTCACGGAAATATTTTCTTTATTTGAATGATATTCCTGAATACCACCGGTAACTGTTCGTCGACGAGAATGATCAATTGTTCGTTGACGATTAGATTTGACAAGTTGAGAATCCGTTTGCTGTTGTTGTTGTGGTGGTGGTGGTGGTGGAGGTGTTATTCTTTCTGACATGCCTTTCATAAGAATTGAAGAGGAAAATGATGAACTTGGCGAGATTGTCTTTTGCATTTGTTGTTCAATTATTGGTCGTGTAATTCTCGAAACTAATGATGAACTTCGTTTAGGTGGTTTGATATTTGTTGAGACTTTTTTCATTGTAATATTCATTCCTAAAATGTATGTAGATTTCTAAATACAATCGAATATTTACTTTTGAAAAAAAAAACATTCTGCCAAATTCCTCCTACATGTTTTGCTTTCTGTTTCTTGATTTGTTGATGTTTGAAAGATTTAAATACAAAGACAGAACGATTGATAAGTAGAACTATTCAATATAGAGAATTTTGTATGTATATATATACATACATAAATCTGTTACATACGTAATAGTGTATGACAACATCATGAAGAAGAAGAAGAAGAAAAAACGAGCGCACATAAGAGCGAGAAAAGAGAAAGATTGAGGGCATTATGAGGTATTCTACTATGTCTAAGCAAATAGCGCATTTTTTCCTCTATTCCGTTGCCACAACAAATGAATAAATAAATTAAAATATTCAAAGATGTCATATAAAATTGTAAAGATAAGAAAGTCAATGAATACGAGATGTATGCTCTTTTCTTTTCTTTTGTTTTTACCATGGAGAATAAAATACACAACAGGAAAATTAAATGTTTTGATATTTAAAGAAAAAAAGAACGGAAATAAGAACATTTTTTTTCTTGCGTCTCTATCTTTGTTTTATGTTGTCCAGATATGTTTATGAAATAACTCGAGAGTTCCTTTTTTCTTTTCTTTGCCGTATTTTTCGAAAACAAAAGAGGCAACTTACAGGCTTGATGGATATCTTTTCTTGTTGTTAAATAACCGTGTCTTAACTCGAATTTTTTTTTCAAAATAGAAATTTGATTTTGTGATTGAAGTGTTCTTTTCAGTTCACCTTCCTACTTCATTCCTTTCGTCTGCCGGTGTTCCGTTTGCTTTTTTCTTTCTCCTCTCTCTCATTTTTTTTTCTTTTCTTTTCTACTCCTTACGCTTACCTACAGCAGTCAAACAACAAATTCATCGATGTTACATAGTCTACCGTTTAAAAAAATATGCGAAAAAGATCATGTGTCATCGATGTCAACCGTTCGAAAAATCATGTTCGATCATCGAAGAAGTTTTCGGTTACCTTGGTTATTAATATCGATTGAAGATAGTGATGAATGCGATTGTTCGTTATTCGAATCAATAAACAACGAATCTTCACTTGACGGTTTCGGGTTTACCAATTTTTCTGTATGATTCAGCCAGGCAGAGATTTTCTCATACGTTGCACGAGACTGTCGTACGGGAGAATCCTGATGATATGTAAATGGTATGGATATTGGATTAGGGTTTATTGTGGATGATAATGATGACGACGGAAAAATGTCATAGATTGGCGATTGTTGACGATATTGTTGAAGACGATTTGTTGATGATATTTCTCTTGATACTGTTGGACGCATTACTTTACAAGGTTTCGATGATGATGATGATGGTACAAGAAAATTCTTTAATTTTGCAAATATGTTTTGTATACCTTGAAAAATACAATGAGAAAACAACGATGTGATTATTATCTTAGCAGAAAAGATTAACGAAGACTAAAAAAAGATCGACATATGTATATCTCAAGATATGTTTACATTGAATGAAAAAAAGGACGAAATAATTGAGAACTATTCTCGATTTTTAGCCAAGGACAAATTAGTATACAATAGTCCTATGTGTTTTTTGCTTTGTTCTCGATGAATAAGAATGGTTGATATTATATTCCGATGATGTATATATGTGAAAACTATCTCGTAAATGTCATTTCGAAAGATACTATTGAAATAGTTAGACCATAGATAAGTCTTTTCGCCGCCACGTGCATTATATGCTTTGCATTTGCTTCTTCTTCTTTGTTTGTTTCTGTTGCTGCTTACCCTTTGATTTAGTCTTGTATTGTTGAGATTGTTGCTTTGAGGCAATCAATGATGACTTTTTCAACGATGGTTTCGTACTAGTTGATACAAACGAACCACCTGTTGAATAACCACTTGAAGTTGTTGTTATTGTATCAGGTGATAAAGTACCTGAAGTTGTTACTTTAAACGTATCCGGTAGTTTACCAGAATTAAATAATAACGATCTATGATGGCGATGATGTTCGCTAGACAGCATCATATTATTATTATCAATTCGATTATAGTATCTATAATGAAGAAAAATTGTATTAGAAATAAGTATATTGAGTCCATACTAATGAAAACTTGTGACACTAAAACGGAAGAAGAGAAAAAAAACTAATGTGTATAGTAGTTGGTGTCGCGTCTGAAAACTGAGAGATGACAGTGATGAATTTACACAGTTTGTCGTCTTTTCTTGTCCTCATTTTGTGCTCTATCATTCAATATATTTCTACAATACAAACATACATATATATATATATATTTATTTATAATAAATACATATGTGTTTATATGTA
>Ga0209952_1003496_pt1 | contig 10856 bp, 9 predicted proteins | sample ThiBiot_750_biof_2_FD_183951 | JGI IMG/M metagenome (GOLD analysis project Ga0209952, IMG submission 183951) | Wastewater bioreactor microbial communities from Cape Town, South Africa - Thiocy_cont_750_biof (SPAdes) | ecosystem: Engineered > Bioreactor > Thiocyanate-remediating >...
ACACCCACATCTCGGCGCGAGTGCCCGGACCGGAGCATCACTTCCTGATCAATCCCTATGGATTGATGTTCGATGAAATCACTGCATCAAGCCTGGTCAAGGTCGATCTCGACGGCAACCAACTCACCGAAAGCGAATACAGCATCAACCCCGCCGGCTTCACCATTCACTCCGCCATCCATGAGGTGCGCGAGGATGCCGGCTGCGTGCTGCACCTTCACACCCCGGACGGCACGGCTGTCGCAAGCTGCATGGAAGGACTGCTGCCGCTGAACCAGACCGCGCAGCTCGTCACCCACGACCTCGCCTATCACGACTACGAAGGCATCGCGCTCGACCATGACGAACGCCCGCGCCTGCAAAAGGATCTTGGCGACAAGAACCATATGCTGTTGCGCAACCACGGCACGCTGACGGTCGGCCGCTCGGTCGCGTCGGCGTTCGAACGCATGTTCCATCTGGAGCGGGCCTGCACCATGCAGGTGCGCACACGGATGCTCGGCCCGACCGCCTATCCGGTCGAACAGGATGTCATCGACAAGAATGCGCGACTGGTGGAGAACCGCGATCGCGCTGAACTGCGGGCAACCAAACTGGTATGGCCGCCGCTGCTGCGCAAGCTCGACCGGCTCGACCCCAGTTACAAGACCTGAGGTTTGCTATAGAGTATGGCCCACAAACCTCTGCACATCTCTCAAACGCCGCCCAATTCCGGGCGGCGTTTTTACGTCATGTCTTCTTTGGTATCGCCTTGGCTCACACCTTCGGTGCTTCCGCCAGCGCGGCGAGAATGCGCGCCCAGGAGCGGATGCCTTTCTGGAAACTCTTGAGGTCGTACTTCTCGTTCGGCGAATGGATGTTGTCGTCATCGAGACCGAAGCCGACCAGCACGCTGTCCAGCCCCAGCACCCGCTTGAAATCACCCACCACCGGGATCGAGCCTCCGGAACCGATCAGTTGCGCTTCGCGCCCCCATTCCTCGGTCAGCGCACGCTTCGCCGCCGCCAGCGGCTTCATGTTCCAGTCGAGCGACACCGCCGGCGCACCGGAATGATCGATGAAATCGGCACGGCAATCCTTCGGCACACGCGCCCTGACGAAATCGCGGAACGCAGTGCGGATTTTATCGGGGTCCTGACCGCCGACCAGCCGGAACGATATTTTGGCGGTGGCGTGCGACGGGATCACCGTCTTGGAGCCTTCAGCGGTATAGCCGCCGAAGATGCCATTGATGTCACAGGTCGGCCGCGAGAACACCTGCTCGATCAGCAGCCGATCCTTCTCGCCAGCAGGAAGCGACAGACCGATCGGCTTGAGGAAGGAGTCCGGCGTGAAGTCGAGCGCCTTCCATTGCGCCAGAATATCCGGCGGCAGATCCTTTACGCCGTCATAGAAGCCGGGAATGGTGACGCGGCCGTTGTCGTCGTGCAGTTCACCGAGAATGCGCGTCAGCACCCGGATCGGATTTTGTGCAGCGCCACCAAACAATCCCGAATGCAGATCGCGGTTGGCGGCGGTGATCCGCACCTCGTCATAGACGAGACCGCGCAATGCCGTGGTGATGGCCGGCGTATTCGGGTCCCACATGCTTGTGTCGCAGACCAGCGCGAAATCGGCCTTGAGGTCGTTGCGGTTGTTCTCAAGAAAACTGACGAGATGTTTTGAACCGACCTCCTCCTCGCCTTCGATCAGGAACGTGACATCGACCGGCAGCGAGCCGGTCACCGCCACCCATGCCCGACACGCTTCCACAAAGGTCATCAACTGACCTTTGTCGTCCTGCGCGCCGCGTGCGACGATGATCTTGCGGCCGTCGGCGTGATCGGTGACCACCGGTTCGAACGGCGCCGAGTGCCATAGCTCCACCGGATCGACCGGCTGCACGTCGTAATGCCCGTAGAACAGGACATGCGGCCGCGCACTATCTGTTTTGTCAGGCTTGGCGACGATGGCGGGATGGCCGCCGGTCGGCCGCACCTCGGCCTTGAAGCCGAGCGAGGCGATATCGCCCGCGAGATAATCGGCTGCCGTCTTGCAGTCGCCGGCGAAGGCCGGGTCCGCCGAAATCGACTTGATGCGCAACAGCTTGAAGAGCCGTTCGAGGCTGCGATCGAAATCCGCGTCGATATGGTCGAGCACCGCATTCAGTTTTGTCGTCGACATATTCCGTTTATCCTTCGCAAGAGATCAGCGCCGCAGCAGACCGCCGAGCGCACCGCGCACGATGGAGCGGCCGATCGATCCACCCAGCGAACCGCCGAGCGACTTACCGATATCGGCAACGACGCCGCCGACCACTTTATTGGTCACCGAGCGGGTGACATCGCGTGCGATGACCTGCCCCGTGGTCAGCTTGCCGCGCGACGTATTGGTGCCAAAGATAGAGCCTACAATCGAGCCGATCTGCCCAAGCACGCCACCTTCCGAGCCATCCGCCGAGGCAGCCGTACCGGCCACACGTTTCTGCAAAACTTCATACGCGGATTCAGAATCGATCGCCGTGTCGTATTTCCCCTTCACTGGACTGTTCGCCAGAATAGTCTTGCGCTCCTCCGGCGTCACCGGCCCGATCCGCGCCGACGGCGGACGCACCAGCACTCGCTCAACGATCGAAGGCGTTCCCTTCTTTTCGAGGAACGACACCAGCGCCTCACCAGTACCAAGTTCGGTGATGACTTGCGCGGTGTTCAGCCTGGGATTGGGGCGGAACGTCTGAGCGGCTGCGGCGACGGCCTTCTGGTCGCGCGGCGTGAAGGCGCGGAGCGCGTGCTGGACGCGGTTGCCGAGTTGCGCCAGCACCTTGTCCGGTACGTCGACGGGATTTTGCGTCACAAAATAGACGCCGACGCCCTTGGAGCGGATCAGCCGCACCACCTGCTCGATCTTCTCCATCAGGGCCTTCGGCGCGTCGTTGAACAACAGATGCGCCTCATCGAAGAAGAACACCAGCTTCGGCTTCGGTGGATCGCCGACTTCCGGAAGCTCTTCGAACAATTCGGACAGCATCCAGAGCAGGAACGTGGCGTAAAGCCGCGGATTCTGCATCAGCTTGTCGGCGACGAGAATATTGACCATGCCGCGACCGTCGCGGTCGGTGCGCATGAAATCCTTCAACTGGAGCGCGGGCTCACCGAAGAACTTTTCGCCCCCTTGATTTTCCAGCACCAGAAGCTGGCGCAGGATGCTGCCCACCGACTGCTTCGAAACGTTGCCGTATTGCGTGGTGAGTTGCGCCGCGTTCTCGCCAACGAAACTGAGAATGGCACGCAGATCTTTCATGTCGAGCAGCAGCAGGCCCTGCTCGTCCGCCACGCGGAAGGCGATGTTGAGCACGCCTTCCTGCACGTCGTTGAGGTCCATCATCCGCGACAGCAGAAGCGGCCCCATCTCCGACACCGTGGCGCGAACCGGGTGCCCCTGCTCACCGAACACGTCCCAGAACACGGTCGAGAATTGATCCGGCTGAAAGTTCAGCCCAATCTCTTTGGCGCGCTTGAGGATGAAGTCCTTGCCTTCGCCGACTTCGGCAATCCCCGACAAGTCTCCCTTGATATCGGCGGCGAACACCGGAACGCCAGCGCGCGCGAAACCTTCCGCCATCACCTGCAACGAAACCGTTTTGCCGGTTCCTGTCGCGCCGGTCACAAGACCATGACGATTGGAGAGTGCCAGCGTCAGCCAGGCCGGCTCTTCGCCCTTGCCGATGAAGATTGCTTCGCTGGTGTCTGTCGTGGTGTCGGTCGTCGGCATCGCTTGGCCTCTTCGCGCGTGCGGGATGAGTGGCTGCACTATCCTACTGCATGTTGCGGGTCAGGTGGAACAGGCCACATTTCGAAAGACGACATCGCAGTGCGACGATATGTCGGCGACGCGACATTGCGCTCCATCGCATTGAAAAATCCAAAATCTCTTCCAACGATGAAATTTTCAACTTGCGTCGGCGTTTGCTCTTGCATTACTGCAACAGTCCTTGTGCGATTGTCACGGGACAACAGCTGAAGTGCCCGCGCTGCTTGTGTTTCCCGTTGCAAAAGCTCACAATGGACTGACACAACAACGTGCCGATACTCAATCGGCTGGGGCGGGGCGTATGAGTCTGAACTATTTCAGCGTGGCGGCAGGCGCCGAACGCGATGCAGGGGATGCGGGCATGATGGCCCAGCACATTCTCCTTCAATCAACGATAAATCTGTTCGATCGCCGTGTCCGCATCGCAGTTCCACAAAGAGCGATGCAGAAGCGCGCGGGAACTCACAACGATATCGCTTTTGACGATGAACTTTCCGGGTCTTTCCGCGACAGAGTTGAAGCGGATTGCATGGGCCCGATCCGCGCAGGGACATCCAGACACGCTTCGTTCGGCTTTATACCGTTCGCCTAAGCACCTTCTTACCGCCGAGCACCATGACATATCCGATTTCCAAAATTGACGGCATGACGGCCTTTGCCGCCTCCAAACTCAAAGCGGCGGGCATTCGCACGACCGAAGGACTGCTGGAGGCGGCGCGAACGGCCAAGGGACGGAAGGCGCTGGCTGCGAAGACCAACTTCACCGAACAGCAATTGCTGGAATGGGCCAACATCGCCGATTGCATGCGCATCCCCGGCATGGGCAAGGCGAAGGCCGAGTTGTTGCGTGCGGCCGGCGTCACCACCGTGCGCGAATTCACCCATCGCAATCCGGCACGGCTGGCGCAGGCGATGAAGGACGCCAACGGCAAGCGGAAGCTGGTGCAGGTGCTGCCGTCGGAAAAATCGATCGGCCAATTGATCGAGCAGGCGCGCAAGCTGCCGCTGAAGATCACCTATTGACCCTCTCCTCTTCTGCTGAGATGCCCCTGCGGACGGGACGATCACCGCCGTCCCGTCCGACATCCGATATATTGAATATTGACTCGGAAGCCTGAACCGCGCAAAGCGAGCGCATGATTTCGACGGCTTCCCGAGCAGCGCCAATGACCGGACACAAGCTCCTGGATACGCTGCTGTCTCGTCCCTACTCGGCCGTCATGGGTGTGCTCAACGTCACGCCGGATTCCTTCTCCGACGCAGGCCAGTTTCTCGAGCCGCAACAGGCCCTCAGGCAAGCTAGGCGCATGATCGCCGAAGGCGCCGACATCATCGACGTCGGCGCGGAATCCACGCGTCCTTATGGCGCAACGGCCATTTCCGCGGATGAGGAAATACGGCGGCTGAAACCGGTGCTGCCAGAGATCATCGCACTGGGCGTCCCCGTCTCCATCGATAGCATGAAGGCAGACGTCACCGATTGGGCACTGCGGATGGGCGCGGTGATCGCCAACGACGTCTGGGGCCTGCAACGCGATCCGGAGATGGCGCGCGTCGTCGCGGCGCACCACGCGCCGGTGGTGATCATGCATAATCGCGAGCGCGCCGATGCCAATATCGATATCATGCAGGACATCGCAGCGTTCTTTACCCGCTCGCTCGCCATTGCCGAGCGAGCCGGCATCGCCAGAGACAATATCATCCTCGATCCGGGCATCGGCTTCGGCAAGACCCACGATCAGAGCATGACGGTGCTTGCGCGGCAGTATGAATTGTCAGCTTTCGGGTTGCCGTTGCTGATCGGTGCCTCGCGCAAGCGCTTCATCGACACCGTCACGCCGTCGAAACCGCAGGAGCGGCTTGGCGGCTCGATTGCAGCGCATCTGTTAGCGGTGGAAGGCGGCGCGCGGATCGTCCGTGCCCACGATGTCGCGGAAACCGTTCAGGCACTGCGCGTCTCGGCAGCCATCAAGGACAAGCGATGAGCGACACCATCTTCATCCGTGGTCTGGTGATGCACGCGCGGCATGGCGTCATGGCGCACGAAACCGAAGTGGGGCAACGCTTCGTCATCGACCTCGAACTCGCGGCCGACCTCTCGGAATCGTCACGTACGGATCGGCTTTCCGATACCGTTTCCTATTCCGACGTCGTCGCCTGCGCCAGCGCAGCCTTTAAAGATACCAACTACAAGCTGCTCGAACGCGCTGCAGGTGCGGTCGCGGAAGCCATTCTCGCGACCTTTCCGCGCATTAGCACGGTCAAAGTAACGGTCCACAAGCCGCACGCGCCCATCGCCGCGATCTTCGATGATGTCGGCGTCATCCTGACCCGCAGCCGGTAAGCGACCATGGGCAATGTCTTGATCGCGCTGGGCGGCAATGTCGGCGACGTTCGCGCGACATTTCCGAAAGCGATCAGCAACATTCTCGGCATGGCGCAGGCAACGCTGTTGGCGCGCTCGTCCGACTATCGCACACCGCCATGGGGCGAACAGGCGCAGGATCCTTTCATCAATGCCTGCGTCGAGGTCGAGACCAGTCTCGACCCGCATGCACTGCTGTTCACGCTACACAAGATCGAGAAACGGTTCGGCCGCGACCGCGCCAAGGAGCAGCGCTGGGGTCCGCGCGCACTCGATCTCGACCTGCTGGCCTATGACGACGCCGTCATCAACCAGCCGGACCTGACGCTGCCGCATCCGCGCCTGTTCGAGCGGGCCTTCGTGCTGGTGCCGCTGGCGGAAATTGCGCCGAACCGGACGATCGCGGGCCGGTCGGTCGCCTCCGCGCTGGCGCAACTCTCGACCGAGGGGATCGAGCGGCTGCCGGACCTCTACTAGCTGGATTTTTGCAAAGCCGATGTGCCTCGGGATTCTTGCGGCAATCCCATGGCGAACCTGCGGCAGGTTGCGGCTGGCCATCCGACATGGCACTTTCCGGACCGAAACAGGACAATATGCCTTCAGGGAGCACCCTGCCGAATGTCTGCGACTACCGACGATCTCAAACTGGCGGCTGATTTCGCGCCGGCGAACTACGACAACTGGCGACAACTCGTCGATGGCGTGCTCAAGGGCGCTCCGTTCGAGAAGCTGGTCAGCAAGACCGCCGACGGACTGCGCATCGACCCGATCTATCCCCGCGCGCAGGGACACGCGCCGGTGGTCGGTCGCGCCTTGGCCGCGCCGTGGCAGATCATGCAGCGGATCGATCATGCTGATCCGGCGAACGCCAACAAGCAGGCGCTGGAAGATCTCGCCAACGGCGCCAGCGGACTGACGCTGGTGTTCGCCGGCTGCAATGCCGCGCATGGCTTCGGCCTGCCGCCGACCAAGGAGGCGCTGACGCGCGCGCTGGAGGGCATCTATCTCGATGCCGATATCGCACTCGAGTTGGAAATCAGTCCGCAAGGCCGCGACATCGGCGACCATCTTGCCGCGCTGTTGGAGACCCACAAGATCGCACCTGGCGCTGTTGATGTGCGGTTCGGCCTCGATCCGATCGGCGGCGCGGCGGTGCGCGGCGGCTTTGCCGGTGACTGGTCGTCGATGGCTCCGCGCTTCGGAGCGAAAATTGCAAAGCTGAAAGCGCTCGGCTTCCGCGGCCCCTTCGCCGCCGCCGACGGACGGGTGATCCACGATGCCGGCGGCTCCGAGGCGCAGGAGTTGGCCTTCGTGCTCGCGACTGGCGTTGCCTACCTGCGCGCGCTGGAAGCAGCCGGGCTGTCGCTGGAGGATGCACGCGACGCCATCCAGGCGCGGCTCGCGGCCGATGCCGACCAGTTCCTCACCATGGCGAAATTCCGCGCGCTGCGGCTGTTGTGGGCGCGTGTCGAACAGGCGTGCGGCCTTGCACCGAAGCCGTTGTTCGTCACCGCCGAGACCGCGTGGCGGATGCTGACGCGGCGCGACAGCGACATGAACATGCTGCGCGCTACCATCGCCACCTTCTCCGCCGGGCTCGGCGGTGCCAACGCCATCAGCGTGCTGCCGCATTCGCTCGCGGTGGGATTGCCCGACGCCTTCGCGCGCCGCGTCGCACGCAACACCCAACTGATCCTTCTCGAAGAGTCCAACCTCGCCAAGGTCGCCGATCCGGCGGCGGGCGCGGGCGGCATCGAAACGCTGACACAGCAATTGTGCGACAGCGCATGGGCGCTGTTCCGGGAGATCGAGAAAGCCGGCGGCGCGTTCGCGGCGCTGCAAGCGGGCCTGATCCAGAGCAAGATCGCAACCGTGCGCGCGGCACGCGATGCCGATATCGCAAAGCGCAAGAACGTCGTCACCGGCGTCAGCGAATTCCCCAACCTCAACGAAGCGACGCCGGACGTGCTGGCGCCTGCCCCCGCGCCGACACCGCACGCCAAGGAAGCCATCGCCTTCGAGGCGCTGGCGCCGATCCGCCTCGCCGCGTCGTTCGAAGCGTTGCGCGATCGTTCCGACGCCGTCCTGAAACAGACCGGCAAGCGGCCGCAGGTCTTCCTCGCCAACCTCGGCAAGCCGTCGGACTTCACCGCCCGCGCGACCTTCGCCAAAAGCCTGTTTGAAGCCGGCGGCATCGAGGCGGTGGACAGCGACGGCACCACCGATCCGACCGCACTGGCGGGAGCCTTCAAGGCTTCCGGCGCACGGCTCGCGTGCATCTGTTCGTCGGATGCGCTGTACGCAGACCACGCCGCTGCGGCCGCCAAGGCCCTTCAAGCGGCCGACGTCAAGCATATCTATCTGGCAGGACGCGCCGGCGAGAAGGAAGCCGAGTTCCGTGCCGCCGGGATCGGTGATTTTGCTTTCGCCGGCGGCAATGCGCTGGCGATGCTGACCGCGGCTTACAACCGGATGGCCTGAACCATGTCGGGAACAACCCAACCCGTTCTGACTGGTGGCTGCCAATGCGGCGCGATCCGCTTTGCATCCTATACCGAGCCGGGACGGATCAGCGTCTGCCATTGCCGGATGTGCCAGAAGGCCGTGGCGGGACCGTTCGCGGCCTTCGTGGAAATTCCCCACGGCGACTTCGCGTGGACGCGCGGTCAGCCGTCAAGGTTTCGCTCATCGTCGCTGGCAGAACGCGACTTCTGCGCAGCCTGCGGAACGCCGCTGAGCTATCGCCAGCTTGGCGGCCCGGTGATCGAACTGCTGACCGGCGCTTTCGACCGGCCGGATCGCGTGATCCCAACCTATCAGACAGGGACTGAATCGAGGCTTCCCTGGATCGCCCATCTGTCCGGTCTGCCCGGCAAAACCACGACTGAAAACTCAGGGATCGCCGAAGCTGGCAACATTGTCAGCTACCAGCATCCGGACCACGACTAAGATGGCCAGTGCGACGTCACGGCCCGCTTATGCTAGAATGGTGACACCATGAGCCGCATACCCGATTTCGCAGATATTGCTTTCGAAGCTGTCGCGCCGGCCGCCGCTGCCGGGACGGCCGCCCCGTGGCTGACGCCCGAGGAAATCCCGGTCAACCCCAGCTACGGCGAAGGCGATCTCAAGGGCATCGACTTCCTCGATACCTGGCCGGGCATCGCGCCGTTCCTGCGCGGCCCCTACCCGACCATGTACGTCAACCAGCCGTGGACGGTGCGGCAATACGCCGGCTTCTCGACGGCGGAAGATTCCAACGCCTTCTATCGCCGCAACCTCGCGGCCGGACAGAAGGGCCTGTCGGTGGCGTTCGACCTCGCCACCCATCGCGGCTACGATAGCGATCATCCGCGCGTATCCGGCGACGTCGGCATGGCCGGCGTGGCGATCGACTCGATCTACGACATGCGCACGCTGTTCGCCGGCATCCCGCTCGACAAGATGAGCGTGTCGATGACCATGAACGGCGCGGTGCTGCCGATCCTCGCGCTGTTCGTCGCCGCCGCCGAGGAACAGGGTGTGCCGCCGGAAAAACTCTCGGGCACCATTCAGAATGACATTCTGAAAGAGTTCATGGTGCGCAATACCTACATCTATCCGCCGACGCCCTCGATGCGGATCATCTCCGACATCTTCGCCTACACCTCGCAGCGGATGCCGAAGTACAATTCCATTTCCATTTCCGGCTATCACATGCAGGAAGCCGGCGCGACTCAGGATCTCGAACTCGCCTATACGCTGGCCGACGGCGTCGAATATCTCCGCGCGGGTATCGCAGCGGGTCTCGACGTCGACCGCTTCGCGCCGCGGCTGTCGTTCTTCTGGGCGATCGGCATGAACTTCTTCATGGAAGTCGCCAAGATGCGCGCCGCGCGGCTGCTGTGGGCCAAACTGCTGACGCAGTTCAATCCGCAAAACCCGAAGTCGCTGTCGCTGCGCACCCATTGCCAGACCTCCGGCTGGTCGCTGACCGCGCAGGACGTGTTCAACAACGTGATGCGCACCACCATCGAGGCGATGGCGGCGACGCAGGGCCACACCCAGTCGCTGCACACCAACGCGCTCGACGAAGCCCTGGCGCTGCCGACCGACTTTTCCGCACGCATCGCCCGCAACACCCAACTGTTCCTGCAACAGGAAAGCGGCACCTCGCGCATCATCGATCCGTGGGGCGGCTCGTATTATGTCGAGCGGCTGACGCACGATCTTGCGGTGAAGGCGTGGGGCCACATTCAGGAAGTCGAAGAACTCGGCGGCATGGCCAAGGCCATCGAGGCCGGCGTGCCGAAGCTGCGCATCGAGGAAGCCTCCGCGAAGACGCAGGCGCGCATCGACTCCGGCTATCAATCGGTGATCGGCGTCAACAAGTTCAAGCCGACCAGCGAAGCCGCCATCGACGTACTCAAGGTGGACAACACCACGGTGCGCCGCTTGCAAATCGACAAGCTGAAGCGACTGCGCGGCGAGCGCAAGGAAGCCGACGTCGCGGCGACGCTGGCCGCCATCACCAGGAGCGCCGAGACCGGCGAAGGCAACCTCTTGGCGCTGGCCATCGACGCCGCGCGCGCGAAAGCCACCGTCGGCGAAATTTCCGATGCCATGGAGAAGGTGTTCGGCCGCCATCGCGCCGAGATCCGCTCCATCACCGGCGTCTACAAGCGGGAGGTTTCCGCCATGTCGAACCGCGTCGAGAAGGTGC
>Ga0209952_1003501_pt1 | contig 10846 bp, 12 predicted proteins | sample ThiBiot_750_biof_2_FD_183951 | JGI IMG/M metagenome (GOLD analysis project Ga0209952, IMG submission 183951) | Wastewater bioreactor microbial communities from Cape Town, South Africa - Thiocy_cont_750_biof (SPAdes) | ecosystem: Engineered > Bioreactor > Thiocyanate-remediating >...
GCCACCAAGATCCGTCGACCGAGGCGTGACTGTGAGCGTGCGGATCGTCTTGCCGCGGCGAGACACCCTGATCGTCGTCATGGAGACCGTTGCGGGCCGTCTCCACGCGATAGCCGAGATCTGAAATGCTATTGCGGAGCTTGTCGTCATCGACGCGGTCATTGTCGCGACTGACGGTCACCGTGCCTCCGGTGACGGAGACGGCGACCTCGGTAACACCCGGTACCCGTCGCAGAGCAGTTTCGATCTTGGTGGCGCACGACGCGCAATCCATTCCCTCCACGCGGAAGCGGACTTTCGCAGCCCGTGCGGTGACGTTCATGTCAAATCCCTCCGGGATTGAATCCAACGTCGGATTCACGTCTTGCCCTCCAACCGAAGCCGTTTGTAAAGCGCTTCGACGGCGTCGGAGAAATCCGGCGCCGTATTGCGTGCACAATGATCTTCCAGAAAATGCAATTGGCTGATGAGGTCGAACGTTTTCGGAGCAAGGTCCAGGCCTTGATCGACCCCGGGTGGCCTGCTCAGGATGATGCCGCTCATGAACCCTTGCGCCCACGCCAGATAGTCTCGACGGAGCGCAGGATTGGACTTGATGTCGTCGTTGAATTGCTGGCACGAGGTCGCACCGAGACCGACGATTCTCGCCTTCGGGGCTTCCGCACCCGATGCCTTGATCGCGAGAAGGACGATCGAGGACAGCGTCATGGCGAAGAGCATGATACCAACGCCTGCTCCGGGGACGACGCGTGCATAGGTCTGGCTTGCAGGTGCGCGGTCGCTTTGCATTGCTTGCCGTTCTCTCGACATCCCTCACTCCCGCAACAAATCCGCATCTCACTTTTTGAACGTCGCCTGCCCGGATTTGCCTGCGTCCAGCATGAGACCGCCGTTGGGACCTTTTTCGTACTCTTCGGCCCAAGCAGGGACGGCGGACAACAAGGCGGCGATCATCAACAATGCGCATTTCATAGCGCTTCTCCGTTCGCGGCGTTCGCCGCGTGCGATTGCGCAGCAGCTCCGTTCTCCATGTCCTCGCGCCGGAACAGGACATAGAGGGCCGGCAGCACAAGCAGCGTCAAGATCGTTGACGAAATGATGCCGCCGATGACCACCGTCGCCAGCGGCCGCTGGACTTCCGCTCCGGCTCCGGTCGCGATCGCCATCGGGACGAAGCCAAGCGACGCGACAAGCGCAGTCATCAGCACTGGACGCAACCGGGTGAGCGCACCCTCGCGCACGGCATCGATCAATCGTTGACCTTCCTGGCGCAGCCGCTCGATGAAGGTGATGATCACCAACCCGTTGAGCACCGCAACGCCGGACAGTGCGATGAAACCGATCCCGGCGCTGATCGATAGCGGAATGCCGCGCAACAATAACGCAATAATGCCGCCGGTGAGGGCCAGCGGCACCCCGCTGAAGACTAGCAATGCATCCGCCATCGAGCCCAGGCTCATGAACAGCAGCAGGAAGATCAGCAAGAGGGCGATCGGCACCACGATGGTCAGCCGCTGCGTCGCCGAGACCAGCTGTTCGAACTGGCCGCCCCATCCAATCCAGTAGCCGGCCGGCAGCTTGACCTTGGCCTCGATCTGCTGCTCCGCGTCGGCCACGAACGAGCCGAGATCACGCCCGCGAACGTTGGCGGTGACCACGATGCGGCGTTTCCCTTGTTCGCGGCTGATCTGGTTCGGTCCGGGCGCCGCATCGATTTGCGCGAGTTCGGAGAGCGGCACGTAGCGGATCTGGGCGAGCGCAGAGTTGTTCCATACCGCGGGCGTCGCCTTGGTTTGATTGTCGAGCGGTGGCAACGGCACCGGGAGCGCCTTGATCGCCTCGATATCTAAGCGCAGATGTTCCGGGAGCCGGACCACGATGTCGAACCGGCGGTCGCCCTCGAAGACCTGGCCTGACTTCTTGCCGCCGACCGCAATCTCGACGAGGTTCTGGACGTCGCCGACGCTGATGCCGTAGCGCGACAACGCCTGGCGGTTGAGCTTGACCGTCAGCACCGGCAACCCGGACGCCTGCTCGGTCTTGACGTCAGCGGCGCCCTGAACGTTTTGCAACACGGCCTGCACCTTGGCGGCGGATTGGACGAGCAGATCGAGATCGTCTCCGAAAATCTTGACGCCGACATCGCTGCGGACGCCGGAAATCAGCTCATTGAACCGCATCTCGATCGGTTGCGAAATCTCGTAGACGTTCCCGGGGATCTCCTCGGCGGCTTCCTGGATCTCGGCGACAACCGCCGCCTTCGTTTTTTCCGGGTCGGGCCATTCCTTCCGCGGCTTTAGCATGACGTAGCCGTCCGAGGTGGAAGGCGGCATCAGATCGGTCGCGACTTCTGCAGTTCCGGTTCGCGCAAAGGCTTCTTTGACCTCCGGAATCTTGAGCAGCCGCTTCTCAAGCATCGCCTGCATTTCGAGCGATTGGGTCAGGCTCGTTCCCGGAATCCGGATGGCCTGCAGCGCGACATCGCCCTCGTCGAGGCTCGGGATGAACTCAAAGCCCATGCGCGTGGTCGCGAGGCCGCAGACCACGACGAACAACGCGGCAATCGCCGCCACGCCGACGCGATTGCGGATCGACGCGCTCAGGAGCGGCGTATAGATATGGCGCGCGCCTCGCATGAACCAGTTCTCGTGTTCCGATACCTTGCCCGTCACCAACAGCGCCACGGCGGCGGGCACGAACGTCATCGACAGGATGGCAGCGCCGGTCAGCGCCATCAGTACGGTCAGCGCCATCGGCGTGAACATCTTCCCTTCCACACCAGTCAGCGTCAGGATCGGCAGATAGACCACAGCGATGATCAGCGTTCCAAACAGGCTGGGCCCGATGACTTCGCGCGAGCCCGCAAGAATGGTCTCGAAGCGCTCCTGGCGGCTGAGCAGGCGGCCCAGACGATGCTGTTCGGCTGCCAGCAATCTCAGGCAGTTCTCGACGATGATGACGGCGCCGTCGATGATAATGCCGAAGTCGATCGCGCCAAGGCTCATCAGGTTGGCACTGACTTTGTTCTCCACCATGCCTGTGATTGTGAAGAGCATGGCGAGCGGTATGACGCAGGCCGTGGCGATCGCCGCTTTGAAATTGCCTAGGATCAGGAACAGGATCACGATCACCAGCAAAGCGCCTTCGACGAGGTTCTTTTCGACGGTCGCAACCGTCGCCTCGACGAGGTGCGTACGGTCGTAGACAGTATGCGCGATCACGCCGTCCGGCAGTGACTTGCCGATCTCCTTGAGCTTGGCAGCCACGCTTTGCGCCACGGTGCGGCTGTTTTCGCCGATCAACAGCATGGCGGTACCGAGCACCGTTTCCTTGCCGTTGATTGTCGCCGCGCCCGTGCGCAGGTCCTTGCCTTCGGTGACGTCGGCCACGTCGGAGATCCGGATGGGCACGCCATTGTGCGACCCAATGACGATTTCCTTGATTTCCTCGACGTTGGCCACCTGACCTGGCGTGCGGACCAAATACTGTTCGCCATTGCGCTCGATGTAGCCGGCGCCGACGTTGGCGTTGTTTGCGGCCAGCGCCGTCATCACGTCCCGAAAGTTGAGCTTGTAGGCCATCAACTGCGCTGGATCCGGCAGCACCTGGAACTGCCGCTCGAAACCGCCGATAGTGTTGACTTCGATGACGCCCGGCACGTTGCGTAATTGCGGTTTGATGATCCAGTCCTGGATGGTGCGCAGGTCGCTTGGGGTATATTCCCCTCCCCCGGCCTTGCGCGCGCCGGGCTTGGCCTCCACCGTGAACAGATAGATCTCGCCAAGACCGGTCGAGATCGGTCCCATCGCCGTCTCAACACCCGCGGGAAGCTGGTCCTTAGCCTGCTGAATCCGCTCGTTGACTAGCTGGCGAGCGAAATAGATATCGGTGCCGTCCTTGAAGATGATGGTTACCTGGCTCAGGCCGTAGCGGGATTGCGAACGCGTACTCTCGAGGTGCGGCAGACCGCCCATGGCGACCTCGATCGGAAACGTGATCCGCTGTTCGACTTCGAGCGGCGAATAGCCGGGGGCGCTGCTGTTGATCTGGACCTGAACATTGGTGATGTCCGGAACAGCATCGATTGGCAACCGGGTGAAATTCCACGCGCCGAAGGCGGCCATCAGCAGAACACCGATCATCACCAGCCACCGTTGCCGGATGGAGAACGAAAGAATTGCGTCAATCATGGCGGCGCTCCTTTGCTCCGGCTTCCCTGATCCGGGCGAAGCTGTTGACCGGCATCGTGTAGACCACGCCGTCGCCCTTTCGCCCGGTCCACGCCGCTGCTTCGATCCGGCGGCAAATCTCGTCGGCCTGATCCATCGGGCACACCAGTCTCAACTCGAGATATTGGTGATAGGTGATGTCCTCGTCGCTCACGACGTAAGCGCCGCCCTGCCCTCGCCCGCGGCCCTGGCCGCGAACCTCATCGAAGGTGAAGCCGGGGAAATCCGCTAGATCGTGAAGCGCGCGGACGACGTGGCCCTCCATATGCGGCCTGATCAATGCGGTGATCAAAATCATGCCGTTGTCAGTGCTCATCGCCACCCGCTCCCTTGGTCATTTCCGCCTTCACGATGAAGCTGTTCTGCGCCGCGTAAACGTCGCCCTCGAGGACGCCGGATGTGATCTCGACGAGATGTGGATCGCGTTGGCCTACTTCGACGTTCCGCGCCTCGAACTTGTCGCCGTTACGGACGAACACCACTGTCCTGTTTTCGACCGTCTGAAGGGCCGACGATTTCACCGCGACGCCGACCTTCTTCGCCGACAGCGCTAATCGTCCGGTGATGAAGAGGCCCGGACGCAGTCGCTGTTCGGTGTTCGGGACCACGGCCCTGGCGATGGCGCTCTGGGTGTCGCTGCTGCCGACCGGCGACAAATACGAGATCTTGGCGTCGATCTGCGATCCGCCGTCGGCCGGGTCGATCAACACCTGGTCGCCGACGCTGACCCGGTTCAGGTCGCGCCGATAAACCGAAAAGTCGACCCACACCGTCGACAGGTCCGCGACGACGAACGCAGGCTTCTGTTCCGAGGCGTACTCACCCAACGTGATCTGGCGGTGGATCACGGTCCCCGCCAGCGATGCCTTCAATTCATAGGGCGTCAGGCTTTGGTTGCTCTCGATCACCGCGAGCACATCGCCCTTCTGGACCCTATCGCCGATGCGCTTGCGCACATCGCGGACGATTCCGGGAAATCGCGGCGTCACCTGCACCAGCAATTCCTGGTTCGGTTGCACGATGCCGTTCAACAACATGCTGTCGCGCAGCACGCCGGAGGACGCCTTTGCAAGCTCGATTCCGGATGCATCGACCTTGGCGTCGCTGAGGACCACGCTGTCGGAGTGCGCGCTTTCCGACGCTTCGGTCGGCGTCGGCTTCGATGTGGCGGGATTCAACATCCGGTAGCCGCCGTAGACGAGCCCGGCGGCGACCAGGAGAAATATAAAGTAACGGGCGAATGCCTTGATCATCTTGAACTCTGATGGGTAAGCGAGAACGGGTTGCCGACGAGACCTTCGATGGTCGCGACGGCGATATGGAAGTTTTGCAGCGCTTCCTGCTCGCGCAGCAGCGCCTGGAGGACCGAGCCCTTCACGTCGAGCAACTCAAGCAGGGTGAAGCGGCCTTGCGCATAGCCGCTCTGGATGGTGGCGGCGGCGCTGCGGGCTTTCGGAATGACCGAGGAGCGCAACAGCTTGATTTCCGCCAGCGCCCCGTTGATCGAGTCGTAGGCGCGCCCAGCGATGCTGATGAGAACCAGCTTGTTGATGGAACGCTCGGCTGTGGTCTTGGCGAGGCTTTCCTGGGCCGCGATGATGTTGCCTCGGTTTTGGTCGAAAATTGGCAAGGGGATTGACACACCAAGCCGGACACCATTGTCGTTGGTATCTTGAAAATGTCGCCATCCGACAGAGAACCGAACGTCAGGCACAGCTTTCAGGCGCGCGATCAGCAGTTCGGCGTTGCGCTGCGCGGTCACCGCGGTCCAGCGCATCAACTGCGGGTTGGCTTCGATGGCCTGGACGACCGATCGGAACGAGGGCGGCTGCCCAATGAGGGCCAGTCGACCGATCGCTTTGCCAAAATGGGGGGTACTTTCACCCATCAGGATGGCAAGATCGCGCCGCGCTGTCGCCAATTGGGTCTTGGCGCGCTCCCGCTCGACCCGGAACAGATCGGCCGCGACTTGGGCACGTTCGGTTTCCGCAGGCGATGACGCGCCTTCCTCGACGCGTTTCTGCAGTTGGGGAATTAGCTGGTCGAAGCTCTTAATCTGTTCGTCGAAAATCTCGATCCGGCGTTGCGCGCTGATGACGGTGATGAAGGCGATCGCGGTCTCGGACAATACCTCCAGCCGTGTCGCCCGCCGCTGCCATACCGCGGAACCGACGCCAGCCTGGCCTGCGGCAATTCGTGCCTCGCGCTTGCCGCCGAGTTCGACCAACTGACTGAGTTGCAGATTGGTTTCGGCCGAACGTGTTCCCTTGTAAGGCCCTGACCCGAGTGCGTTGTCCAGTTCAAACGAGGCTTCCGGATTCGGCAGCGCCCCGGACTGAGTCCGCAACCCGCCGGCGATGCCGACGTCCCGCTCGGCAGCGGTGAGGCGCGGATTGGCCGTCAACGCCCCTTGCAGGGCTTGCGGCAATGAAATCGTACGCGACCGCTCCGCAGCCACAGCTGGAATTGTGAGAACAAGCCATGCGCATGCAATGCGCACTGCCCCATTGAATCGATGCATAAGCTCAACCTGAAACGCGTAAAGACAACGCGCGGCAAGCCGCGCGTGATGACGGTCTTCAGGTCAGGTGCTTGGGGGGCGGCGTATCGAGCTTGGGATGCTCCTCAAGCAAGCGTCGAGGCGCAACGAAAACGACCTTGACCGGATGCTCCAATTGCGACGCCACGGGCACGGGCGTCGGCATCACCGCTGGGGTACAAACAGGGCAATGCTCGGCAAGGACGGGGGCCTTCGTCGCACCGCCATTATCCGAGCCGTCGCTCGGGGCGGCGCCCAGTTCCGAAGCTAAACTTACGGAGATAGCTCCCTCTGTGCAAAAAGGAACATGGCCCAGACCGACGAACAGATACGTCAGGGCAAGCAAAACCAGCGTCGTCCTACGAAGGTAGGGCGCTTTCAGCCTCGACAAACCCTGGACCGTTCGGCGTTCCATGATTCCGAAATAGCAGATCGAATTTCCGAATACTATCACAAATACTATCACATCAGATCAATCCGTTGGGGAACCTGACGCGGACCTTAGTCTCCAGACGGTCATTTTGCCGGAGCATCGTCCGTGACCAATTTGGCCGTAGGCATCGGCATGAACAGCAACGCGCCGAAAGCAACCAGGCTCAACATTGACGACGCCACCACGACGCCACCGCCAAACGAATCGATCAGAAGGCTAAATCCCAGTGGCGCTACGGCCTGACAGACACGGGATGGCGCGCCAAGCAACCCGAGACGATAGCCAAAGTTTTCGGGACCGAAGATCGCCAACGGCAACGTTCCTCGAGAGATCGTGAGCAGGCCGTTACCCGCCCCGTGAAGCAAGGCGAATGCCACAGCGGCAGGCCCTCCGAAGATCCCGATCACGCAGGCACCGATCGGATGCGTGATGCAGGCAAGCCGCGTCGAAAACAACGGATGAAACCTGCCGAGCGTGCTTGCTTCCAGGACGCGCGCCGCAACCTGGGCCGGACCGATCATCATCCCTGCGAACACGGCCTGTGCGGGGGTTGCCCCGAATGCCTCGACGATGCGCGGCAGATGCGCTGCCATCGCCGACGTGACGGTCCAAGCCGCCGCGAATGCCAGGGAAAGCAGGATCATGGGACGGTCAATCTGAATATGCGGTTTGACGGCCGATCCTTCGGAAAAGCAGGTTGAGAGGAAGCCCAATCAGAAGGTGCGCGGCGGCCCAAGCATAACATGTGTTTCGCCAGCCGATCGTTTCCAAACCCCAAGAACTGAGCGGCCAGCCGACCGTGCTGGCGAATCCGGCGATCAACGTAATTCCCGTGATCGCACGCCGAGCGTTATCACCGTAGATGCGCCCCAGTGCGCTGAACGCTGCATCATAAAGCCCCGTGGCCATCCCAATCCCAAGCAGGAACCAGGCAACACCAAGCATCCAGCCCGAAGTCGATGCGCCGAGCAACGCCAGCCCCGCCGCAAAGATCACGTTCGATCCGGACAGGACCGGCCGCCCTCCGAACAGATCGATTTGACGTCCGACACGCGGCCCGAGCAAACCGGAGATGACCATCGCGGCCGAGAACGCCGCGAAGAACCAGTTGCTTGAGATACCGAGATCGTACGCGATCGGATCGGCAAGGATCGCCGGAAGATAGTAACTCGACGCCCACGCGAGCGTCTGCGTGGTCCCGAGGGCGACAATGACCGGAAGCTGACGTTGACTCACGCGTGTACCCTCACGAGCAACCGCGTCCTGATTTCCCGGTGGACTTTGCGTTGGCATCCTCCGCACAACAAGCGTTCACGTCGGCGGGCACCGGGCCGCCGCAGCATCCGGACGACGCGATGCCGGACTCGACGCCACCCCGAGTACACACGCCCGTTTCCGGAAGCTCCAGTTCGACCCGAGCGGCCGCTTCGTGATCTCCGGCAATCTCGGCCGCGATGGAGCGGACCTGTTCGTATCCCGTGATCATCAGGAACGTGGGGGCCCGTCCATAGGACTTCATGCCAGCGAGATACAGACCCGGCTCATCCTGCCGAAGCTCGCGGGCGCCATGGGGGCGCACCGTCCCGCAACTGTGTTCGTTCGGATCGATCAAGGGCGCCAGATCGACGGGAGCCTCGATCGAGGAATCCAGACGCAATCGCATTTCGTTCAGGAACGAGAGATCGGGCCGAAATCCCGTCGCCACGATCAACTCATCGACGATGACATGGCGGCCGCAGCAGGCCGACCCGGCCCCGATGCGCAGCCGTTCCCCCGAAGCGGAAACGTGCGTGGCGCCGAAACCAGATTCCACCTTGATCTTGCCGTTGACAACGAGGCCAGCAAACGCCGTTCCCAATTCGCCGCGGGCGACCAGCTTGTCGTTGGCGCCTCCGCCGAATGCCTTCGATGGATCGGTACCGCGGAGGAGCCAGATGACCTCGGTGGACGGATCCGCGTCACGAAGACGCGCCAGATCGGCCAACGTACCGATCGCGGAATGGCCCGCGCCAAGGACGGCCACGGTCTTGCCCTTATACCGCTCCCGATCGTTTCCGGAGATGTCAGGCATTCCATAGGCGATCCGGCTTGCACAGTCCCGCTCCCCGATTGCAGAAAGCCCGTTCGCGCCCGCGGGATTGGGGGAGGACCACGTTCCGGACACGTCGATCACGGCGTCGGCCCGCACGACCTCCGGCCCTTTGCCATTTTGAAAACGGATTTCGAATGGCGCGCTCTCGCGTCCCTTCGTCTTTGCCTTGTCGAATCCGACACGGCTAATCGCGGTGACGCGGCTGGACGTCCTGATGACGTCCTTCAGCGGCGTCTTGGTCGCAAGGGGATCAAGATAATAGTCAAGCAACTCGCCGCCCGTTGCATACACCTCCGGATCGGGCGAATTCCATCCCGTTGAAGCCAGCAAGCGAGCCGCCGCGCCGTCGATGTTGTACTTCCATGGCGAGAACAGTTGCACGTGCCGCCACTGTCTGACCGCGTGTCCGGCACGCTCGCCTGCCTCCAGCACGATCGGCGTCATGCCTCGCTCCATCAGGTGAGCGGCGGCGGCAAGACCGACGGGACCTCCACCGATGACGGCTACGGTTTTCGACGTCATTTCTGCTCTCCGTATTTCTGGAATGATCGAACTATGAGACCCGAAAAACCTACGCAGCCGTCTTTCTCCCGTTGCATCCGGTAGTCGCCTCGTCGGCACAGCATTCAGCCACGAGGAAATCCACCAGGCCCCGCATGGTGTCGTACTCTGCATGACACACGAGCGTCGTCCCTTCCCGGACCTGACGGATCAGGCCCACACTGACCAGCGACTTGACGTGGTGGGACAAGGTGGACGGAGCGACCTTCAGTTTTTCCTGCAGGCGACCGACAGGCATGCCGGACTGCCCCGCCCGAACGAGCGTCCGATAAATCCGGAGCCTCGTCGGATTGCCGAGGGCTTCCAGGCGCGATGCGGCGTCGATGAGTTTCATACCGAAATACTGCGCCGGAATCTTTTTCGAAGTCAAACCATATTTCTAGAATATTCGAAATATCATGTCCTCCATTTCTCCGGCGCGGGTTGACAAATCTCGATATTTCCATAAGTCTGGATATATGGAAATCGAACAAGCCATTCTGGCGTTGGGCGCTCTCGCCCAGCAGACCCGCCTCCAGGCCTTCCAGGTCCTGGTACAACACGAGCCCGATGGATTGGCCGCCGGCGATCTCGCGCGATTGCTTGAGGTGCCGCAGAATACGCTCTCGGCTCACCTTTCCGTGCTGACCCGGTCCGATCTCGTGACGTCCGAGCGGCACAGCCGTTCGATCGTGTACCGGGTGAACCTCACAACCTTTCAGGCGATCACCGTCTTCCTGTTGCAGGACTGCTGCGGCGGCCGCCAGGAAATTTGTGCGCCCATTTTCGAAAGCCTCGTCCCTTGCTGTCCACCTCCGACGAAGAAGGAGAAGTCTCGTGCCTGACCGCGTCTACAACGTCCTGTTTCTCTGCACGGGCAATTCCGCCCGCTCAATTCTGGCCGAAGCCATTCTGCGCAAGGACGGAAGCGGCCGTTTCCGCGCATTCTCCGCAGGTAGCCAACCGAAGGGAGCCGTCAACCCGGTTGCATTGCGCGTGCTGGCCAGCCTCGA
>Ga0209952_1003504_pt1 | contig 10841 bp, 7 predicted proteins | sample ThiBiot_750_biof_2_FD_183951 | JGI IMG/M metagenome (GOLD analysis project Ga0209952, IMG submission 183951) | Wastewater bioreactor microbial communities from Cape Town, South Africa - Thiocy_cont_750_biof (SPAdes) | ecosystem: Engineered > Bioreactor > Thiocyanate-remediating >...
CGGAGGAGTTTGCGCGCCGATGCGGCCGGATCTCCTCCGTTGGCCGCGCGCGGGCGGCGTGGCGCCGAGGATATCCTCCGTTGCCGACCGAACCCCCGTCGGCGGTAGGAAATGGAGGAGTTCGCCCGACCAAGCGGCACGATCTCTTCTGTTGGCCTCCCGCGGGCGGCGTGGCACCGCGGATCTCCTCCGTTGGCCGCGCGCAACTCCGGAGGTTCTTCTGCGGGAGCGGTCGACTCGTCCGTAGTTCCAGAGATCTGCTCGCAGTTGTAACCGTTGTCCGTTGCTCCGGAGATTCGCGTGTGGGGCCGGTCCGCTTGTCCGTTGGTCCGGAGATCCTGGTGCGGGAACGGTCGAGTTGCCCGTATCTCCGGTGATTTGGGTGGGATGGGGGCTTCCCTCCGGAGTTGTGAACGGGCCTTCGTCGGTAATGCCGGAGATCGGGCCGGGATGGGCGCGGATGTCCGGATGGACGGACATCCTGGCGGCGTGTCGCGGCCGGGCTCCGGAATCAGCGACGAAGCACCACACCTCACCCGCGCGCGGCGGCCTCGCTGCGCCAGCGCGCGAGCAGCCCCCACGGGTCGGGCGGCAGCGACGCGACGTGCGCGAGCAGTGCGTCGTCGGTCTCGAACCACTCGGTTCCGGGGATGCGCAGCGCCGCGAACTGCGCGTGCCTCTGCTGCTCCAGCCTGCGATCGCCGCGCTCGAACGCGAGCACCTCGTCGTGCGGGAGGCTGGCGAACCGCTGTGCGGGGTTGGCGGACGTGCCGATCTTGATGCGGTCGCGGAACCGCAGGTAGTAGACGACGTCCACCCGGGACGCCGCGGCTCCGTCGGGCGGCAGCTCGCCCACCCGCCATTCGCACACGGCGCACAGCCATCCCGACGGGTACCGCACCCCGAGCCGCGACCCGCAGAACGCGCACGGCGACGGCAGCAGGTCCGTCTGGCCGTACTCCGCCTCCACCCACTCGTGAGCCTCGAGCAGGTGCGTCAGGCACAGCGCGACCGGCGCTCCGGGATGTGCGGGAGCGCCGCACAGGGAGCACGACGCGGTCACACCGCGACGGTACTGCCGGCCGCCGACAGCGGACCCGAAGGCGCAGCCGAACGACGGGCTTGCGCGAGCCCTCAAACGAATCTCGCGAGGGGCACGTCGTTGTCACTTTTGGCGGGTGGAGGTGACATCTACGTGCCCCTCGACGCGAAGACCACATCGTCGTCCCTCGGAGCACGAGGGGACGACTACGTGCCCCTCCGGGAGGCCGCGCGCGGAAGCGCGCGCGAAAGTGCGTGGAGGCGCGCGGTGATTGCGTGAACGCGCGCTAGGTTGAGTGAATGCGTGCGAGGGAGGGCCGGGCGGGGGCGGGCGTGCGCCGGCCGCGGTCGTTCTGGCTGCAACGCAGCCGGGCGCAGCGCGGGACGCTCCTCGCGACCGGGCTCGTCATCGTCGTGGTGGCAGCGCTCGCGAGCGTGATGTCCGGGCTCGCCGTCCGGTCGCCGACCGCTGCAGTGCGCGCGACGCTGGCCGGCGAGGCACCGGCCGTGACCTCGCTGGCCCTGGAGTCCTCGGCGCTGTCCGACCTCATCGCGCAGGACGCCGAGGTGCGTCGGGTGCTCGCCCATCGACTGTCCGGGCTGTCTGCGACCGTTGCTGGGACGTTCTCCGCTCCGCAGGTCCCTGTCACACGAGACGGAGACACCGGAGGCAGCAACGCCCTGCTCCTCGTCGCGGCCGACGACCTCCGCTCCCGGGTCGTCGTCTCCGCAGGCCGCTGGCCCGCCGGCGATGGCCAGACCGCCGTGGACGAGGCGTTCGCGCGCGCCCACTCCGTCCGGGTCGGTGATCACCTGCAGCTGCAGGGCGGTTCCGAGCCGGTTCCGGTGGAGGTGACCGCGGTGTGGCATCCCGCCGATCCGTCGGCGCCCGCCTGGCTCGGCCTCACCGACGGCCAGGGCGGCACCGTCGGGAGGATCGCCGTGGATGCGGCGACGGCTTCCGCGGCCAGCGACGGTCTCACCGGCAGGTGGGTGGTCATACCCGACGCGAAACGCACGACCGCTGCCCAGCTTCCGCGCCTCCACTCGGCCCTGGCCGGCGCTGCGGCCGAGCTGAGCGGTGACTCGGCCGCCGGCGCCAGCCCGTTCTCCGCGGAGGGCGACGCGATCGCGACCGTCGCGGCCATGCAGCGTTCGGTGGTGGCGTTGCACGCCGTCATCCCGGTCCCGCTCGCCGTGCTGGCCGCGTGCTCGGCGATCGCTCTCGTGCTTCTCGCGCAGCTGCTCGCGGGCGCGCGACGTGTCGAGACGCGGCTGTTGCGCTCGCGCGGCGTCACGATCCAGACCCTCGCCCGCGCCGCGGTCGTCGAGTCGGGCGTCGTCGCGGTGCTCGCGACGGTCGTCGGCACGGCGGTGGCGCAGCTTGTGCTGCTGTTCGCTCTCGCGCCCCCCACGCAGGCGCTCGACGTCGCGCTGCCCCCGATCCTGACGGTCGCGATGGCCGTCGTGGCCTCGACGCTCACGGTCGTCTTCTCCGCGCGCGCGGCCTCCGAATCGCCCGGTGCGGTGGAGGCCGGTCGCGGCCGGACCGTCGTGTCGGGGGGCCTCACCGTGCTCGCGGTCATCGCCGCGGCCGTGACGCTCTGGCGTTTCGTGGCGTTCGGCCCGGCCGTCGGCGGGGGCTCCGACGCGGTCGACCCGACCGGGGTGGTCGCTCCTGCCGCTGTGCTGTGCGCGATCGCGCTCATCGGCCTCCTCCTGTTCGGTCCGGCTTCGGCCGCGGTGGAGCGCGTCGCGGGCCGCGGTCGCGGTGTCGCCGGTGTGCTGCCGGCGCGGCAGGTGGGGCGCGGAGTGGCGCTCTTCGCCGGTCCGGTCGCGCTCATCGTGCTCGCCGTCGGCTCGCTCACGTTCGCCGCCGGCTACGCCGGCACGTTCGGCGGCTTCCTGCGCGACTCCGCCCTGCTCGTGAACGGCGCCGCCGTGCGCACCGACCGCGGGGTGAGTGGGAGCCCCGACGGCCCGAACGACACCTCCGGGGCCGCGCGCCTCGCCGCGGTCCGCGGCGTGACGGCGGTCTCGCCCGCCATCGTCGACAGCGGGACGGTCGGCGACTCCGATGTCGCGGTGGTCGCCGCCGACGCGAGCGCGCTGCCGACCATGCTGCCGATCGGCGGCTACCTGCTCGACACCGGCGACCTGGCCAGGCGTGTGCAGGTGCCGGGGGTGCTCGCGGGGGTGGAACTCCCCTCCGGTTCGAAGCAGTTGTCGGCGACAGTCGCGGTGGCCGGGGGCGACGGCGCCGCGGACGTGACGGGAGGCACCGCCTGGCTGGCCACCTCCACCGGCGAGGTCGTCCCGGTCGCCGGGAAGGTCGCACCCGCACCCGCAGGAGGCGGCACGGCGGCCGCCGCGATCGCCTTCGCCCTCCCCGACGGAGCCGCTCGCCTCGTCGCCTTCGACGTGGCGCTGGAGGCTCCCGACGGCGCCGCCGATCTCGGCGTGCGCGTCTCCGGGCTGCCGTCCGGCGCCGGGGGCTGGGTCCCGGCCACGGCGGCGTTCGGCGACGCCGGTGCGTTCCGCGCAGACGGGGCCCTCGGCGCGCGAGCAGCCTCGTTCACCGGGGATGCGTCCGTGCGGTTCGTCCCGCCCGGCGCCTCCGCCCTCCCGCTCGCCGTCACCACAGCACTCGCGCAAGACAACGCCCTCCAGGTCGGGCAGCGCATCGAGGTGCGCAGCCCGGTCGGCGACCTGCAGGGCACGGTGGCGGCGATCGTGCCGGCGCTCCCCGGCACCTCGGACGAGCGTGCGGTGTTCGCGGATCTGCCCGCGCTCACCGCCGAACTGCTGCGGTCGTCGGCCTCGGTGTCGCGGGCCTCGTCGGTGTGGCTCGCCACCGACCGCGCGGACGATCCGGAGACCGTCGCGAACGCCGTGCGCGCCGAAGTCGGTCCCGATGCGACCGTGAGCACGGCCTCCGGCGCGTTCGTCGCCCGATTCCTCGGCGGGGCCGTCGCCAGCACGTGGCTGGGAGCGGCGGGCTGTGCGCTGCTGGCCGTCGCGGCGGTCGTCGCCGCGATCACCGCCGCGCTCCGCCGTCGGCGCGGGGAGGTCGTCGTGCTGCGCGCCGTCGGCCTGTCCGGCCGGCAGCAGGCGTGGGCACGGCGGCTGGAGGTCATCGGCGTGTCGTTCGCCGCCGGCGTCTTCGGTCTCCTCGGCGGGGTCGTGGTCGTCCTGCTGGTCGGCAACACGCTCGCGCGGCTGTCGGTGGTCACCGCGCCCTCCACGCTGTCGGTGCAGGGCCGCGTCGATCCGGTCGGCATGGGACTCGGGATACTGGCGCTGGTCGCGGCGCTCGCCGTCGCCGTGTGGGGCTACGGCGCCGGCGTGCGGCGCCAGGCCGCCGACACCGCGTACCGGGAGGAGACCCGATGACGGCTCCCGGATCCTCCCGCGCCTCCCGGCTCACAGACGCCGGCCTCGCGCTGCGCGCCCTGAAGGCGTTCCGCGGCGGCCTCCTGCTGCTCGCTCTCGTCACGGTCGTCGTCACCGCTGCGCTCGCCGCCTGGCCGCGGGTCGCCAGTGGCCTGCTCACCGCTGAGCTGCGGCACGAGCTGACCCAGGCGGGCGCGGGAGGCCGCGATCTGACCACCACCATCCGCACCGGATCCTTCACCGCGGGGCCCGTGCTCGATCCTGCCGCCGTCTGGCGCGGCCTCCCCGGCATCGCGGCGTCGCTGCACGCGGGGCTGAAGCCGCCGCTGCGCCAGGTCACCGGGCAGGGCGACACGGCGATGACGAGCCTCGACCTCCGCGTCGAGCCGCCGAAGGACGCCGCCTCCAACAGCAGGTACAGCGTCGGGGTCGAGGCCTACCGGGGGCTGCGATCGCAGGCGCGGCTGGTCGAGGGCTCCTGGCCGGCCCCCGTCACGGCGTCGTCGCTGCAGGGCGCCGTCGTGGAGGTCGTGCTCACCCGCGACGCCGCGCGCCTCCTCGAGTGGACGCTCGGCACAGAGCGGAGCACCGGGACGGAGGACGGCCTGAAGCTGAGACTCGTCGGGATCGTCGCGCCGAAGGACGCCGGCAGCGACTTCTGGAACCTCGACGCCGTGCGCGCCCACGGCCACTTCGTCGACGGCGGCGACAAGGGAAAGGACTTCGGCGCGGTGGTGTGGCTCGACCCCGGGTCGTGGTCGGCGGTGGCCTCGGCGTTCGACGGCGCCGTCGCGTCGCTGTGGTTCCCCGTGGTGCCGGCATCCTTCGAGGTGGAGGATCTGCCGTCGGTGCGCAGCACCCTCGGCGGGTTCCTGGCGCTCCCGCCCGTCGCGTCGGTCGAGGGCGTGCCCGTGCCGCTCACGTTCAGCACGAGCCTGCAGGGGCCGCTCGACGACTTCCAGAGCCGAGCGCAGCCGGCCAACACGCTGTTCGCGATCCTCGCGGCGGGACCGCTCGTGGTCGCCCTCACGGTGCTCGCGCTCGGCGCACGGCTCGTGGTGGGCCGGCGCCGCGAGGCGCTCGCGCTCATGGCCGCGCGCGGGGCGTCGCCCGGCCGGCTGCGCGGTGCCCTCGCGATCGACGGTACCCTCGCCTCGGTGCCGGCGGCGATCGTCGGACTCGCGATCGCGTTCGCGGTGACGCCCGGTGCGACGCCGGTGCTGCTGCCCGTGCTGCTCGCCGCGCTGTGCGCTGCGGCGCCTCCTGTTGCGCTGGTGCTCGCCGCCGGCTCGCTCGCACCGCGGCCGGTGGGACGGCCCGCGCGCTCGCGCTGGGCCTGGGTCGCCGAGGTGACCGTGATCGGGCTGGCTGTGCTGAGTGTCGTCCTGCTGACCCGACGCGGGCTCACGGCCTCCGGAGGCGGTCTGGAGGTCGATCCGCTCGCCGCCCTCACCCCGGTCCTCGTGGCGCTGGCCGCGTGCGTGATCGTGCTGCGCGTCACGGGCGTCCCGCTCGGCTGGCTCGTCGGCGCGTTCCGACGCGGAAGCGGCGCCGTCGCCTTCCTCGGAGCGTCCGGCGCCCGCGGAACGGGTGCGCGCGGCGGGCGCGGCGCCGTGCTCTGGCCGGTGTTCGCCCTGGTCGCGGGGGTCAGCATCGCCCTGTTCTCGGTGAGTGTCCTCGCCACGGCGCGGGACGGTCTCGACCAGGGCGCCCGCGCGCGGGTCGGCTCCGATCTCTCGCTGACCGCGGCCTCCACCCTCAGCAGCGACCAGCTCGCCGCGGTGAAGCGCATCCCTGGTGTCGCCGCGACCGCCACGGTGGACTGGGCGGGCGGCATCGCGATCACCGCCGGCGGCACGGGCGAGGTCGTCTCCGGCTACCTCGTCGACCCGAAGCAGCTGGATGTCGTGCAGCGCGGCCTCCCCGCCTCCGCGCGCCTCTCCTCGCTCCTCGGCGGCGGGCTCCCCGGACGCACCGGTTCGGTGCTCGGCGGGTGGGAGAGCCGCATCCCGGTGACGAGCGCCCTCATCGTCGGGCAGGGGACCAATGTGCACCTGGCCGTGACCGAACTGGACTTCACGCCGGGCGTCTACGTGCGCGACTCCCGGTGGGTGATCATCGACCGCTCGACGCTCCCCGCCTCGAGCGAGGTCACCGGCACCCCGCAGACGGTGCTGGTGGCGCTGTCGCCCGGCGCCGACGCGGCGCGGGTGCATGACGAGCTCGCCCGCATCGGCGGCAGCGGAGCGCTGGTGGGCGACGCCGTCGCCGAGCGCGCGGCCCTCCGCGCCTCCCCGCTCGTGGCGGGCACCGAGTCGATCGCGTTGCTCTCCATCGCCCTCACCGTGCTGCTGTGCGTCGCCGCCCTGGTGCTCACGCTGGTCATGAACACGGCGTCCCGCATCCGCCTCGTGGCGACGCTCCGCACGGTCGGCTTCAGCACGCGGCAGACGGCCGGCGTGCTCGCCTGGGAGCTCGGCCCCGTGCTCGTCATCGGTCTCGTCGCCGGCGCGATCGTTGGGCTGGTGCTGCCGGGTATCGTGCTCGGCCCGCTCGATCTGCGCGGGTTCACCGGTAGTCCGGTGCAGCCGGCGGTCGCGAGGGATCCGTGGCTGAGCGCCGCCGCGCTGGCCGGGTTCGCGGCGGTCGCCGCGGTGGCCACGCTGGTGGCGCTGGCGGGCGCGCGCCGCTCGTCGCCCGCCGCCGTGCTGCGCGCAGCCGGAGACCTTCCGTCGACAGGAGGACAATGACCAGGATGACGACGCAGGAGACCCTGCCGAGCGCGCTCGCAGCCTCCGGCGCGACCGCAGCACCGGGAGCCACACCACCGGGCGCCGCCGCGCCACCCGTCGACGCCGCGATCCGCTGCTCCGACCTCGTGCGCATCTTCACGGCGGACGGCGTGGAGGTGCAGGCGCTCCAGGGTCTGACCCTGAGCGTCGACAGCGGTGAGCTCGTCGCGATCGTCGGCGCCTCCGGATCGGGCAAGTCGACGCTGCTCGGCATCCTGTCCGGTCTCGACAAGCCGACCGCCGGGTCGGTGACGGTCGCCGGCCGCGACCTGCTCGCGCTGTCGTCGCGCGAGCGGGTCGACTACCGTCGTCGCACGGTCGGCTTCGTCTGGCAGCAGACCTCGCGCAACCTCCTCGGCTACCTCACCGCGCGCGAGAACATCGCGCTCGCCATGTCGCTGGCGCGCACTCCCGACCGGGAGCGCCGCTCTGCCGATCTCCTCGATCTCCTGGAGGTCGCACACTGCGCCGACCGCACACCGTCCGAGATGTCCGGTGGCGAGCAGCAGCGCGTCGCGATCGCGGTCGGCCTCGCCAACCGGAGAGCTGGACGAGGCGACGAGCGCCGAGGTGCTGGAGGCCATGCGTGGCGTCAACCGCGAGCTCGGCGTGACGACGCTGATCGTCACCCACGACCCCACGGTGTCCGACCACGTCGCCCGCACCGTGCAGATCCGCGACGGCCGGACGGCCACCGAGGTCCTGCGCCGCACCGGAGTCACGGCCGAAGGCGACGAGCACCTGGTCGCCGAGGAGTACGCGGTCCTCGACCGGGTGGGCCGACTCCAGTTGCCGCAGGAGTACCTGACGACGCTCGGGATGCGCGAGCGGGTGCGACTGGCGCTCGAGAGCGACCACGTCGGGGTCTGGCCGCACGTGCAGCAGACGCAGCAGGAGGAGGCCGTCGATGACGAGCGTTGACACCGTGGCCGAGCAGGCGAGGCCGGTGCCGGACGGGCCGCTGCTCGCGGCCGAGGCCGTCAGCCGGGTGTTCGAGACCGCGGCAGGGCCGGTGGTCGCGCTCGCCGAGGCGACGCTGGAGGTCCACCGCGGCGAGTTGGTCGTGATCAAGGGCCGCTCCGGATCGGGCAAGACGACGTGCTCAGCGGGCTCGACCGGCCGACCTCCGGCCGGGTCGTGGTCGACGGCGTGGAGGTCGGCACGGCCGACGAGGCCGCGCTCGTCGCCCTGCGCCAGCGCAGCGTCGGTTTCGTGTTCCAGTCGTTCGGTCTCATCCCGGTGCTGTCGGCGGCCGAGAACGTGGAGGTGCCGCTCCGGCTCCTGGCCACTCCGCCGGCCGAGCGCGACGCCCGGGTCGCCGAGCTCCTCGACCGGGTGGGGTTGGCGGCGCACGCCCGGCAGCGCCCGACCGAGCTCTCGGGAGGCCAGCAGCAGCGCGTCGGGATCGCCCGCGCGCTCGCCGCCGACCCTCCGCTGCTCTTCGCCGACGAGCCGACCGGCCAGCTCGACAGCGTGACCGGCCGGCAGATCATGGACCTGCTCGTCGAACTGGTGCACGGCAGCGGCGTCGCCGCTGTGGTGACGACGCACGACCCGCTGCTCATGGCGCGCGCCGACCGGGTGCTGGAGCTGCACGACGGCCGGCTCGGCGTCGGCGCGCTGCGGCGGGGGCGTCACGCGGCGGAGGGCTGAGGGCTCGCGCTCGCGGTGCGGCGCGCGAGGCGCGCGCGTTGACGCGGCGTGAAGAGGACGACGCTGAAGAAGATCCCGAGGAAGGCCTCCCAGACGATCTCGGGAAGTGTCGCGGCGGCGGAGACCGGCGACCCCTGGCCCCAGAACCCGAACAGCACGCCGATCCCCGACAGCGCCACGAGCGAGCCGCCGACCATGCCGATGATCGCCATCGCGCGGGGCACCAGCCCGGAGCGCAGCAGCAGCCAGCCCAGCAGGACGCCGTTTCCGAGGCCGGCGACGAAGCCGGGGCCGAGCAGGAACGTCCAGTTGCGGAGGGCGACGAGCGTGTGCGCCGAGACCGCCACGGCCTCCTGGTCGCCGAGCGCCGTCGCGTGCAGCCGCAGGGTGACGACCGTCAACAGGCACAGCACGCCGATCGCGATGAAGGCGCACTCCATGATGCGGGCGACGACGTAGCCGAGGGCCAGGCCTTCGGATCGGCGGCGCAGGATCGGGAAGAGGGCGAGCGCCGTCCCCAGGTTGGCGGCGATCAGCGCCAGCTCGCAGAGGATGCCGAGGAGGACGCGCGTGTCCGCGCCGGGTCCTAGTGCATAGGCGGGGTCGTCGAGGACCGGGGCGTAGAGCTGCACGCCGGCGATGGCGGTGACGAAGGTGACGAGGAAGAGCACGCCGGCGGTGAGCGCGCGCCGGCGGTCGGTGGACATGCGGTCGGCGGGCAGGCGGTCAGTGGACATGGTGGCCTCGGTTCGGGTGAGGGTGGCTAGGATAGTGTACGCCGTACACCTGCACGATAGGTGTACGGCGTACACCTTGTCAACACCTGTCCACCACCTCCGCCGAAAGGGGACACCATGCCCGAGGCGACCCGCCCCCGCCTGACCCGCGACAGCGTCCTCCAGCGCGCGCTCGAACGCGCCGACACCGCCGGCATCGACGCGCTCTCGATGCGATCGCTGGCGTCCGAGCTCGGGGTGGTGCCGATGGCGCTCTACAAGCACGTCGCCAACAAGGAGGAGCTCGTGGACGGGATGGTCGAGCTGGTCTGGGCAGAGGTCGAGCCGCCGACCGGCGCCACCTGGCGGGAGGCGATGCGGGCGCGGGCGGTGTCGCTGCGCGCGGCACTGCGGCGCCATCCCTGGGCGGTCGGACTGATGGAGTCGCGGATGCGGCCGGGGCTCGCGAACCTCGCCGCGCACAACGCGATGATGGGGTGCTTGCGCGAGGCCGGGTTCCCGTTCCGCACCACCGTGCACGTGACATCGGTGCTCGACGCGTACGTGTACGGCTTCGCCCTGCAGGAGAAGACGCTCCCGTTCGACTCCGCGGAGGAGTCGGGGCAGGTGGCGGCCGAGAAGGAGCAGTCCGTTCCCGTCGAGCTGGCGCAGCGCTTCCCGTACCTCCTGGAGGTCGTCGCCCAGCTCGCAGAGGCCGGGTACGACTACGACGAGGAGTTCGCCACGGGTCTCGACCTCATCCTCGACGGGGTCGAACGCCGCTGGCCCTGACGGCCGCTCCGCTTTGCCGTCAGTCGAGGTGGTCGAGGTAGCGGAGGATGATCCCCTCGCGCAGCGCCCACGGGCAGACCTCGAGCTCGGCGACGTCGAGGGCGCGCATGGCCTCCCGCAGCACCACGCCGCCGGCGACGATCTGGAAGGTGCGGTCCGCGGTGATGCCCGGCAGTGCGGTTCGCGCGTCGGCGGGCAGCTGCGCCAGCCGCGGCACCCAATCGGCGAGCTCGGAGCGGCGCAGGAGGCTGCGCTCGGTCCCGCCGGGGCCACTCGCCGTCGAGCCCGCGAGCCGGGCGAGAGAGCGGATGGTCTTGGAGGTGCCGATCACGTGTTCGCGCCCGCGGCCGGAGAACCGTCCGACGGCTTCGGCGAGGGTGGCCCTCGCGTAGTCGCGCAGCGCGGTGAGCTGATCGTCGGTGGGCGGGTCGAGGTGCAGGAATCCGATGGTGCT
>Ga0209952_1003510_pt1 | contig 10824 bp, 7 predicted proteins | sample ThiBiot_750_biof_2_FD_183951 | JGI IMG/M metagenome (GOLD analysis project Ga0209952, IMG submission 183951) | Wastewater bioreactor microbial communities from Cape Town, South Africa - Thiocy_cont_750_biof (SPAdes) | ecosystem: Engineered > Bioreactor > Thiocyanate-remediating >...
GAACCTTGCGCGGGTTCTGGCGCATCGCGCTGATCGTGGCGACGGCGGCGACGATTTTCCTTTGCATCAACCAGCAATTCGCCTTGCGCTTCTTCGTCGGCTACACCCAGCTCAACACCGAATACTTCTATCTGCTGATCGCTCTGATGCTGCCGTTCACCTATCTGATCTTTCCAGGATCGGAGCGCGCAAGCCTCGACAGAATTCCCTGGTACGACATCGCCCTCGCCATCATCACCTTCGTCGCCTCGCTGGTGCTGATGGCGCATATTCGCAAGGCTGCGGAGGCCGGTTGGGAATTCGGCGGCGCGCCGACGGCCGCCTTTCTCGCCGGCCTCGTGATGTGGGCGATGCTGATGGAGGCGCTGCGACGCACCGGCGGCTGGAGCCTGCTGCTCTGCATCCTGCCCTTCACGCTCTATCCGCTGTTCGCCGACGCAAGCTGGCTCGGGCCGTTGCGCGGAACACAATCGACCCTTGAACAGGCGACCGCCTATCACATGCTGTCCGGCGAAAGCCTGCTCGGCATTCCTATCCAGGCCTTCGCCGATACGGTGATCGGTTTCTTGGTGTTCGGCGTTGCGCTGATGATGACCGGCGCCGGCAAATTCTTCATCAATATCGCCTTCGCGCTGTGCGGCACGTTCCGCGGCGGCGCGGCGAAGGTTTGCATCTTCGCCAGCGGCCTGCTCGGCATGATGTCGGGATCGATCATCTCCAACGTGCTCACCGCCGGCACCATGACCATCCCGGTGATGAAGAAAAGCGGATTCCGCGCCTCTTATGCCGCCGCCATCGAAGCCTGCGCCTCCACCGGCGCTGTGCTCGCGCCGCCGGTGATGGGCGCCACCGCCTTCGTGATCGCGCAATTCCTCAACGTCAGCTACGCCGAGGTGGCGGTCGCCGCCATCATTCCAGCCGCGCTCTATTACACCGGCCTGTTCCTGCAGGTGGACGCCTATGCCGCGCGGCATGGCCTCGCCGGTATCCCGCGTTCCGAACTGCCGCGCGCATGGGATGCCGTGAAGGAAGGCTGGTACTACATCTTCGTCATCGCGCTGCTGATCATCATGCTGCTGTATTTCAAGCGCGAAAGCCATGCGCCGTTCTACGCCACGGCGCTGCTGCTGGTGCTGAACCAGTTGTTCTCGAAAGACACGCGCTGGACCATGGCGACGATCGGCAAGTTCTTCGAAGTCAACGGCCGCACCTTCGTCGAACTCGCCGCGATCCTTGCCGGTTGTGGCCTGTTGATCGGCGCGTTCTCCATGACCGGCGTGATCTCAAGCCTCGCCAACGACCTGCTGCGTATCGCCGGCGACAACGCCTTCCTGCTGCTGGTGATGTGCGCGGTGACCAGCCTGATCCTCGGGCTCGGGTTGACCACCACCGCCTGCTACATCTTCCTCGCCATCCTGATCGCGCCAGCCCTTGAGAAGGTCGGCTTGAATCGCATGGCGGTGCATATGTTCATCTTCTATTGGGGGATGCTGTCTTCGATTACGCCCCCTGTAGCGATTGCATCCTTCGCCGCCGCTGGCATAGCGGGGTCACCAGCAATGAAAACAGGATGGGAATCGATGTGGGTCGGCTCCATCATCTATTTCATCCCGTTCTTCTTCGTGCTCAATCCCGCGCTGGTGATGCAGGGCAACTATCTCGCAGGCGTCGGCCTCATGGCGCTGATCGCATTCGGCACCGTGTTCATCTGCGGCGGCATCCAGGGCTACCAGATCGGCGTCGGCGACCTGCGCCGCACCGCTGCGCTGGAATGGCCGATCCGAGTCCTGCTGATCCTCGGTGGCATCATCGTCGCGACGCCGGGCGGCGGCATCATGCCGCTATCGCAGTGGCAGGTGACGATGCTTGGTCTCGCAATCCTGGCACCGACGATCATGGTGGCGCGGCTGCTATGCAGCCGCAGCACCGTGATCGTTCCCGCACGAAGCTGACAGACACGCGAGACGCTAGGTCGCCTGGAACACCACAGCGTCGACCACCACGCATCCCCTGCCGTCGCTGTCCAGCATCACCGGGTTGAGATCGAGGCTCATCACACGAGCCTCGGGATCGGCCATCAGCGCGCCGATCTTGACAATGGCATCGCTCAATGCGGCCACGTCCATTGGCGGCTCGCCGCGCACGCCGGCGAACAGCGGCGCGACGCGCAGGCGTTGTAGCGCATCGACCGCGTCGGCCTGCGAGAACGGCGGCAGCAGCAAAGTGGTGTCGCGGAAAATCTCGACATACTTGCCGCCGTCACCCATCGCCACCACCGGCCCGAACACCGGATCGCGATGCGCGCCGATCATGATCTCGCGTCGTCCGCCGGCCATCGCCGCGACGATGACGCCGTCGAACTGCGCGCCCTGCTTTCGTATGATCTCTTCCATCTCGCTGTAGATATCGGCGGTCGCGTCGCGCGTGTTAACGCCAAGCTTGACCAGACCGAGTTCGGACTTGTGCGCGATATCGGCGGAGCAGCCCTTCACCACCACAGGCCCGCCGATGGCCGGCGGTCGCGTCGCGCGTGTTAACGCCAAGCTTGACCAGACCGAGTTCGGACTTGTGCGCGATATCGGCGGAGCAGCCCTTCACCACCACAGGCCCGCCGATGGCCTCGAAAGCCGCGATCGCTTCCGCGCGCGAATGGCACCGCCGATGCGCCACCACCGGAATTCCTCGCGCCGCCAGCAAGGCAAGACTGTCCGCCTCGTTCAGCATCCGCGTCGCCCCGGTCGGTGCGGCCGCTGCCGTGCCGGGCTTTGCCCGCTCCGCGCGGCGTGCGCGGGTTCGCGCCATCAATTCGTGATGCGACAGGAACTGATTGAGCGCGGCGACGCCCTCCACTTCCGTCGGGAACACAGTAATGCCTTCCGCGGAAAATTCATCCGCGACGCTCTTCTGCGTCGCCGCAACCACCAGCGGCTTGCCAGTCTGCTTGCCGAACGCGGCTGCGTCCCGCGCAAAGGCCGGCACGTCATAACCCGGCCCGGCCACTGGCACGCCGATGAGGAACGCATCGGCCGCCGGGTCTTCCGCGATCACCGGCAGGATGTCACCGAACAGCCGGCTGTTGGACAAGAGCGCCGCGGTGAGATCGATCGGGTTGGTGGTGGTGGCGAAGGTCGGCAGAATGCCCTTGAGCTTCTTGTCGGTCTCGGGCGCGAGCTTCGCCATCGGCATCCCCGCCGATGTCGCCGCATCCGCCGTCATCACGCACACCGCGCCAGAGTTGCTGATCGCCACCAGCCGCCGGCCGTTCGGCTTCCAGCCCTTCAAATAAAGCTCGGTCGCCTCTACCAGCCCGCGCATATCCGGCGCGCGCCAGATGCCGTGATGTTCGAAGAACGCATCGACCACGCGATCCTCGTTGGCGAGCGCGCCAGTGTGCGATTGCGCCGCCTGCCGCCCGGCTTCGGTGCGGCCGGATTTCAGCGCGACGATCGGCAGATTGCGATCGAGCGCCACCGCCGCGAGTTCTTCCAGGTATTTCGTCTGCGGGATGCTTTCGAGATAGAGCAGCAGCAGCTTGACCTCGGGATCTTCCGCCACCGCCACGGCGAGTTCGCCGACATTGATATCCGCATCGTTGCCGGTCGCATGGGTATGACGAACGCCGATGCCCTTCTGGCGCAGGAAGCCAACCGGCACCGTGGATAGCGCGCCGCTCTGGCTCAGCATCGCGACGTGGCCTTCGGCGCGCTCCATATCCATGAACATCGTCGAGAAACTGGCGATAGCGCCGGTGCCAAAATTGGCGAGCCCTTGTGAGTTCGGCCCGACGATGCGCATTCCCGCCTTGTGCGCCACCTCAACCATGTGGCGCTCCTTGGCCTTGCCGGCCACGGCATCGACTTCGCCGAAACCGGATGCCATCACCACCGCGACCTTGACGCCGCGCGCCGCGCAATCCTCCACCGCGCCGATGGCGTTATCGCCCGGCACCGCGACGATCACCATTTCAGGCGCTTCGGGCAGATCGGCGAGACTGGGATAACACTTGTGCCCCTGCACTTCCTGCCGTGTCGGATTGATCGGAAAGATCTTGCCCTTGAATCCGAACTTGTCGAGGTAGTGGACCGGCCGGCCGCCAACCTTGTTGTAATTCTCCGAGGCTCCGATGATGGCAACGGAACGCGGATCGAGGGCGGCCCTCAAACGGCTCATGATGTGGTCCTTTCAAAATACGGCACGAGACCGTCGATAAAGCGATTGAATGTTACGCTGACCCTGTCGCCGATCGCCAGATCGTGGGCGCCGTGCGCCATCAGACGAAAGCCTTCGTCGGCATCGACAAGGACAATTGTGTATGGGCCGTGCGCTCGCGCTTCCGGTGTCGGCGCACGCGTCACATGCGACACCGCATAGACGGTGCCGGTACCTTCGGCACTCAGTACGCTCAGTTCGGTGCTGCCGCACGCGTGACAGAAGGCACGGCGAAAATACTGCTTTGCCCCACACGCGTTGCAGCGCTGAAAAACGATGACCGCGCCGCCTTCGGTCCAATCCGGGTTTGCCGGTTCAGTTGCAGCAGTCATCGCACCCGCTCCAGAAACATGCTGACGTGTGACGACAGGACGCCGCCGTCGCCATGCAGTAGCGCAATCGACGCATCTTTCACCTGACGATTGCCCGCGCGCCCCGTCATCTGCAACTGGGTTTCGACCATATGCGCCATGGCGCCGCCGACGCCGCAATGGCCATAGCTCATCAGTCCGCCGTGGGTGTTCAACGGCATCACGCCGTTGCGGTCGAAATAACCGGCGCGAACGCGCGCAGCCGCCTCACCGCGCGCGGCAAGCCCCAGGTCTTCCAGCAGCATCGCCAGCGTAATGGTGAAGCTGTCGTAGACCGCGGCGTAACGCACGTCGGCAATCGCGAGGCCGCTGTTTGCCTTGGCACGCGCGATGGCGATCTCGGCGCCGAACTCACTCAAAGCCGGCGCCGCAGAGATGTGCTGATGCGTATGCGCCTGCGCGCAGCCCCTCACCTTCACACCGACTGCGCCGGTCGGCTCGCGGCTGATCACGAACGCCGCGCCGCCATCGGACACCGGGCAGCAATCGAGCAGCTTCAGCGGCGACGCTACCGGTTTTGAGGCCATGACATCGGCAACCGTAATCCGTTCGTGAAACTGCGCGCCGGGATGTTCGGCAGCGTGGCGACGCATCAGCACGGCGAACTCGGCGAGGTCTTCTTCGGTTACACCGTATTCGTGCATGTAGCGCGAGGCGACGAGGCCGTAATAGGCCGGAATCGTCGGGCCGAGCGGCACTTCGTAAACGGGATGGCCGACCTGCGCCAATGCCTGCACCGATGCGTCGCGGCTCTGCCCCGTCAGCCGGTTCTCGCCGCCGACCACCAACACGTTCCGCGCGACGCCGCCCTCGACGATGCAATGCGCGAGCATCGTCATCGCCATGCCGGTGGCGCCACCGACCTGAACCGCGTGGCAATAGGACGGGCGAATGCCGAAATGCTCGGCGAACACCGTCGCCAGCATGATATGCGGCATGGTGGTGGCATAGCCACACACCAGACCGTCGATCTCATCGCGCTTTAGCCCGGCATCGGCGATTGCCTGCTCGGCCGCTACACTCATCAGATCGAGCGTCGACGATCCTTCGTGCTTGCCGAAAGCCGTCAATCCGACGCCGGTAATAAAGCTCATGCTCGCACGCCCTCAATATGACTTCGGCAGACCGAGCACCTTCTCGGCGATGAAGGAGAGCACAAGCTGCGGGCTGATCGGCGCGATGCGCGGGATCATCACCTCGCGCAGATAGCGCTCGACGTGAAACTCCTTGGCGTAACCGAAGCCGCCGTGGGTCATCACCGCCTGCTCGCAAGCCTGAAATCCGGCTTCTGCCGCGAGATACTTCGCCGCGTTGGCGGCGGGGCCGCAGGACATGCCTTTGTCATACTGCCAGCCTGCCGACATCACCATCAGCCAGGCCGCTTCTAACTCCATCCAGTTCTTGGCGAGCGGATGCTGGATCGCCTGGTTCTGACCGATAGGCCGATTGAACACGATGCGGCTCTTGGCATAGGCCGCCGCACGCGACAGCGCCAGCTTGCCGAGCCCTACCGCCTCGGCCGCGATCAAGATGCGCTCCGGGTTCATGCCGTGCAGGATATATTCGAAGCCGCGACCTTCCTCGCCGATACGATCGTCGACTGGAATTTCAAAATTCTCGAAGAACAGTTCGTTGGAGTCGACCGCCTTGCGGCCCATCTTCTCGATCTCATGCACCGCGATGCGCGAGCGGTCGAAGTCGGTATAGAATAAGCTCAGACCATGGGTCGGCGACTTCACCTCCTCCAGCGGCGTAGTGCGCGCCAGTAGGAGAATCTTCTCGGCCACCTGAGCGGTCGAGATCCAGACCTTCTGGCCGTTGACCACATACTTGTCGCCCTGTCGCACCGCGCGGGTCTTGAGCTGCGTGGTGTTGAGCCCGGTGTTCGGCTCCGTCACCGCAAAACACGAGCGCTCCTTGCCGGAGACGATCGGCGGCAACATGCGCCGGCATTGCGCCTCGGTGCCGAACACAACCACCGGATTGAGTCCGAACACGTTCATATGAATGGCGGAGGCGCCGGACATGCCCGCGCCGGATTCCGAAATCGTCCGCATCATGATTGCGGCGTCGCTAATACCGAGACCCGCGCCGCCATAGGCTTCCGGAATACAGATGCCGAGCCAGCCGGCATCCGCCATCGCCTTGTGAAACTCGACTGGAAATCCGCCTTCGCGATCCTTCTTCAGCCAATAGGTGTCGTCGAATGCGGTGCAAATCTTCGCGATGGCATCGCGGATGGATTCTTGTTCGGGGGTAAGTGCAAAATCCATCGCGTACGATCTCCTCTTTGATTTAGCCGGCGGTTCGGTTGGTGACGCCGTCTTTGACCAGTTGCGCAATCTCATCCGGCGAATAGCCCGCCTCGCGCAGAACGTCCTCGCTCTGCTCGCCAAGACGCGGCGCCAACCGCGTCGGCTCGGCGGGCGTCTTCGACCAGGTGGCGGCAGTGCGCATACTACGAATTTTCCCTTCGCTCGGATGCTCCACCGTCGGAAAGAATTCGGTAGCGACGAGATGCGGATCGCTGAGGATGCTGACGAGGTCGTGCATCGGCAAGGCCGGCACATCGGCCTCGTCGAGCAGCTTGATCCATTCGGCGGTCGAGCGCAGCGCGATGATGCGCGCCAGCTCGGCATAGACATGATCGATGTTGGTGGCGCGCCCGGCGAAGGTCGCGAAGCGCGGATCGCTACGCAGATCGTCGCGCCCGGTGGCAGCGAGGAATTTGTCCCACTGCTTGTCGTTATAGACGATCACGCAGACGTAGCCGTCCGAGGTCTTGTACGGCCTGCGGTCTGGCGAGAGGTGACGCGCATAGCCGCCCTGATCCAGTGGCGGCTCGTAAGTGAGACCGCCGAGGTGGTCGCCCATCACGAAACCGGCCATGGTTTCGAACATCGGAATATCGACGCGCTGACCGACGCCGGTGGTCGTATGCCGCCTTCGCCGCATAAGGACCATCCTGTCCGAACCCGAACACGCCGGCATAGATCAGGCGCGGATTGACCGCAGCAACGTCGTCGTAACCGAGCCGCAACCGCTGCATCGCCTGCGGACGCACGTTGTAGACAAGAACGTCCGCGTTCGCGACGAGCCGCAGCACGACGGCACGGCCCGCATCTTTCTTGAGGTCGAGGCAGATGCTGCGCTTGCTGCGGTTGGCGTTGAGAAACACCGGCCCCATGCCGGGATGCCGGGTCGGGCCGATCTGCCGGGTAACGTCACCGTCCAGCGATTCAATCTTGATGACATCGGCGCCGTAGTCGCCGAGCGTCTGGGTCGCGAAAGGGCCCATCAGCACCGTTGTCATGTCGACGACTTTGATGCCCTGCAATGGCCCCATGTTCCACCCGTTCCAACTCGCCTCGCGGTTCTCTCACCGCCAGAGCCGTAGTAACGGCAGGGAAACGGCGAGATCAAGGGCGTTTGCCGTGGGTCGCCATGCCGAGCAGGAAAGGCTCGATGCACGATGCAGCCGGCAAGCGTCGACATTCTATCGTGCGGAATACCGTCTCCCGTTATGTCTTCGCCATCATCTCGCGCAGCGCGGTTTTCAGCACCTTGCCGTAATTGTTCTTGGGCAGCGAGGGCAGATAGACGTAACGCTTAGGCCGCTTGAAACGCGCGATCGATGCGAGGCAATGCGCGTCGAATTTCTGATCGTCGGCCTCGGCGCCGTCTTCCAACACCATGCAGGCGACGACGATCTCGCCCCAATCCGGATCAGGTACGCCAATGGCCGACACCTCGCGCACCTCGGCGTGAGTGAGCAGCGCCTCCTCAACCTCGCGCGGATAGATGTTGGTGCCGCCGGAGATGATGACGTCTTTCGAGCGATCCGACAGCGTCAGGAAACCGTCGGCATCAAGCCGGCCGACATCGCCGGTGCGCAGCCAGCCGTCCTTGAGCGCGGCGGCGCTGGCGTCCGGATTATTCCAGTAACCGAGCATCACCGCCGTGCCCTTGGCCTCGATTTCACCGGTCTCGCCCGCCGGCAGCGGATTGCCGTCGCTATCGGTGATGCGCACCGACATCACGCTCTGCGCCGCGCCCACCGACGCCAGCCGTTCGAGGTAGCGCGGATCGGTGACGCGGCCATGCCATTCGCGGCTCAGCGCTGTGATCGTCATCGGCGATTCACCCTGGCCGTAAATCTGCACGAAGCGCTGGCCCATGGTCGCCATCGCGTCACGGATATCGGCGAGATACATCGGGCCGCCGCCGTAAACGATGGTCTTGATGCCATCGCCGTCTTCGCCACGTTTCTTGGCGGCATCGACCAGACGGCGCACCATGGTCGGCGCGGCGAACATCGAGACGTTGCGGAGTTCTTTGCCGAGCGCCAGCACCTCGTCGGCCTCGAAACCGCCGGACTCCGGCACGACATGGCGTGCGCCGACACGCACGTTGGGAAAATTATAAAGGCCTGCGCCGTGCGAGATCGGCGCGGCATAGAGTGCGGCGTCCTGCGGCGACGGCTGATCGACGTCGGCGAAATAGCACATCGACATCGACAGCAGATTGCCGTGACTGAGCATCACGCCCTTCGGCCGCCCAGTGGTGCCGGAGGTGTAGAACAGCCAGGCGAGATCGTCGGTGTCACGCGCCAACGGTGCGGCAGCGCCCTCACCGTCACGCGCGCGTCGGTAGTCGTCGCCATCGACTGAGAACGTCGCAAGCGACGGCACTTCGGCTTCCGCCCAGTGATCCGCCGTGTCGTCGCAGATGAACAACAACTTCGCACCAGAGTTTTCGCAGATCCAAGCCGCCTCGCGGCCATGCAGCTTGGCGTTGATCGGCACCGCCGCAGCGCCGATCCACCAGATGCCATAAAGGCATTCGAAATAGGCGGTGCAGTTGGTCATGAACAGCGCAACGCGGTCGCCGGACGCGACGCCATATCGCTTCACAAGATGCGCCCCCACCGCCGCAGCGCGTCGCGCAAAGGTGAGATAATCCGCGTCAACACGCGTGCCCGTCAGCAGCGCGGGCGCATCCGGACGCAGATGCGCGCTCGTCGCCAGCCATTCGGCCATATTCATGATCGACCTCCCGCCGCGTGAACCGGCTTACTTCGCCGGCTCCAGCAACGAGACGTAGTTGGCGACCGCAGCGCCGCCCATGTTGAAGACGCCGCCGAGCTTGGCGTCCTTGATCTGCATTCCCTCCGGCGCCTGTCCGAGCAGTTGCATCGCGGTGAGCACATGCATCGACACGCCGGTGGCGCCGATCGGATGGCCCTTGGCCTTAAGGCCGCCGGACGGATTGATCGGCAGCTTGCCGTCCTTCTGGGTCCAGCCTTCCTTGATGGCGCGTGCGCCCTGCCCGCGCGGGGTCAGGCCCATCGCCTCATATTCGATCAGTTCGGCGACGGTGAAGCAGTCGTGGGTCTCGACGAACGACAGGTCCGACAGCGTGACACCGGCGGATTGCAGCGCCTGCTGCCAAGCCACGGTGCAGCCATCGAAATTGAGAATGTCGCGCTTCGACATCGGCAGGAAATCCTGCGCGTGCGCGGTGGCGCGGATGTTGACCGCCTTGCCCATCGTCTTCGCAGTTTCAGAATCGGTCAAAACCAGCGCGGCGGCGCCGTCCGAGACCAGCGAACAATCGGTGCGCTTCAGGGGGCCGGCGACGAAGGGGTTCTTCTCGCTCTCGGCACGGCAGAACTCGAAGCCGAAATCCTTGCGCATCTGCGCGTAAGGATTGGCGACGCCGTTCTTGTGGTTCTTGGCGGCGATCATCGCCAGCGCGTCGGACTGGTCGCCATATTTCTGGAAATAGGCCTGCGCGATCTTGCCGAACACGCCAGCGAAGCCGGCCGGGGTGTCACCATCCTCCGGCAGGTAGGAAGCGCGGAGCAGGTTCTTGCCGATCTCGGGGCCCGGCGTGCGGGTCATCTGCTCGACGCCGACCACCAGCACGATGCGGGCCGCGCCGGCGTTGATGGCGCGGATGCCCTGATGCACCGCCGCCGAGCCCGTGGCACAGGCATTCTCCACCCGGGTCGCCGGCTTGAAACGCAGCTTCGGGTCGGCCTGCAACACCAGCGAGGCGGTGAAGTCCTGTGCCGAGAAGCCGGCGTTGAAGTGGCCGAGCACGATCTCGTCGACGTCGCTCGCGGAAATGCCGGCGTCGGCCAGCGCCTCGTTGGCGGCGCGAACCACCAGGCTTTCCACGGTCTCGGCATCGAATTTTCCGAACGGCGTATGCGCCCACCCAACGATACTGGCTGTCATAA
>Ga0209952_1003517_pt1 | contig 10812 bp, 10 predicted proteins | sample ThiBiot_750_biof_2_FD_183951 | JGI IMG/M metagenome (GOLD analysis project Ga0209952, IMG submission 183951) | Wastewater bioreactor microbial communities from Cape Town, South Africa - Thiocy_cont_750_biof (SPAdes) | ecosystem: Engineered > Bioreactor > Thiocyanate-remediating >...
GGACGACGCGACGGACAGACTGTCTGGTATCGCATCTCAAGCCAGCCAGCCCAAGACATTGTGCAGGTTTTATACGGGGTGTATTGCGCTGGATCAAAACTGCGACGCACCAAGAGACACAAGTGAACTGTCGGCACCACTGAACAAAGTGAGAGCGCTGGATTATCAGTTGTCGCCATGGCTCGCTCGCAACCGTTTCGTTTAGACAAATAAGACAATGCCGTTCGATCGCGCGGGTGCGATGTTTGCCGGCTTTATGGTTCTTCAGTCTCCGGAGCTATCGATCTAGTTACTTCAATGGCTGTACAGAACCCGACATTGCATGAAACGGTACCACAGAAGGTGATTGACGTCTTGTAAGGTCACCTCGTTAGAAATCGATGCCGCTGCATCGACAACAAACTTGAGAACTACGTCATCTGACGTTCTCCCGGGTCAGACTGAATACCGCTCGGAGGACATTACATTTTCAGGCTTTCCAACCCTCCGACCTCGCATGCCTGCGCTGGCTTCCGTACCGCGGTCGATTATCGTCTCTCGTCAAGTGCATTTTGACTACTTAAGTCTGATCTGGATCAATCCGCTCCACCTAAGGCGCCGTACATTGCATCTCCGATAGATCTGTAAAGCAGACGAGCCTCGCTGACGTCGGTCAGTTGGAGCAGAGACGGAGCCGCACTGGATAGCGACCACAGACTGCAAGGGTGCGTTTCGGTCGCGCCAGCCAGCTTTTCCGCATGAAATAGCGATCGGGTCGGCCCGTCAATTCAGTGTGACCGTCCTTGAGGATCAGGAGGAATGTATCATGAACGCCTACCGTGTTTCCTTCTACAAGGATCTGCTAAACTCCAACGGACACAACTTCAAATGCCTTCAGCATCAGATCGACATTCAATCGAACGATCCTTCGCAGGCGCTGGTCATGGCGGAACAACTGATCGGAACTACGCCTTTGGATGTCGATCGTGTCGAGGTGACGCACTTGGCGGGCGACCATCGTCAACCTGAACAACCTTTCGTTCGGCCCATCATCCCTTGCAAGTAGTCACCCGACCTCCGATCGGATTCATTCCAGACGAACGCGTGGTCGAGCGTAGGCATCATCCGCCGTAACCATTGGCTTGAACGATCATGGCATGAGAGTCGCCCCAACCAAAGTGGTCGGCACAACCGCGACGCCGCCAGCCGGAGCGCGCTCATATTCGTGGACGTTAGGCACCGCTGTCGTCATGATCGTTCTCGGACTTGCCGCAGCCGGATGGTGGTGGTGGCGTGCGCCGGCAATCACCGTCGTTCAGGTGACCCGCGGCCCCGCCGCGGAAATCGTCTATGCGACCGGCGCGGTCGAGCCGGAGACCTGGTCGCGTTCAACGCCGCTCGTCCGCGGGCGCATCGTCGAGCGCTGTCGATGCGAAGGCAAAATCGTCAGGAAAGGCGACGTGCTTGCCCGTCTCGATGACAAAGAGGCGCTCGCCACGCTCAACGACCTGCGTGCCCTCGAGGATTTCCAGCACCGTGAGTTCGACCGGCAAACGCAGCTGCTGGCGCGCGGAGCAACCACGTCCCAAGCCTATCAACGGACCGAGAGCGACCTGGCACGCGTCCGCGCCCAGATCGCGGCGCAGGTGCAGCGACTGGACTATTATAAACTCGTAGCCCCCATGGACGGTCTCGTTCTGAAGGAGGACGGTGAAGTCGGAGACATGGTCGATCCGGGCACGATCCTTTATCGGATCGGCCTCGAGAAGCCGCTCTGGGTCGTCGCCGAGGTGAACGAGGAGGACATCCCTCGCGTCCAGACCGGTCAAAAGGCCTTGCTGCGAACCGACGCTTTCGCCAACCGGGTCCTGCCGGGTTTCGTCAAGCAGATCACTCCCGCGGGCGATCCCGTTGCCAAGACATTCCGCGTCAGAATCGGACTGCCGGACGACACGCCGCTACACGTCGGGATGAGCGTCGAGGCGAACATCGTCAGTCGCGAAAAGCAGAACGTGCTGCTCGTTCCGGCCAACGCCGTCATCAACAACAGTCTGTTTGTCGTCGAAGGCGGCCGCACCAGGCGCCGCAAGGTCGAGATCGGCATTCGCGGAACCGGCTTCGTGGAGATCGTCGACGGCATTACCGAGAACGAGACGGTTGCCTCTCCGGCGACCGCGAACATCAAGGACAAAGCGCGCGTCAGGCCACAACTTGTGGAGGACGTCACACCGTGAACCTGATCCTGAGCATTGCCTGGACCCATATCCGCCATCGCGCCCGCCAGACGTTGGTGGCAATCGCCGGCGTGATGATGGGCGTCGGCTTCTCGATCCTGATGGCGGCCATGATGGAGGGATCGCAAGACGATTTCATCAAAACGCTGGTCGATGCCCTGCCGCACATCTCGGTGACGGACGAACTGCGCGAGCCGACGCGGCAGCCGGCCGAGCTCGTCTACCAAGCCGTCGAATTCCATGGCCTGACGCCCGAAGCACGTCGCCCCGGCATCAAGAACCCGATGGCGATCATTGCATCGTTGCAATCATGGGTCCCCGGCACGTTGACGCCATCGGTGCAATCGAAAGCCGTCCTGCGTTTCGCCCGCCGAAACCTGACGATTTCGATCGTCGGCATCGACCCCCGCACGGAAGTCGGCGTGTCGAATCTGGCGACGCATATGCGTCAGGGTACCTTGGCATCGCTCTATCGGGCATCGAACGCAATTCTGCTCGGCGACCGGCTGGCGAACAAGATCGGCGCACGAGTCAATTCCAACGTAACCCTGACTTCTGCCCAAGGCGCAGTGATGACCGCGAGGGTCGTCGGCATGTTTCATTCCGGTTTCCGGGCCATCGACGAAACCACGGGGTATGTCCTGCTCAAGACCGCGCAGATTTTGGAAATGCAGACCGGAATCGTCAACGAAATTCGCGTACGAGCGCGCGATCCGATGAACGCCCGGCTGATCAGCGAGCGTGTCGGCGAGCAGACCGGCTACCGGTCGATTTCATGGCAGGAAGCCCAGGAAGACCTGCTGTCGACGATCACGCTACGCAACGTGCTGATGTACACGATCGTCGGCGCGATTTTGCTGGTTGCGAGCTTTGGCACCTACAATATCGTTTCCACCATTACGCACGAAAAAACGCGCGACATCGCAATCCTTAAATCACTCGGTTTCAGAAACCGGAGCATCCGGACGATTTTCATCATCGAGGCAGGTTTGATCGGGCTGGTCGGCGCCCTGCTCGGCTGGCTTCTTGGCTATCTTCTGACTTGGGGTGTGGCCTCACTGGAGTTCAAGACGCCATTCTCCGATTACAATCACCTGCCGGTTCTCTACACGATGAAGCACTATCTGCTCGCCACCGCTGTTGCGTTGGCGTCCAGTCTGATCGCCGGTTACTTTCCGGCGCACGCGGCGGCGCGGTTGCATCCAGTGGATATCATCAGAGGTGCAACGTGATCCCGCTCATCGAGGCGCGCAACGTGACAAAAATCATCGCGGGTACCGTGCCGGTCACCCTTGTGAAGGATATCAACCTCGCGATTACGCCGCGCGAATTCGTCGCTATCACCGGCCCGTCCGGTTCCGGCAAGTCATCCCTTCTGTACCTGCTTGGATTGCTCGACTTGCCAACGACCGGCGACGTTCTGATCGATGGCCGTTCGACGAATGTCATGATGGAGGACGAGCGCGCCGAGGTTCGGTTGAGCCGGATCGGATTTGTGTTCCAATTTCATTTTCTGCTACCGGAGTTCAGCATCACCGAAAATGTCGCACTGCCGATGCGCGCGCTGGGCGGATTGCCGGCGCACGCCGCTACGTCCCGCGCGGAAGAATTGCTGACATCGCTCGGACTGCGCGATCATCTTCACAAAACGCCCGATCAACTGTCGGGCGGGCAACGACAGCGCGTCGCTGTCGCCCGCGCGCTGGCCAACGATCCTCCGGTCATTCTCGCCGATGAACCGACCGGCAGCCTGGATACGCTCGCGACCTCTCAGGTCTTCGACATCCTTCGCGAACTTGTAACGCTCGGCGGCAAGACCGTCGTCGCGGTCACGCATGACCTCAACCTCGCCGCTCGCATGCACCGGCGAATTCATGTCGTTGACGGACAAATCGTGAGTGATGAAGCTACCACCCCGGAGGCAAATGTCCGGTAAGGACAACGAACCGTTGACCGAGAGCCGCAGCTCTCCCACTTGATCGGAATCAAGGCCGGGCAAGGCAAGTCTTGGACCGATTATCCGGCGCGTCTCAGGTATGCCGTCGTCCTGCTGGACGACAGCTTCCATCGATCGACACGGATGTTCGAAGCTCTCGCGGCATCTTCAGGCTGAAGCTTCCTTTGCGAGATTCGTTTCGATGTCTCCGATCGTGTGCCTGGTCAGGTCCTTGGCTACCTCGGCGAGAATGTAAGCCTTCACGTCGGCGTCGAAGGCGGTGCGCAAATCCGCCAATGCTCTCGGCGGCGCGACCACGATCAGCGCCTTGACCTTGTTCGTTCGGACCATCCGCTCCATGGCCGCCGCGACGGTCTGCGCGAACCGGTGCTCCTCAATGTCATGCCAGTCGGTGGCCTCGACCGCGCTCTTGCGGCCGGGCAACGCAGCCACGCTGACGCGCCCGGGCCGATCGCTGCCCTGCTGGTGCGTCAGCGGATTGACGTCCTCGAAGACGTGCTCGACTTCCAGACGGGGCGACAGGGCATCGCCGGCATTGCGCAGAAACAACGCCTTTCGGCCATCGCCGACAAACACCAGTGCCGCGTGGGGAATCCTAAACATGCTGACATGCTCCTCAAGACTGTTGCGCTCTCTCGAACAAGTTTGGGGTCCGGTGGACTCACACCCCGAACGGATACGTATCCGGCAGCCCCTCGATCATCGCCGTCTCGAGCGGCGTCACCGCCCGCGTGCTGTCGAACCAGATATATTCGTCGAATTGTTGCGGCAGGTTGGCCTTGAAGTAGTGGCTCGCACGTTCGGTCTCGGGGCGGTAGATCACGCCGATCGCCCGCTCCAGGCGTTCCTTGCCGAGGCGGGCGGGGCCGCACAGATCTTTTCGCCCGCGCAATCCCAGCATGAAGCGCGCCATTCCGGTCGCATGACACAACCGCTCATAGCTGTCGGGAAGCGCGGGCTGAACGGTTTTCACTTCCATCGGCCCATCCCATTTGGTCGCCGCCGCCACCGTTCCGTTATCGGTGCCGAACCCGACCAGATAGGCTTGCGCACCGAACATCTCGCGGCAAAGCTGGCCCAGATTGTGCTCCCCCCGCCCGGCCATTTCAGTCGCTTCGGCGTTGCCGACGTGGGAGTTGTGCGCCCAGACGACGGCCTTGCTGTCCGGACCGTAGAACGCGAGCAGATTCTTCAGCGTATCGAACATATGGCTGTCGCGCAGATTCCATGACGCGCGCGAGCCGTAATACATGATCCGGTAATATCGCTCCGCGCTCGCGATCAGTCGCGCGTTCTGCTCGGCGTCGAGAAAGCGTTCGCCGTCATGCTCGGCATAGGTCTTGCGTTTCGCAAGCAGCTCGGTGAGCGCACGAACCACATGTGCCTCGCACTTCGGATAGAAGCCGGTCAGAGCCGCGTGACCATAGGTCACCGGATCATGCTGCCACGGGGTCAGGCAACCATAGCGTTCGCGAGCGACCCGCGCCGATTCCGGGTCGACTTCATCAAGATAGTTCAGCACCGATCGGATCGAGTCATACAGGCTATAGAGATCGAGGCCATGGAATGCCACGCGCCGGTCGCGCGCCACCGTGCCGTTGTGCTTGCGCAGCCAGCTCACAAAATCGCGCATCTCGAGGTTGCGCCACATCCAGGTCGGAAAACGGGCGAACGCGGTCCATTCAGACGGAGGGTGCCGGAAATGACGCACATAGTGGTCGATCCGGGCGGCGTCCGGCCAGTCCGCCTCGATGGCGACAAAGCGGAAATTCTTCTTGACGATAAGGTCCCGCGTGATGCGCTCGCGCATCCGGTAGAACTCCGAAGTGCCGTGGGTGGCTTCGCCCAGCAGAACAATGCGCGCCGCACCGATCCGATCCATCAGGGGGTCAAGATCGGCGGTCTCGATCGAGGGAAACGATTCCGCGGCGTTCGCCAGATCACAAACCAGAATTTCCTCATCCGGGGAAGCCGGACGCGATGCACGACGCGCTGGCTCGGATCGCCCTCCGCCGGACGTCGCCCATCCTTCTTCCCCGATCAATGGAACGAAGCGGACATCGGCGATATCCTCGCTGCGATATTCATCCGCCGCAAGCCGGGTCACTCGCACCAGTTCCTGGTTGTGCAGATGCGCCCCGACCGGGATCACTAGCCGACCGCCGATCTTCAACTGCTGTTTGAGAGCATCCGGAACCTGCGGACCGCCGGCGGCCACGACAATCGCATCATAGGGCGCGTGTTCCTGCCACCCCTTCGTGCCGTCGCCATGCAGGAGGTGAACGTTGCCATAGCCGAGTCCGGCAAGACGGGCAGCTGCCTGCTCGGCCAGCGGACCGAGCCGCTCCACGGTGTAGACATCGGCCGCGATCTCCGACAGGACCGCGGCGGCATAGCCGGAGCCGGCGCCGATCTCGAGCACCCGTTCACCGCCTTTGAGCAACAACGCTTCCGCCATGAACGCGACGATATAGGGCTGGGAGATCGTTTGCTCCCCGGCGATCGGCAGCGGCGCATTCTCGTAGGCGAATTCGCGCAGGCTATCCGGCAGGAACAGTTCGCGCGGCACCTTGCGCATCGCATCGAGGACCAGCTCGTCGCGAACGCCACGGGCTGCGATATGCCGTTCAACCATCTGCTTGCGTAGAGACGGGAAGTCCATCGCCGGTCCTCCATGGCGATCAGCATAGTCATCTCGTCATGCGCGATTTGATCGATATCAAGAGACGACAAGCGTGATCGTGACGATCATCCTGACGGATTGATTGCCGCCGTTGTTTTCCATTTCCCGCAAAGGAATCGCGCATGCCGTATGCCGCGATCGACGACCTGCCTGAATCCGTCCGGGCCCATTTGCCTTTGCATGCGCAGGAGATTTATCTCGCTGCCTTCAACAGGGCCTGGACGGACTATCAGGATCGCGGCGAACGCCGTGAAGAGATAGCGTATCGCGTCTCCTGGGCGGCGGTGAAACATAAATATCGGAAAGCCCGAGACCGCTGGATTCCGCATCAGCCCGATTGAAACGGCCATGTCGGCAAGGGGGCCGCGAGATCGACAATTCGCGGACATCCATCCCTTTGCTGCAATCATCGCCCGCGATGTACGTCTATTCGCGAAGTCACGGACGCTTTGCGCGCTTTATCCCCGCGCACTTGTTTTGACGTAGATCAAGTGAGTAACGAGCCCGACGTCCGAGAATAAACGCTGGAAGATTTATCGCGGGAGGTTGTTATGAACAATCGCATTGCTCTTTTCTTTTGCTCGATCTTGGCCATACTCATCGGCGCCCAGACGGCGCGCGCCGATATTCTGGCGCGATATGAATGCAACATGGTCGACTTCTTCACCCAGGAGCCGATGGGCGATCGCCCGAATCACAATCTTTCGTTTCTGCAATACTCCTGTGTCGGGGTGGACGGCCTTCTGAAGGGCGTCTTGTACAGCGGCTCGAACACCGTCGAGTGGGATGGCCTCAAGGGCAAGATCATTGTCGGCAGCGGAATTCATCGCATTCCCGGCGGTCGTCTCGTCACCGAACTCACCGAAGGCAGCGTGATCGCAATCATGAAGGACGGCAAGCTCATCGGCACCGAATCCTCGGGCAACGGCATCGTGAAGCTCGCGGTCGGCTCCTTCGCCACGCTCAACGGCAAGACCGTCAAATTCAGCACCACGCCGATCAGCCCGATCCGATGGATGCTTGAGTTGACTGCGGAATGACACCCCTTAGAACAACTGACATTGATCTCGCTGGCGATCCGCTTCTCGGAACAGCGAACGACAAAGCGGGCCTTTGGCAGCAAAGCAACCGAGCCGGTCACGACGTTTCGGGTCGATCCATGGCAAGCACGAGTGCTGGCATTTTGATGTATCGCGGCAGCGGCAATGACACGGCCGTTCTTCTCGTGCATCCGGGCGGGCCTTACTGGTCCAGGCGCGATCTGGGCGCGTGGTCGATTCCGAAAGGTGAAATCGACGACGGGGAGGATGCGGAAAACGCAGCCCGCCGCGAATTCGCGGAAGAACTCGGCGTGCCGGTTCACGGCCGGCTCCAGCCGCTCGGCCGCATACGCCAGCGCGCCGGCAAGATCGTTTACGGCTATGCGCTGGAAGGCAATCTCGACGTCCGCGCCATTCGCAGCAACAGCATTACGATCGCATGGCCTCCCCGCAGCGGCCGGACCATCTCCTTTCCTGAAATCGATCAGGCCGCCTGGTTTGCGATTCCCCTTGCCCGCGAGAAGATTCTCGCAAGCCAGCAGCCGTTCCTCGATCGTCTTGACGACATCCGCAAGACGACGCCCCAACCGAATTCGTCGGAGGCCGCGACATGACCTCACCTCAAGCATTGTCGAAGCTTTCCGATGTCGAGGCGGCTCTGGTCAACCGCTCCAATGACTTCGTGCGTGAGTTTGATCGTCGGCGTCGCGGTCGCTTCGGTTTGCTTCTCGGCGGGCAATCGCCGTGGGCGGCCTTGCAGGCGTGGGAAGATTGGGCATTCCACCTGATGATGTCGAGCGGCAAGCAACTGGAGCTGAGCGAGCTTGTTGCGGAAACGGCTCTCTCGCTCTCCCGGGCCGCTCTGGCAAGCGAACTGCCCGGCAGCGACGACAAATCAGGCTATGACGATCGCCGCTTCCGTGATCCGAGCTGGAAGTCGCCGCCATTCAATCTGCTTGCCCACGCGCAACTGGCCACCGAAGCGTTTTGGCAGGCCGCCACGCGTGACATTCCCGGCATGGAACGCCATCACGCCAAGCGCGTCGACTTTCTCGGCAGCCTCATGTTGAACGCGTTCGCACCGGTCAATTTCGCCTGGACCAATCCGTTGGTTCTCCAGGCCGCATGGCGGACAGGCGGCGCCAACTTCACCGCCGGCGCATCACTGCTGGCCGAAGATCTGGTCCGGCTCGCGCGCGGCGAAAAACTGAAAGGGCTCGACGAGTTCAGGATCGGCGAGAACATCGCCCGGAGCGAAGGCACGGTGGTGTTTCGCAACGAACTGATGGAACTGATCCAGTATACGCCGAAGACACCGGACGTGCGCGCGGAGCCTCTGTTGATCGTGCCGGCCTGGATCATGAAATACTACATTCTCGATCTCAGCCCGGAAAATTCGCTGGTCCGTTATCTGGTCGATCAGGGCTTTACCGTGTTCATGATCTCCTGGCGAAATCCCGGCGTGGAACTGAGAGATACGTCCTTCGATGACTATCGCAGCAAGGGCGTCATGACCGCAATCGACACGATCAATCGCATTGTGCCCGGACGAAAACTGCACGCCGTGGGTTACTGTCTGGGCGGGACGATTCTCGCGATCGCCGCCGCCGCGATGGATCGCGATCATGACGACCGGCTCACCAGCCTCAGCCTGCTCGCAGCCCAGACCGATTTCACCGAGGCCGGAGAGCTGATGCTTTTCATCGATGAAAGCCAGCTTGCCCTGCTCGACGACATCATGCATGTCCAGGGCTTTCTCGATACCAAGCAGATGGCCGGGGCGTTCTACGTGCTGCGCGCCAACGAGATGATCTTTTCGCAGTTTGTCGAGCGATATCTGCTGGGCTCGCCGCGAACGCCGACCGATCTCGATGCATGGCTCGCCGATCCCACGCGGATGCCGGCGCGAATGCATAGCGAGTATCTGCGTCAGTTGTTCCTCAACAACAGCTTTGCCCACGGCAACTATCTGGTCGACGGACGGGCCGTGGCGCTGAAGGATATCAAGACGTCCATTTTCGCGCTTGGCGCCGAACGCGACCACATCGCGCCGTGGCGGTCAGTCTACAATATCGAGCTCTATGGCTCGGCTGACACCGAGTTCGTGCTCACCGGGGGCGGACACAACAGCTCGGTCGTCAGCCCGCCCTGCAAGGCCGGCGCATACTATCTCATCAGCACCTGCGATCCGTCCGGAAAATACGTCGATCCCGATACATGGCTGGCTTCGGCCGCCCAACGCCAGGGATCGTGGTGGCCGGAATGGATCCGCTGGCTGGATGCCCACTCCTCGTCCGCACGCGTGGCGCCGCCTCCCGTGGGTTTCGCTGGCGAGGCGTCTTACGGTCCGGCGCCGGGCTCGTATGTGTTTGAAACCTGAACGCCGGAGTGCGCATCGTGACGAGTTCTCCGGATGACGGCACGGCATCGTCGGCTTTGGCGATTCGCAACGGACCAGCTTGATCGAAATCAACGCGCGGATCGATAAACCACCCCCTACTGCGATGTCTCAGGAGAGCCGACAGCAACCGCAACGTCCTCCAACGACAGATCGGAATGTTCCATGAAAGCACTTGTCTACCATGGACCCGGGCTTAAAGCGCTCGAAGATCGTCCCAAGCCTGAACTGCGGGAGGCGGGAGACGCCATCATCAAGCTGATGAAAACCACCATCTGCGGCACGGACCTGCATATTCTGAAAGGCGACGTCCCGACCTGTACGCCCGGCCGCATCCTCGGGCATGAGGGCGTCGGCATCGTCGATTCCGTCGGCACCGGCGTCACGACATTCAAGCCGGGCGATCATGTTCTGATCTCCTGCATATCCTCCTGCGGCAAATGCGAATACTGCCGTCGGGGCATGTATTCCCACTGCGCGACCGGTGGCTGGATTCTTGGCAACCAGATCGACGGCACCCA
>Ga0209952_1003519_pt1 | contig 10810 bp, 13 predicted proteins | sample ThiBiot_750_biof_2_FD_183951 | JGI IMG/M metagenome (GOLD analysis project Ga0209952, IMG submission 183951) | Wastewater bioreactor microbial communities from Cape Town, South Africa - Thiocy_cont_750_biof (SPAdes) | ecosystem: Engineered > Bioreactor > Thiocyanate-remediating >...
CGCATCAGGAACGCGTATTCCGAACGCAGGGATGCTCTGATCTCCGCCATCGGGCGCCATTTTCCGGAATGGGCCGTGCTGCAACCGAGCGATCAGGGAATGCATCTCGTTGTTTGGCTCCCGAAATCGATGAGCGACGTCAAGGTGGCATCGGACGCCCGTTCCGCAGGCATTGTCGTCCGGCCGGTCTCACCCCTCTACGCATCCGGAAGGGGCCGACCAGGATTGATGCTCGGCTTCGGCGGATTTCCAATCGCGACACTGGAATCGGCCGCAAGAAGTCTCGGCGAAGTTTTGAAGAAATAGGCACTGCCTCGAAAAAATCCCCGGCAATATTAGGCTAAAGGATCGGTTCGATCATCGTGTTAGTTGGCCACGATTGAAATACCATGGCGCTCGACTAGGTGAACTGCTTGCACCTGCCTTGTTCGTTGTCGTCTCATATTCAGCGAACAACGGATTGTATTGGCGGTATCTTGCCTTCTCGAATCATCGTTCGCTCAGCGGGAATAAGGCCAGTTGGCTTTAAGTCGTCATGACGGAGGGGCGCAATCGATGGATGAATAGATGTTGCGAGCCTCGAACCAAGATGCTTGCGCGAGGCCATTAGTATTCAAACAACGGCTAGGCCGCGACGATGGCGAAGCGTTTGCGATATTCTGCCGGCGTTACGCCGACATGCCGCGCGAAGGCGCGGCGCAGCGTGTCTGCGTCGGCGAAGCCGCAATGCGCCGCGACCTGTTTTGGCGCTTGACGCCCCTGTTCGAGCAGATGCCGCGCCGCGCTGACGCGAGCTTCTTCAACCCAGGTCGCCGGCGTCATCCCGACTTCGCTGCGGAATAGTCGCGAGAAATGCCGTGGACTCAAATCCATGCGTTTGGCGAGCTTCGCCACGCTATGGTCGAGGGCGGGATTGGCGGCGACCCAGCGCTGAAGCTCCTGAAGCGCAGCACGGCCTGTGGGCACGGCTTCACCCTTGCGGCTGAACTGCATCTGCCCGCCGGGCCGCTTGAAGAACATGACCAGTTGGCTCGCCACCCGCATGGCGATGTCGCGGCCGAGATCTTCCTCGACCAGCGCCAATGCGAGATCCAATCCTGCCGTCACGCCAGCCGCCGTGCGCAGTCGTCCGTCACTGACGTGGATCGCGTCCTGATCCACTGTCACTTTCGGAAACTGCTCCGCGAGTTGCTCTGCCACCGCCCAATGCGTGGTCACCCGGCGGCCATCAAGCAAGCCGGCAGCGGCGAGGAAGAAGGCGCCGCTACAGACCGAGCCGAGACGACGTGCCTTGGGCCCACGCCGCCGCAGCCAGTTGAGAATGACGCGATCCGCCGGCACATCCGCCGCATTCGGGCAGCCGGCGACAAGGAGCGTGTCGATCGTGCTTTCCATGTCGCGGTCGATGATCCGGTCCGGCATCAGCCGTACGCCCGATGAACTGCGGATCGGACCCGGTGCGCCCGCGGTGACCACCAGCCGGTAAGCCTCGTATCCAGCCTGCGCGTTGGCCTCGGCGAAGACATCGAGTGGGCCGGACACATCGAGAAGCTGCACGCCGTCGAGTGCCAGTACCACGATGGCTTTTGGTTTCCCGCGCATCGGTGTCCGCTTCAATCCGAATATGTCCGTTCTAGACGTATACCGTCGATTGAGGACAGTCTAGTCGAACCCTACTGTTTTGGCGAGCGATAAAAGCAGGAGAAAGCAATGTCATCCATCGTCAAGGACGCCGCCATTCCCGACAGTAAGCTGGCGCGTACCATCACAGAGTTCATTCGCGATACCGAGACGGAATTGCTCTTCAATCATTCGAGCCGCGTCTATCACTTCGGTGCGTTGGCCGGCCTCCATCGCGGCCTGATCTTTGACCGCGACCTGCTTTATGCCGGTGCGATGTTCCACGACATCGGATTGATGCCGAGCCACAGCAGCAAGGATGAGCGTTTCGAAGTGGACGGCGCACATGCCGCTCGCGATTTCCTGCGCGGCCACGGGATTGCGGAAGAAGACGCCTACACCGTCTGGACGGCGATCGCGCTTCATACGACGCCTGGCGTGCCCATCCACATGCATCCCGTCGTTGCTCTTGTGACCGCCGGCGTCGAGATGGACGTGCTCGGGCTGACTTACGATCAGTATTCCGACGCCGAACGCGAAGCCGTCGTCAGGGCGTTCCCGCGTACGCCGCGGTTCAAGGAAGATATCATCCAGGCCTTCTATAACGGCATCAAGCACAAGCCGGATACGACCTTCGGCAACGTCAAGGCCGACGTCCTTGCCGATAAGGACCCGCATTTCCATCGCGGCAACTTCTGCAGCGTCATCCGCTGCTCGCACTGGCACGGCTGAGCCGTCCTCCGACATCGACGTCGCCGCCGAACCGCGCCGCCGCGCGCTGCGCTCTCAAAAGGATTCCGTCCATGACCGATAAACCATCGCACTTGACCCATGCCACCGGCGCACCGGTCGGCGACAATCTCAATATCCTCACGGCCGGCCGCCGTGGGCCGACGCTCTTGCAAGACATCTGGCTGATCGAGAAGCTCGCGCATTTCGATCGCGAAGTGATTCCGGAGCGGCGCATGCACGCCAAAGGGGCGGTGCATCCATACATCTAGATCGGAACGCTGCGGTGTAGGCTCTATCTCGGAGGTCCAAAATATCCATCAGGTCAGGACGATGCACCACCTCTCTCCATTGGGGGAGAGGTGGGAGCCGTCGGCTCCTGGTTAATGCTTCCATGAAAACTGAACGTACTAATCCGTGGAGAAGAACACTTCGATGAAGGAAATCACATCGTTCAATCCGATGCGGCGGCGCATGTCGGTGAAGACGAAAGGCCGCGTTCCGCGCTGCTGAAGTGCATCTGTACGCATGACATCGAGATTTGCGCCGACATACGGCGCGAGATCCATCTTGTTGATGATCAGCAAGTCCGAGCGCGTGATGCCAGGCCCACCTTTGCGCGGGATTTTTTCGCCGGCGGCGACGTCGATGACATAGAGTGTGATGTCGGCAAGGTCGGGCGAAAAGGTTGCGGCAAGATTGTCGCCGCCGGATTCGATGAACACCACGTCAAGGTCGGGAAAGCGTCGGCGCATCTCGGCGATCGCCGCCAGATTGATCGACGCATCCTCGCGGATTGCTGTATGCGGACAGCCGCCGGTCTCGACGCCGATGATGCGTTCCACCGGCAGTGCCTGCACGCGATTGAGGATGAGTTCGTCCTCCTTTGTAAAGATATCATTGGTGATGACGCCGACCGAATAGCGATCGCGCATCGCTTTGCAGAGCATTTCGGTCAACGTTGTCTTGCCGGCGCCGACCGGGCCGCCGATACCGACGCGTAACGGGCCATTGGGTGATTTCATGAGCGGAATACTCGCGAATATTGCGTTTCGTGCCGCATCGACAGCAGGTCGGAGAAAAACGTCGACGAGCCCAGATCGTCGAGCGAGGAGCGCGCGGCCCGTGACGCCGCACGCAGGATCACGAGCTCGAGCGCCGTCAGCGCCGCAATGCCGTCGCGCTGGCCGAGCGGGACCAGACGAACCGCGGCCTGAATCAGGTTCGACGTGAAGGCATGAAGATAGGCCGTCAGCGTTTCAGGTAACGAGATCGAATGCAGCGCGGCGGCTATCCCGACAGCAACAGGATAGGAAATCGGTCGACCGTCCACGAGAGACGGGAATGGTCGAGGTCCTTCCGGGACGATCCACGCGGCGACGGCTTCGCCGAATGCGGCGCCTTGCAGTGTGGTCTCCATGTGCCGCTCCTTCGATCCGGCCATGGCTTCGACCAATTCCATCACCTCCTCGCAATCGCGGCCCGCGGCCGCTTCTCGCCACGCCTGGGCCAGCAGTACCGTATCATTCCAGCCCGAGCCACGTTCAACGAGATCGTCCAACCAACCCACGAGCGAGAGCCGGTCGCAAATCAGTCCGTCATGGACCGCGCGTTCAAGTCCGTGACTGTAGGCAAATGCGCCAACCGGAAAGGCCGGCGACAGCCAACTCATCAAACGTAAGAGGCGAGCCGGATTCTCAACTATGGTCATGGTGATGATCGTGCTCATGGTCATGTCCGTGCGCGTGACCATGATGTTCCTGATGATGATAGGCCCCATGCACCGGCTGGAAACGCTCAATCACCTCGATCACGGTCGTGCCGAGGCCCAGGAGCATATCGCGGATCACATGGTCGCGCTGGATCAGGATACGTTCCGGCTCGATCTGCGCGGCCAAATGCCGATTGCCGAGATGCCAGGCAAGGTGGCTGATCGGCACATTCGCGCTCGGTCGTATTTCGTAGAGTTTCTCGCGTGCAGCGATGATCACGATGGTGCGGCCATCCTCCAGCACCAGCACGTCGCCATCGGAAAACAGCACGGCCTCGGGCAGATCGACCATCACTTTGTCGCCCTGATCGGTGATGATCACCTTCCGGCGCAGATGGCGTTCGCTGGAATCGAGCACGACGGAGCCGAAAGGTTCGGCGGTGGCTTCATGGGCATGAGAAATGGCGCGAAGCATGATTGGCCTCAAAATAGAAAATACCGTTGCGCCATCGGCAAGATCGTTGCCGGTTCGCAGGTCAGGAGTTCGCCGTCGGCACGCACTTCATAGGTTTCCGGGTCGACCTCCATATGCGGCGTCGCGTCGTTCAGGATCATCGATGCCTTGGAGATGCCGCCGCGCGTGTTTTCCACGGCCACCATCTCCTTCGCCACGCCGAGCTTGCCTTGCAGGCCGGCGGCGAGCGCCACCTGACTGACGAAAGTCACGGACGACATCGCCGGCGCACGGCCAAAACCGCCGAACATCGGGCGATAATGCACCGGTTGCGGCGTCGGGATCGAGGCATTGGGGTCTCCCATCGGAGCCGCAGCAATCGTACCGCCCACCAGAACCATATCCGGTTTTACGCCGAAGAAAGCCGGACTCCACAAAACCAGATCGGCGCGCTTGCCGACTTCGATCGAGCCGACATGCTTCGACAGTCCTTGCGCGATCGCGGGGTTGATCGTGTATTTGGCGATATAGCGGCGCACACGCAGATTGTCATTGGCGCCCGTTTCACCGGGCAGCTGTCCGCGCTGCACCTTCATCTTGTGTGCGGTCTGCCAGGTTCGGATCAGCACCTCGCCGACGCGGCCCATCGCCTGGCTATCGGACGAGATAATCGAGAACGCGCCGATGTCGTGAAGAATGTCCTCCGCGGCGATCGTCTCCTTGCGGATGCGGCTTTCGGCGAATGCGATGTCCTCCGGAATCGACGGCGACAGGTGATGGCACACCATCAGCATGTCGAGATGCTCGGCGATGGTGTTTTGGGTATAGGGCCGCGTCGGGTTGGTGGAAGACGGGATTACATTCTGCAGCCCACACACCTTGATGATGTCCGGCGCGTGCCCGCCGCCCGCACCTTCGGTATGAAACGCGTGAATGGTGCGCCCCTTGAAGGCGGCAATCGTATCCTCGACAAAACCGCTCTCGTTCAGCGTATCGGTGTGGATCATCACCTGCACGTCATGATCATCGGCCACCGAGAGGCAATTGTCGATCGCGGCCGGCGTCGTGCCCCAGTCCTCATGCAGTTTTAGCGCGCAGGCACCGCCCTCGATCATTTCGATAAGCGCCGCCGGCTTCGAGGCATTGCCCTTGCCTGACAGGCCGAGATTGATCGGGAAGGCATCGAAACTCTGGATCATGCGCGCCAGATGCCAGGGGCCGGGTGTGCACGTGGTCGCCAGCGTGCCGTGCGCCGGGCCGGTGCCGCCGCCCAGCATAGTGGTGACGCCTGACATCAGCGCTTCTTCGATCTGTTGCGGGCAGATGAAATGGATATGCGCATCGATACCGCCGGCAGTGATGATTTTTCCCTCGCCAGCGATCGCTTCCGTCCCAGGGCCGATGACGATATCGACGCCGGGCTGCGTATCCGGATTGCCGGCCTTGCCGATCGCCACGATGCGCCCGTCCTTCAGCCCGACATCGGCCTTTACGATGCCCCAATGATCAACGATTAGCGCATTGGTGATCACGGTATCCACTGCGCCCTCGGCGCGCGACACCTGGCCTTGGCCCATGCCGTCGCGGATCACCTTGCCGCCGCCGAACTTCACCTCTTCGCCGTAGGTCGTGAAATCCCTCTCTACCTCGATGAACAGTTCCGTATCAGCAAGTCGAACCTTGTCGCCGACGGTCGGGCCATACATTCGGGCATAGGCGGCACGTGAAAGCGTTACGGGCATTAGAGCTTTCCCATCACCTGTTGGCGGAAGCCGTAGATTGCACGCCCGCCGCCGAACGGCACCAGCCGCACCTCGCGGCTTTGGCCGGGCTCGAAGCGCACCGCGGTGCCTGCGGGGATATCAAGCCGCATGCCGCGTGCAGCCGGGCGGTCGAAATCGAGCGCCGCGTTGGCTTCGAAGAAATGATAGTGCGAGCCGATCTGGATCGGCCGGTCGCCGGTATTGGCGATGAGCAATGTGATCTGAGCCGCGCCCGCGTTGAGCACGATGTCGCCTCTAGCGGGCAGGAACTCTCCGGGTATCATCGTCACATCCCCGCAAACAGCCAAAGTCCTCCGAGCGCCGTCAGTCCACCGACGAGGCGCGTCACCAAGGTTCCACCGAACCGCGCTGCGCCGAGGCCGATGGCAACGCCGATCCCGTGTAGTATCGCGGTCGCGAGCGCGAAACCGGCCATGAAGGGCAGGGCACCGGCTTCGCCCAACTCGCCGCCATGCGCATAGCCATGAAACAGCGCGAAGAAACCGACCATCGCCATGCCCACATACGTCGGCACCTGCAAGGCAACCAATGCCAGCAGTCCAAGAACCACAACCGACGCTGCAATGACGGGCTCGACGAAAGGCAACGGAGCGCCCACCAGCGCCGCCGCGAAGCCGGCCATCATCGCAATCAGGAATGCCGTCGGCACCGCCCAAATGGCGCGGCCGCCCAGAAGCGCTGCCCATAAGCCGACACCGACCATCGCCAGAATGTGGTCAGCGCCGGAAAACGGATGCGACAACCCTGCGGAGAGCGAGCCATGCTCGACAGGGTTCAGGTGCGCGAAGGCGGGGGTTGATGCCAGGAGCGTCAGGGTGGCGGTTATAACAACGAGGCGACGAGTCATGTTCTTTTCCCTCTACCGTATAGGCTCATGCACGGTGACCAGCTTGGTTCCGTCCGGAAAAGTCGCTTCCACCTGCACATCGTGGATCATCTCCGCGACGCCTTCCATCACTTGCTCGCGGCTGACCACATGCGCGCCTGCCTCCATCAGATCGGCGACCGAGCGGCCGTCGCGCGCACCCTCCACGACGAAATCGGTAATCAGCGCGATGGCCTCCGGATGGTTCAGCTTGACGCCGCGCTCCATTCGCTTGCGCGCGACGATGGCGGCCATCGCGACGAGCAGCTTGTCTTTTTCGCGTGGCGTGAGGTTCATACGGACTCCCTAGAGTTGCCAGGCTTTGGGTAGCGGTTGCCCGCCCAGCAGAAGCGTCAGAATAGGTTCGAGTCTTCGCCGGAGTAACAGGCCGCTGATCGCGGTCAGCCGAACGACGAGTTTACCGTTCCAGGCGCTGGCGCCGCCATCCTCGCCGAGCGCATCGCGCACCGGAGCCAGCAACCGCTCGAATTCGTTCCCGGCATAGAATACGGTGGCGAAAGCGGAGCGACCGCCCAGTGTTGCAGCGCTCGCCGTTATCTCGGCGATATTGCCATTCAGTCGCAAGTCGTCGGCGAAGATAAGCTTGCTGTCGCGGCGAACACGCCAGCGGTCACGCAGAGAGCCTGTACGCACGCGCTCGCCCATTGCCGTGCGTCCGAGCAGCACCGCCTCCACCGCGACGAATTCCGCGTCGCCTTCCAAATTCACGTTGAGACGGCGCGCCAGTCGCCCGCCATCGAACAGGATGCTCTCCTGCGGCAGCCAGGCCAGCCGGGCGCCGGGAGCCACATGCAGGTTATTTTCAACGACGGCATCGTTGCCGATGGAGCGGTAAATGCGTTCGCAAGCCTGCGTGGTCAGAACCGCCGTCGTATGAACGCCAAGCTCCGCCTCGACTCTGAACCGGTCGCCGCCGGTCAGTCCGCCGGCGGTATTGATGACGATGGCTTCAGGACACTGACCCGGCAGCGGTGTCGGCAATCTGATCTTGGCACAGCCTTCCTGAAACAGTGTGTGCAGCCGGCACGCCCCATCGCGCGTGCCAAAGGTGATACGCGCTCGCCCTTCGGCGCGCTGTAGTCGGCCCGATGTGTCAGAACATGAGGTGTCGACGTACATCCGGATCGTCCCGGCAATGGCTTCGCAAAGGGAGATTATCGCGTTCAGGGCCATGACCTCAATGCGGTTGGCGAGGTCTCGATCAAATCGTGCCGCGCGGAGAGGTCGCCCGGCGCGCTTCATAGGGCCATCTGCCGACCGATCTCGGCTGGATCGAGCGCTGCACGGTCGCAACGATATTTCACTGCGCCGCGATCCATCACGATGAAATCGTCGCCCAACTCGCACGCGAAATCGAGGTACTGCTCGACCAGCACGATGGCCATGTTGCCCAGATTGCGTAGATAGGAAATGGCGCGTCCGATGTCCTTGATGATCGAGGGCTGGATGCCTTCGGTCGGCTCGTCGAGCAGCAGCAACTTCGGCCGCATCACCAGCGCGCGCCCGATCGCGAGCTGTTGCTGTTGCCCGCCCGACAGGTCGCCGCCGCGTCGCGTCAGCATCGATTGCAGCACCGGAAAAAGCGCGAACACATCGTCGGGAATGCTGCGATCGCGTCGCTTCAGCGGGGCATAGCCGGTCTTGAGATTCTCCTCGACGGTCAGCAACGGAAATATCTCGCGGCCCTGCGGCACCAGCGATATGCCGCGCCTCGCTCGCTCATAGGGTTTGAGCGACGAGACATTGCTGCCGTCAAGGCTGATCGAGCCGCTCGCAATGGCCTGCTGACCGACCAGCGCACGCAACAGGCTGGTTTTGCCGACACCATTGCGGCCCAGCACGCAAGTTACCTTGCCGGGCTCGGCAGTCAGCGAGATGCCGCGCAAGGCCTGAGCGGCGCCGTAGAAAAGATTGATGTCCTTGATTTCCAGCATGGTTATTCTTTCCGTGCGCGAATTTTCGGGATCATGCGCTATCGCCCCAGGTAAACCTCGATCACGCGCTCATTCGCCGAAACCTGATCGATGGTTCCTTCCGCGAGCACCGATCCCTCGTGCAGACAGGTGACCCGAACGCCTAGCTCACGAATGAACGTCATGTCGTGTTCGACGACCACGACGGTCTTATCGCGATTGATGGTCTTGAGCAGTTCCGCGGTCTGATGAGTTTCGACATCGGTCATGCCGGCAACCGGTTCGTCGACCAGCAACAGTTTTGGATCTTGCGCCAGCAGCATTCCGATCTCGAGCCATTGCTTCTGGCCGTGTGAGAGGCTCCCCGCCAGCCGGTGCCGCGCGCTGGTCAGGCGGATGGTTTCGAGAACCTGATCGATCCGTTCGGAATCGGTCCGCGAATCTTGCCAGAACAAGGTGGTACGGACACGGTGATCGACGTTCAGGGCCAGCAGCAGATTATCTTCGACAGTCTGGCTTTCGAACACGGTCGGCTTCTGAAATTTCCGGCCGATGCCAAGTTCTGCGATCTGCGTTTCGTCGAGCCGCGTCAGGTCGGTGACGCCGTCGAACAGCACGTCGCCGCTGTCCGGCCTGGTTTTGCCGGTGATGATATCCATCATCGTCGTCTTGCCGGCGCCGTTAGGGCCGATGATCGCGCGCATTTCACCCGGCGCGATCGTCATCGACAAATTATTGATGGCATGAAAGCCATCGAACGAGACATGCACGCCGTCGAGATAGAGCATCGCCGATGTCTTGCGAGTATCCAGTGCATTCATGCGCTCACTCCGCCATGTGAGGTTTGATAGCGCCGTCCTCGAACGCGGCACTGGCGGCATCTTCCGTGAATCCGGCCGCTTGCCGCGAGTCTCGCCACGCATTCCAGGTGCCGACGATGCCTTTCGGCAACAGCAGGGTCACGAGAACGAAGAGGGCGCCGAGCATGAACAGCCAGTACGGGGCCAGCACGCCTGACGTGAATACGGTCTTGGCATAGTTGACCACGATGGCGCCCAGCGCCGCGCCGATCAGCGTGCCGCGGCCGCCGACCGCGACCCAGATCACCGCCTCGATGGAATTGCCCGGCGCGAATTCGCCCGGATTGATAATGCCAACCTGCGGCACATAGAGCGCGCCCGCAGCGCCTGCGATGCAGGCCGACAGCGTGAACACGAACAGCTTGTAGGATTCCACGCGATATCCCAGAAACCGGGTGCGGGACTCGGCATCGCGAATGGCGATCAAAACCTTGCCGAGCTTCGAGCCGACCACGGCGCGGCAGACCAGAAAACTGACCGCAAGCGCGAGGCAACTGAGCGCGAACAACGCCGCGCGCGTGCCTTCCGTCTGCACGTTGAAGCCGAGAATATCCTTGAAGTCGGTGAGGCCGTTGTTGCCGCCGAAGCCGAAATCGTTGCGAAAGAAGCCCAGCAGCAAGGCGTAGGTCATCGCCTGCGTGATGATCGACAGGTAAACGCCGGTCACGCGTGAGCGGAATGCCAGCCAGCCGAAGCAGAATGCAAGCAACCCCGGCACCAGCAGCACCATCAGCGCCGCGAACCAGAACATGTCGAACCCCTGCCAGTACCACGGCAGGGATTTCCAGTTCAGGAATACCATGAAGTCCGGCAGCACCGGATCGGCATAGACGCCGCGCGTGCCGATCTGGCG
>Ga0209952_1003521_pt1 | contig 10805 bp, 9 predicted proteins | sample ThiBiot_750_biof_2_FD_183951 | JGI IMG/M metagenome (GOLD analysis project Ga0209952, IMG submission 183951) | Wastewater bioreactor microbial communities from Cape Town, South Africa - Thiocy_cont_750_biof (SPAdes) | ecosystem: Engineered > Bioreactor > Thiocyanate-remediating >...
AAATCATTCAATGCAGCAATCGATGCTTTCGCTTTGCTCGCATCTTCCATGTGCTACAAGAAATCCTCTAGACCAAAGTGTAATTTCGAAACACGAACTTACAACAAACGCATAATCTTTAATAATCGTACATTCGAGTACTTTGCCGTATTTTTCGAATAATTCCTTTAGTTCAGTTGAACTAACTGACGACGGAATATTTCCGATGTAGAGTTTCGTTGGCATAATTTCAAACGAAAATAAAAATAAAATAAAAACTTGATAATAATCTCTTCTTCTTCTTCTTCTTCTACTTCTTCCTTCTGTTCTCTCTGTCTAAGAATCTTTCAGCCAATAGAAAGCCGATGGCTTTTGTTTCGATCGCCATTTATCATACAAATGAAACTTCATTTTGATTTGAAAATTTTCTCTCATCGTAATTTAATAAATTTCCGATCGATTGAATTTTATTTCGTTGAATTAGAAATTCTTTTCGTGAAAATTCACAACGAATAAATTAAGCGACACCTTGAGAGGCCTATTCCTTTCTTCATTTATTCGTTCTTTATTAGCCAGTATAAAATGATTGGTGAACTTCTTTGTTCAATATTCCCAAGCAATTGACCGAGATTAAGAGAGAAAGTGAGAGAGAGCGAGAGGAAAGAGCAGAGATAATCTTACAAAGAAGATATTGATCATGTTGCCCGAGAGAAGCAATAATCATTTGTGTTATCAAGCATTGCATCAACCTCGATTTCTTTCTTCTTTAGTACATTTTCATATTTTTGCACTCGTTTGTATTTGAGATGTCGTGGCTTTTTGGCTATAAGAAACCGGTGTCCGATCTTCCAGCACAAGGTGGTAGTGCGGGCGATGGAGTACCACCGCCATCAACAACAACAACGAATAATTCGGATCCAAAACAGTTCAGTGGCCGAGAATCGATTTATAAGTTCGATTCGACGGCGCTCGAACGTGCTGCTCAAGCAGCAAAGGAACTCGAACGATCACGTAAATTGTTTTCATCGATCGATTGATCATTTGTCACGTTTTTCGTAAAACCTTTCAGCTCATGCAAATCAAGCGTTTGATGTGGTTAAAATGCAAGAACAAACGAAACAATTAGAAATTCAAAAAGAAATGAAGGTTCGATATAAAAAAACTAACTCGAAATTGAGAAAGAAAACAATTTCCGTAGGAATTCGCACAACACGAAGAAGAAATTCGATTTCGTCATCAACAACAATTAAACGAAGAAAAACGACGGATGTTAAGCGAAGAAACTCAACATCAAAATGAGGTTTGCAGTTTTTATTTTCAAAACAATTCAATTTGTCTATCATTGTTCCGTTTAGCGAGCAAAATTTCAAGATCAATTAGCACGTAAACGAATGCAAGATCAAGCTGCTGAACAAGTAAATCTTCGTTCGATTTTGATTGAGATTTATTCGGAATTGTTTGACTAGGCTCGTTTGCAAGATGAAGAACGTCGACGTCAAGAAGATTCGGTTCGAAAACAAGAAGAAATGAAACAACGTTCAATTGAATATGCCGAACAAGTTCGTCATCAATACGAAATGAAACGTTTAGAAGCCGAATTAAAAGGCAAAGCTCAAATTGAACGTGAAAATCGAGAAATTTATCTCGAACAAATTAAATTAAAATCCGAAGAACAACGTAAAACCGTTCTCGAAAGTATCAAAACAGCTGGCAACGTTATTGGTACAGGTGTAACGACTTTACTCGAAAATCCGAATAAGATTCTTCTGGCTGTAAGTTCTCAATTCAAATTCGAGAACAAATCCAAAAGATGAATCGTGTTTTTTTAGACCGGTGGTATTACTTTACTTGCTCTCGGTGTTTATTCAGCTCGTGGTGCTACGCAAACAGCCGTGAAATATCTCGACTCTCGTCTTGGTAAACCATCATTGATTCGTGAAACATCTCGAACGACTCTCCTAACCACACTTCGTTCACCGGTGAAAACAGTTCGACGATATTTTTTCAGTAAAGCCGAAGATTCACTTCAAGGTGTCATTCTCGATCCGACACTCGAAGCTCGTCTACGTGAAATCGCGATTGCAACACGATTTACCAAACGAAATTACGGTCTTTTCAGAAATTTACTCATGCATGGACCACCTGGTACTGGTAAAACTCTATTTGCTAAGGTAAAAAGAACAACAACAAAAAAAGTGAATAAGATATAATTTCTATCTTTTTTTTTCTGCAGAAATTAGCTGCTCATTCAGGCCTTGATTATGCGATAATGACTGGTGGTGATGTTGCTCCACTTGGGCGTGAAGCTGTCACAGCGATTCATAAGGTATTTGATTGGTCTCAAACAAGTCGTCGTGGTTTGATCTTGTTTATTGATGAAGCTGATGCGTTTCTCCGAAAACGAGCAACAGTAAATTCTCGATTTTGTAGTCTGTTTTTGATTGATTGATTTTGCTTGTCGTGAAAAAGGAAAAAATCAGTGAAGATATGCGTGCTGCTTTGAACGCGTTTCTCTATCGAACGGGCGAACAGTCAAGTCGGTAGGTTCAAAGATTCTCTTTCATGATTTCCTGAATTTCAAAAATGATATTCTTTCGTTCTAGTTTTATGTTAGTTCTCGCGAGTAACGAACCAGAACAGTTCGATTGGGCCGTCAACGATCGGCTCGATGAAATGGTTGAATTCATCTTGCCAACTTTAGCTGAACGTCGTCGAATGACGTATCTCTATTTTGATAAGTATATTTTGAAATCAGCCGAACGTCGTCGGTGAGTTGACATTGTTGTTCGTTAAAAAATATCATCTCGATCTTGTTTTTTTTCTATCTATTAGTCCGATTAAAATTGGTGCTTTTGATTTCGAGAAGAAATGTGAAGAATTGGCAACGCGTACTGACGGATTTTCAGGTCGTGAAATAGCGAAATTGCTTGCAGCTTGTCAAGTTCGTTTGATTAAGATTTCTTTTTTTTTTCTTCTTCATTTGTCGTATTTTCTGTATTGTTTTAGGCATCGGCTTATGCATCTGAAGATGGCACGTTAACAGAAGAAATGATAAATAAAAAACTCGGCGATGCTCTTGAAAGTCATCGTAAGAAAGTCGAATGGCGTGCGGAAGAAGAACGTTAGAAGAAAAAAAATCTTTCTTAGGCTAATTTTTGTTCCTCAGTGATTTCACAGTGTTCGTTTTTTTGTTTGTTGTTGTTTTTGTTGTTATTTTTTTTTCATGCGTATTAAAAAATAACACAAACATCGCATTAGTAGTTTTCCGTTCGAATAAAAACAAGAGTCCGTTTGTTTTTCTTTTCAGATGTTATCAAGTCCGACTTATATCGATCACGGTCATGTCAATAGTCCAGTTTATCATTCAGGAATCGCTCAACAAACCAATACAGTAAGTCAATCGTTTTCTCGAGTACTTCGATCTTATTATACGACTAAGAGACCGAAGAAAAAGAAATCATACAATAAGCTCAAAAGGCGTTTTAGTCATTTTTTTTGCCATATTTGTCATTCTATTCTATGTTGTTCCTGTGTCTCAAATGAATTATGGATTGAACGCAAGGAATGAACGTTCTGCTCAATATATGACGAGAAGTAGAGGGAAGAGAAAAGAAGAAAAAAGAAAACGAGAATAGAGAGAAACAGTCAATCCAATGCGCATGAGAGTTTTTTTTCCTCGAATATTAGAAAAGTGGAAACAAACTGCAAGCATTGAAAGGAGAAAGGGGAAAAGCAGCGGCACGTCATTTCATCTGATTCTATTGCTCGTTTCATCTAACATAAAGTATTAGACATGGTTGTGAACATAGAAAGTACTGCTGTTCCATCATCTTCGGAAACCACTGATAATGCAGCGGTAAGACAAAAAAACAAAACGTGTATATTATTGTTTTTGTGTCAATAGGATTGAGAAAGATAAATACGAGTTAACCAGACGGAAATCGATTGATCTTAGTGTGTGTGTGTGTATATAGAACTAAGAAAACGATAAGGGGATTATTGTTTTTGAATGAATCATAAGTAAAAAAAACACGTGTTTTAATTATGAGAAGTCGAACAGATGAATTTCGAGATATGAAAATAGTTTTCAAGGTTAAAGAAAAATACAACTATTCCCAATTGGATGATGTTACATATTTATTGAATAAAGAAAAAGAGAAATCTCAGAATTTCTAAGCACATTCAACTGAGTTAACTGATCGTTGACCATTGAATGCTTGGTAAACTTTAGCTGTGCAGAAAACAATGTTTTCTGAGGCTGAGTGATGAGCTGAGAAAACAATACGGAAGTTAAGACCGTTGACGAGTTGAGTGGCAACACTGTAGACATCGATTGGTGTAACTTCAATGTTTTGTGTTTTAGCTAATTCAGTAACAGCAGCTTTAACCATGAGTTTGGTTGTTGGACTTTGAACAAGATCTGGACGATCGACAAAGCCACCCATGAGTTGACATTGAACGGCAAGAAATAATGATAAAGCGATGAGGATTTTAAACATGTTTAGTTTCGAGAGCGAGAGCGAGAGAGAGAGAGAGAGATAATAGTAATTGATCAAATGAATTTGAATCGTAACGAATGAAAGGATATTTTGTGATTTATATAGACGAATTTAATCTCAGATGAGAATGGAAACATATGTTGGACTTTAGATTATTGACTTACGAGATTGGAAACCCTCGTGAAATCATATCTATGCGCTCGTTAAGGACTATTGACAGTTTACTCTATGCAAATTGTCTCGTTTGTTACGTCAAATTATTACATTTAATTTTCTCTTTCGATTCATTCTGTCTATTGTTAACTAACAATAACAGAAAAACGTTTCATTTGTACTATTATACCTGGCATTCATCAATTCATTAGAACAACAAAGAAAATCAACGTGGGATATGATGTCATTCTTGACAGTTCTCTTTCTTCTCTCGAATATCATTTGAAATAGATTTGAGTAGAAGTTTTTTTTTGTGTTTTTATTTCATTTTCTACTCTCATGTCACTTGAGTTGCTTCTTAAAGAGAAAGTATCTATATTAAGCATTGCTGATTGACGAATGAATGATAGGCTTTGATATACAAAAACAAAATAATTACATATTTCTATCTCACACCGTCTAATTAAATATCTGAATTCGTTCCTTGTGTACATCACTCCTGCTGTTTGTGTTCACACAATATAAAAAGCAACAACAACAATTATTGACCGCTTTTTTTTTCCTATTTGCTCGATGATACGATCTCATCTCTTCTCTTCTTGATTGTATATCACTAACCGTAGAAACATATTGGTATTAGTTAAAATATAGACAACATCACCAGCAAATGAATCTTATCATACTCGATTATATTGACATAGAAAGAGAAGAGAAGAGAAGAGAAAAGAAAAGAAAAGAGCGTCGCTCAATCTTTATACATATGTCAGTCAGAGTTGCTCGTTGCTTTTACTACTACACCTAGGTTGAGTTTATACAAACAACATCTATTTTTTGTCTGTACTTAATGAAATATTATTTTCGAAACGTATTCAGGTTAAAATGACCCATACAAAAGCACGATTATCATCAGTAAGTTATATCTATTTTCTATAATATCGTTAGACATGAATTATTTTTGTCGTTCGATTATTAATAATATAATGAGAAAGGGGGAAAATTTTTTCTTTTTCATTCAGGATAAGAAATCGATTAATCGATCAATCGACAAATTCCTCTTCTTCGTTTTGCTTCTCCTGACTATGGAGACTAAAAAAAAGAAGGGGGAAAGAGGTACTAATGAAATTATGTTTATCCTGAATGTCGCCGTCATTGCTCTCTATCTTTTACTTCATCATCACACTATATTCTAATCATCGTCTCTATGCCACTCTTGCTCCCACTTCAGTTGCCGTTTCAGCTTATTGGTTTTAGTTACCATCCGATTGTTATTTCGTTTTCTCTTCTTCTTTTTACGAACAATTCTATATTTAATCTAAGTGGGAAAGCAAGAGAGAGAAAAAAAATAGAGAAGAAGACAAAAAAAAGAAAGAAACGAATCGATAAAGATGATAAAAGAATAAGAGTCGTAAGATGGACTGAAACTAGTAGCCGTTGCTGATGGTACTGCTGCTCGGCTCGAGTCAACGGATGATGACGGATGATTATTAAGAACAACGTTGCAAGACGTCAACCAGCGTTATTTCGAAGAGTCTAAGAACGGAACGATAGAGAAGAATCGCTTGTTTTGCATCGTCTAGTATTTGATGGCAGTTCGACTCTTGTTACTCTCGACGACGAGAAAATAAAAACGAGTAGTGTCATGTTTTGACTTAAACTATCTAATAAAGACAATAACTTAAACATGTCCACTGATATTACCAAAGAAAATCGTCTTGTATCAATAACCCGTCCATCAAGTATACAACTACCGCCATTGCCTGCAGTCAATTATCCATATTATCAACATCAAGTGAGAAAAACAAGACGAAATCTATTTTCATATACTTCTGACTGTGTGTTTCTCTTGTTCTATCCGATTTTTAAGAAACATAGACCAACATTTCGATGACTTCTTGTTTTGACGATTGCGAAGCGTGTTAGTTTAGATTTCTGTTGTTTTACTCCTCAAATGACTAAAGCGAGAATACACTAATGACTTTGAAAATGGTGTTATTTTTCTTAGTCTCAACAAATAATTGTGTTAGATCCAAATATAAAAGAAAAGAAACGGAAAAAGAAATGTCTAAAACAGTTCGTCGAACCTTGTTCTAATCATCATTATTATTATCATTTGTTTTTTTTATTCGTATATGACAAGCGAAGAAACAAAAAGAAAGAAAAGATATTTCCCTTGACACATACTGTTTCGAGTGTATGGGGGTTATATTTGCATTTAAGCACATTTCTTGATGTGGATAATTGCATCTACTTGACGAAACAGAACAACAAGTCAGTTGAGATTTTGTCAACGACTCTTGAATAAAAATGTCATCGAAACTAGCAGATTTGCTATTATCTTGAAACATAAACAAAGACCGATTATCAAATCTTCGCTTTTTGTTTTTGAATTTATTCCGTTGGCGAATGACACAGATGTTCCATCCGCCGTTCAATTTTTCTGTCAATAAGGAAGAGAGAATATACGATCTATCATCACATATGAACGCGTTCTAATGAGAACAGAACGAAATAACAACTCAAAAAAAAAAGAATGAATGCTCGTCTGTCTCGTTGACGAGAGTACAATACTGTTGGCAACATTTTTTTTTCTTCTCTTTCTCTCTCTCTCGCTTTCTCTTGCTCATTGTACACTGACTAGTCGTTTTTCTCTCTCTCTCGTGGCGAGTCGTGTACATTTGCAATCATCAAGATAGACATCTACGTGAAGAAGACGTTTAGTAAATGTCAATACTTTTGTTTTCGACAATATGACTGCGGTATGTGGTTTCAATTATTTTAATTAAATGCATCGAGTGATAACTTCAGCATAGAATTTTTCTTCGTCTTCTTCTTCTTCTCACATCTTGTTTTAATCGGTCAAAAGGCCAATATTTCTTCGTCATGTTCGAAGGACAATGTTTGTTTTTATTGGCATGTCTATATCGCCGTCGGTCATAGATTTATTTATTTCTTGTTAGTCTTTAATAATAAACTAATTACCGATAATATCTATAATCTCCGATGAAAACTATTTAATAGCTACTAGATCATAATGAATTATTAGTTTTTTTCTGTTGTCCTTTATCCTTCCTTCTCCCCTCTCTCTCTCTCTCTCTCGCTCTGTTTCATTGTTCGACAAGTTCTTGCCTTGTGGCATTAGGAAAAAAAGACAGAAGAAGAAAATACAGTGTATATCAATATTGAAGCAACGAAAAAGACCAAATAGAACAATTATAAACACTCGTTTATTTTTCTTCTTCTCGTGTTTTTGTTTGGATTCCTATGATACACATCGAGTACTGAACTAGTTATTGAAGAGAAGATTGCCGATCGATGAGCCGATTTGGATGCACCTTCGTGAGTAATCTATTATTTCTCTAAAAACGATCCGATCGATAAATATTCATTTTTAATAAAAACAACATCTGATATTCATTCATAACAAATGATTTCCCAATGATAAATAATAAATATCGAAATCGTTTAATCTACCAGAAACATGTCAGTTCTCAAATCATAAAAAAACAATTTTTATAACTTACTTCAATAAAACTAAAGAGAAGAATTTATTGACATATAGACATGAGATGATATAATCAAGATCGTATCTTAGTTCATAGATAAGAGCCTGTGATTGATGAGCTCATTGATTGATTTGCCCTTTTATTTTCTTAGTCTGATGGAAATTCAGGTTTTTTACGAGCTGCACGAGCAGGCAATCTCGAGAAGGTCTTGGAATACCTTCGTTCGTCAATTGATATAAATACAAGCAATGCCAATGGATTAAATGCGTTACATTTAGCCGCAAAGTAAAAAAAGCACCGCTGTTTTCTAATAATAATATGTTTTTCTATAAAGGGAGGGTCATGTAAATATCGTTCAAGAACTTCTTTCACGTGGTGCAAATGTGAATGCAGCAACAAAGGTTTTTACCAATCGAAATCACTAATTCAGTCGATTCGAATGAACTTTTCGCTTTTTTTTATAGAAAGGAAACACTGCTCTTCATATAGCATCATTGGCTGGTCAAGATGAAGTTGTTAAACTTTTAGTTAAATATAATGGAAATATAAATTGTCAATCACAGAATGGTTTTACTCCTTTGTATATGGCTGCTCGTATGTGTTTTTTGCTTTTGTTTCGATAAGAGATTAGAAATTCGTTGTGTTCGAAATTGATTTCAGAGGAGAATCATCTTGAAGTGGTTAAATTTCTGCTCGCTAATGGCGCTAATCAAAGTTTAGCTACTGAAGTACGAACATTTTGTTTTATCGATTGATCAAAGAATGAAAATATTTGTTCTAAAGGATGGATTCACACCGTTGGCTGTTAGTCTTCAACAAGGTCATGATAAAGTGGTAGCTATACTTTTAGAAAATGATTCAAAAGGTTCAAAAGTTCGTCTACCCGCTCTACATATTGCCGCAAAGAAAAATGACACAAAAGCTGCCGCCTTACTCTTACAAGGCGACAGTCAACCTGACCTCAATTATAAGGTATGTACAGAAGAAAGAAATCAAATCGATTTCGAAAGAATGTGTCTCTTGTTTTCCTAATAAAATTTCTGAGATAATTAGGAGGGAGGTTTTGTCAATTGTACGACAAAGGTTTGTTTATTCATATGTCAGTCTTTATGTTGTCTGTTTGCGTCGTCGTCGTTCTGTTTCTCGATTATTTGTTGTTCATTTTCTTTTTCGTTTTGTCTACATGTTTTTTGTCTTTTCAGCTTGGAAGAGTAAGCATACATAGTCGTATATGAATAACTAACATTTCTTTACTAACATCAGTTATTTTTCAAACAACAACAAAAAAAAACTGCAGACTAGTAGTTGTTGCATGCATAAAAAAAAACGACAATTTGAGATACAATGGAATTGATTGATGATCGTTTTTTTAGTCTGGATTTACACCGTTACATATAGCAGCTCATTATGGTAATTTGGAAGTAGCTCGTTTATTGATTGAACGAGGTGCAGATGTCAACTATGCAGCTAGCGTATGTCGAATGAATGAACGGCAGAGTTTGATTAATTTTTGTTTTCTGTATAGCAAAATATTACGCCTTTACATGTGTCATCGAAATGGGGAAAGGATAATTTGGTTAAATTATTATTGGAAAAAGGCGGACAAATTGATGCTAAAACTAAAGATGGTCTTAGTAAGTCAAGAAGATTGATTGATGATCGATTACGATTTGTAATATTGAAATGAATTTTTAGCACCACTTCATTGTGCAGCTCGATCGGGACATGATCAAGTAGTTGATTTGCTACTTGAAAATGGCGCTCCGTTTGGTGCGAAAACAAAAAATGGACTTTCAGCACTGCATATGGGTACGTTTTCTACTTTTATAACAAAAAAAAACAATTTAATTTTCATTTTATTTTGGTCGTTTCTAGCTGCACAAGGAGATCACGTTGATGCTGCACGAATTTTACTTTATTACAAATCGACATTAGTCGATGATGTTAGTTCGGTAGGTTTTTATTTCGAAAGAAAAAAAAAATTTTTCATTTCTTTTGTTCTTTTTTCTAAGGATTATTTATCTGCATTACATGTTGCTTCACATTGTGGAAATTACAATGTAGCTAAACTTCTTTGTGAACGTCGTGCTGATGTGAATGCTAAAGCTTTAAATGGTTTTTCATGTTTACATATTGCTTGTAAAAAGAATCGTTTGAAATTAGTTGAACTTTTAATTTCAAATGATGCCGATATCGAAGCCAAAACGGAATCAGGTCTAACAAGTTTACACGTGGCTGCATTTGTCGGTAGTCATGATATTGTTGTTTATTTATTACAACATGGAGCATTTATCGATGCTGTTACTATTCGAGGTGAAACACCATTACATCTCGCAGCACGAAATAATCAAGTTGAAATCGTTCAAACATTACTTCGTTATGGCGCCTTGGTTGATGCCAAAGCTAAAGAAGCACAAACTTGTTTGCATCTTGCGACACGTTTGGGAAATATTGAGATTGTTAATTTATTATTAAAAGCCAATGCTTTTGTTGATAGTGAAACTAAAGATGGATATTCAAGTTTACATATTGCAGCTAAAGAAGGACAAGAAGAAATCGCTAGTCTATTAATCGATCATGGAGCAAATTTAAACCTATTTACCAAACGAAATTTTTCGGCATTACATATCTGTAGTAAATACGGAAATATTAAAGTTGCCAATCTTCTCTT
>Ga0209952_1003524_pt1 | contig 10798 bp, 8 predicted proteins | sample ThiBiot_750_biof_2_FD_183951 | JGI IMG/M metagenome (GOLD analysis project Ga0209952, IMG submission 183951) | Wastewater bioreactor microbial communities from Cape Town, South Africa - Thiocy_cont_750_biof (SPAdes) | ecosystem: Engineered > Bioreactor > Thiocyanate-remediating >...
TCAGCCCGAGCTGCCAGTGCAGCGCGAGCACGATCCCCATCAGCGTCGCGACGCCCTTGCCGCCGCGGAAGCCGAGCCAGATCGGGTAGCAATGGCCGAAGAATGCCCCCGCCGCCGCCAGCGGCGCATCGCCGGGGAAAAGCCGGTCGACGATCAGCACCGCGGCGAAGCCCTTGGCCATATCGAGCAGCAGCGTCGCCGCCGCGAGCCCCTTGCGGCCGGTGCGCAGCACGTTGGTCGCGCCGATATTGCCCGAGCCGATCTTGCGCAGATCGCCCGCGCCGAACGCGCGGGTCAGGATCACCCCGAACGGGATCGACCCCAGCAGATAGCCGATCAGCAGCGCGGCGGTCGGCGCGGACGAGAGGAATCCGGTTTCCAGTGTAGAGGCCCCCTATGACGAAACGCCCTTTAGCCTGAAAGCGGAGGGCGGTCTTGTATTTTGTCGTCATTGGCGGGGCTGGCAACTGCGCCTTTTGTCTCTCTTCTCCCCTCCCTGGAAGGGAGGGGGCGGGGGTGGGTTGGTGTGGGGGGCACCGGGATCGCATCCTCGCAGGCCAACCCACCCCCAGTCCCTCCCTTGTTCAAGGGGAGGGGAGAAAGAAGGAAGCGGGCTTGTCTGGCGCGCGAACCGGCCTAATTGCTCGCACCGATGAGTGACACGCGGCCCGTCCTGTTCTTCGATTCGGGGGTCGGCGGGCTGTCGATCGTCGCGCCGGCACGACGCGCGCTGCCCGCCGCGCAATTCGTCTATGTCGCCGATTCGGCGGGTTTTCCTTATGGCACCAAGACCGAGGCGGAGATCGCCGCGCGGGTGCCGGCGCTGCTCGGGCGGCTCGCCGAACGCTATCGCCCGCGGCTGATCGTCATCGCCTGCAACACCGCCTCGACGATCGCGCTGGCGGCGGTGCGCGCGGCGCTCGATCTGCCGATCGTCGGCACCGTCCCCGCGATCAAGCCGGCGGCGACGATGAGCGTCACGCGGACGATCGGGGTGCTCGGCACCGAGGCGACCGTGCGCCAGGCCTATGTCGATGATCTCGCGCGGCGCTTCGCCGCCGATTGCCGGGTGATCCGTCACGGCTCGGCCGAGCTGGTCCAGCTCGCCGAGGCGAAGCTGCGCGGCGAGCCGACCGATACGGCGCGATACAAAGCGGTGCTCGCCGGGCTGTTCGATCAGCCGGGGGGCGAGCGGATCGACGTGATCGTCAACGCCTGCACGCATTTCCCGCTGGTCGAGGCGGAGCTTGCCGCCGCCGCCGCGCCGCATGCGGTGCGCTTTGTCGACGGCGGGGAGGGGATCGCGCGGCGAATCGTCCATCTCACCGAAGGGCAGGATATCGCCCGCGCCGCCGCCGACGTCGCGGTCTTCACCGGCGAAGGCGGCGAAAAGCTCGCCCCCGCGCTCGCCGGCTACGGCTTCGCGCGGATCGAGCGGCTGTAGCGCGGGCACGACCGGCGCGGGCGATCAGTGCAAGCGAGGATTTCCGCTGGCGCTGCTGCTGACATGACGGTAAGCGACCGGGACATGAGCATCGAGCATAATGAGGCGCGGCCAGTGGATTATGGACGCGTCTTCAATCAGGCGATCGACCGGCTGCATGCCGAGGGGCGGTATCGCGTGTTCATCGATATCCTGCGCAACAAAGGGGCTTACCCCAATGCGCGCTGCTTCGCCGGGCATAACGGGCCGAAGCCGATCACGGTATGGTGCTCGAACGACTATCTCGCGATGGGGCAGCACCCCAAGGTGATCGCGGCGATGGAGGAAGCGCTCCACGACGTCGGCGCCGGCTCGGGCGGCACCCGCAACATCGGCGGCAACACGCATTACCACGTCGATCTCGAAGCCGAACTCGCTGATCTGCACGGCAAGGAAGGCGCGCTGCTTTTCACCTCGGGCTATGTCTCGAACGAGGCGACGCTGGCGACGGTGGCGAAGGTGCTGCCGGGCTGCATCATCTTTTCGGACGAGCTCAACCACGCCAGCATGATCGCGGGGATCCGCAATTCGGGCTGCGAGAAGCATGTCTTCCGCCACAACGATCTGGCGCATCTCGAGGAATTGCTCGCCGCGGCCGATCCGTCGCTGCCCAAGCTGATCGCGTTCGAGAGCGTCTATTCGATGGAGGGCGACGTCGCGCCGATTGCGGCGATCTGCGACCTGGCCGACAAATATAATGCGCTGACCTATCTCGACGAGGTCCATGCCGTCGGGATGTACGGCGCGCGCGGCGGCGGGATTTCCGAGCGCGACGCGGTGGCCGATCGGCTGACGATCATCGAGGGCACGCTGGGCAAGGCGTTCGGCGTGATGGGCGGCTATATCGCCGCCGACAAGGTGATCATCGACGTGATCCGCAGCTATGCGCCGGGGTTCATCTTCACCACCTCGCTGTCGCCGGTACTGGTGGCGGGGGTGCTGGCGAGCGTGCGTCACCTCAAGCAGAGCTCGGTCGAGCGCGACGGGCAGCACGAAGCCGCCGCGAAGCTCAAGGCGATGTTCGTCGAGGCCAATCTGCCGGTGATGCTGGGCGAGACGCATATCGTCCCGGTGCAGGTCGGCGATCCGGTGAAGGCGAAGAAGATCAGCGATATCCTGCTCGCCGAATATGGAATCTACGTCCAGCCGATCAATTACCCCACCGTGCCGCGCGGCACCGAACGGCTGCGCTTCACCCCCGGCCCGACGCATAGCGAAGCGATGATGCGCGAGCTGACCCAGGCGCTGGTCGAGATCTGGGACCGGCTGGAGATGCGCAAGGCGGCGTGAGGGGTTAACGCCCTATCGCCGTTCGCCCTGAGCTTGTCGAAGGGCTGCACTTCTTTCCGCGGAAGAAAAGGGCAGGGCTTCGACAAGCTCAGCCCGAACGGGGATGGGCAAGCCTTTCCATCGCCCAACCCGCCGCCTCGCGCACCACCTCGTTCGGGTCGTCGAGCAGCGGCGCCACCGCCGCCTGCAATCCGGCGTCCCCGCTATTCCCCGCCGCGATCAGGCAGTTGCGCATCATGCGATCGCGCCCGATGCGCTTGATCGGCGATCCCGAAAACACCTGGCGGAACGTCGCATCGTCGAGCGCGAGCAATTCGGCGAGCCGCGGCGCGGCGAGTTCCGCGCGCGGCAGGAAGGCGCGGTTGGCGCGCGCCGCTTCGGCGAATTTGTTCCACGGGCAGGCGGCGAGGCAATCGTCGCAGCCGTAGATGCGGTTGCCCAGCGCCGCGCGGAATTCCACCGGGATCGGCCCGGCGTGCTCGATCGTGAGATAGGAGATGCAGCGCCGCGCATCGAGCCGATAGGGCGCGGGAAAGGCATCGGTCGGGCAGGCGCGCTGGCACGCGTCGCACGAGCCGCACCGGTCCCGCCCCGCCACGTCGGGCGTCAGCGACAGCGTGGTGTAGATCGCGCCGAGAAACAGCCAGCTCCCGTCGGTGCGGCTGACGAGATTGGTGTGCTTGCCCTGCCAGCCGAGCCCGGCGGCCGCTGCCAGCGGCTTTTCCATCACCGGCGCGGTATCGACGAATACCTTGAGATCGCCCCCCGCCTCCGCGACCAGCCAGCGCGCGAGCGCCTTGAGCGCCTTCTTGACGATATCGTGATAATCGACCCCCTGCGCATAGACCGAGATCCGCGCGCGCGCCAGCCGCATCGGGTCCTCGCGTGGGGCATAGCTCATCCCGAGCGCGATCACGCTTTGCACCTCGGGCCACAATGCCGCGGGGCTTTCGCGCTGATGCGCGCGCGTCTCCATCCACAGCATGTCGCCGTGCGCGCCCTCGGCGAGCCATTGGTGCAGTCGTTCGGCGGTGCGCGGCGCGGCATCGGCGCGCGCGATGCCGCAGGCGGCGAAACCGAGCTCGGCCGCCTTCTCCTTCAGTCGAATGTCGAGGGGAGTATTTACTTCCACCTTTTCCCGCTAGCACATGGAGGAGAGCATGAGCGACACTCCAGCGATCACCGCCACTGGCCTCGTCAAGCGTTTCGGCGGACGGCGCGTCGTGGACGGCGTCGATCTCATCGTTCCCCAGGGGATGGTCTATGGCGTGCTCGGCCCCAATGGCGCGGGCAAGACGACCACGCTGCGGATGCTGCTCGGCATCATCGAGCCCGACGAGGGCAGCCGCACGCTGCTCGGCTATGGGCATCCGCGCGCGGCGAGCGATCTCGTCGGCTATCTCCCCGAGGAGCGGGGACTCTATCCCGCGATGAAGGCGCGCGAGGCGATCGCCTTCATGGGCGCGCTGCGCGGGCTGCCCTGGGCCGAGGGGCGGCGGCGCGCGGTGGCGATGCTCGAGGCGAACGGCCTCGGCCATGCTGCCGATCAGAAGATTCGCAAGCTTTCGAAGGGGATGGCGCAGCTCGTTCAATTGCTCGGCTCGGTCGTCCACCAGCCCGAGCTGATCGTGCTCGACGAACCCTTCTCCGGGCTCGATCCGGTCAATCAGGAGCGGCTGGAGGCGCTGATCCTCGCCGAGCGCGATCGCGGCGCGACGATCCTGTTCTCGACGCATGTCATGGCGCACGCGCAGCGGCTGTGCGACCGGCTGGCGATCATCGCAGGCGGCACCCGCCGTTTCGAGGGGACGGTGGAGGAAGCGCGCGCGCTGCTGCCGCAGCAGGTGCATTATGTGCCGCATTTCCCCGATGCGGCGATCCGCGCGCAATTGCCGCCCGATGCCGTGCCGGCGGGGGAGGGGTGGCGGTTCGAATTGCCGCGCGACGGGATCGAAGGCCTGCTCCGCCGGCTGATCGATGCGGGCTACGGCATTTCCGGGCTGTCGATCGAACGCCCCGGCCTCCACGAGGCGTTCGTCCGCATCGTCGGCGATGCCGCGCGGGAGGAGGTAGCGTGAGCCACGCCCGCTTTCCCGCACCCGCTTGTGTCCCCGCGAAGGCGGCGACCCAGTCTGGGTTCCCGCCTTCGCGGGAGCACATCTCGTTCGTCGGAATGTCGGCATGAGGCTCCCCCGCGCGCTCCGCCAGACGCTGACGATCGCCCGGCGCGATTTCGTCGCGACGGTATTCACCCCGATCTTCCTCCTGTTCCTGCTCGCGCCGGTGATCATGGGGTCGTTCGCGACGATCGGCAGCCTGGGGGCGATGAACGCGTCTGCCGGATCGGCAGCCAAGGCGCGGCTGGTGGCGATCGCCCCCGCGCGCGAGGCGGCGTTGCTGCGCGATGCCGATGCCGCGCTCCGCCCGTTGTTCCCGCGCGATGCCCGTCCGCCGACGCTCGAGATTCGCGCGCCGTCGGGCCATGCCGCCGCGCCGCGCGAGATGCTCGCCAGCGCCGGCACCGATGTCGAGGCGGTGCTGACCGGGCCGCTCGATCGCCCGCAGATCGTGCGCGCCGGCGATGCGCGGCACGATGCGGCCTATCTCGCCGCGCTTGCCGATCGCGCGTTGCGCATGTCGCGCGATCCGGCGGCGCGCTCCGTCCCGGAGATCAGCATCGCGCCGCGCGGCGCGCCGAGCGCGGGCGGGCGCAGCGCCTCCGGGTTCCTCGCGGTGTTCGGGGTGTTCTTCCTCACCCTGTTCCTGTCGGGGCAGGTGGTCGGGACGATGGCGGAGGAGCGCAACAACAAGGTGATCGAGGTGCTCGCCGCCGCAGTGCCGCTGGAAAGCGTATTCCTCGGCAAATTGCTCGGCATGTTCGGGGTGGCGGCGATGTTCGTCGCTTTCTGGGGCGTGGTGCTGAGCCAGATCGGCGCGATGCTGCCGGACGGGCTCGATGCCTTTACCCCGGCGGTCGGGCTGGTGCCGTTCGCCTTGCTGTTCGTCGCTTATTTCACGATGGCCTATCTGTTGCTCGGCTCGGTGTTCCTCGGGGTCGGCGCGCAGGCCTCGACGATGCGCGAGATCCAGATGCTGTCGCTGCCGATCACGATCGTGCAGGTCGCGATGTTCGGTCTCTCCTCCGCCGCCGCCGCGAACCCCGATGCGCCGATCGCGCTGGTCGCGGCGGTGGTACCGCTGTCTTCGCCCTTCGCGATGGCGGGGCGCGCCGCGATCGAACCGGAAATCTGGCCGCATCTGCTCGCGCTCGGCTGGCAGGCCTTGTGGGTGGCGATCTTCATCATGATCGGCGCGCGGCTGTTCCGCCGCGGCGTGCTGCAATCGGGCAGTCCGGCCGGCGCGTGGCGCAAACTGTTCGGCCGATCCGGCCGGACCCGCGAGCGCGTCGGCTATTGACATTTGTGTCAGCTATGGCTTTCCTTGTGCCAGGATGAGGAGATAGCCATGGCTACGTTGGCGACGAACGCGCTCGAAACCTTTGACGTCGATCCGCTCGATGTCAGCCGGGCGGAGCTGTACCGCGACGATACGTGGCACGAACCCTTTGCAAAACTGCGCGCAACCGCGCCGGTCTATAAGACCGAGCATTCGGCCTATGGCACCTATTGGTCGGTCTCCACCTACAAGCCGATCGTCGAGGTCGAGTCGCTGCCCGATCTCTATTCGTCCGAAGCGGGGGGCATCACGCTCGCCGACTTCATCGAGGATTCGGACGTGCGCATGCCGATGTTCATCGCGCGCGATCGCCCGGTGCACACCGGCCAGCGCCGCACCGTCTCGCCGGCGTTCACCCCGTCGGAAATGGTGCGCATGTCGGCGGATATCCGCCGCCGCACCGAGGAGGTGCTCGATAGCCTGCCGTGGGGCAAGGAATTCGACTGGGTCGATACCGTCTCGATCGAGCTGACCACCCAGATGCTGGCGATCCTGTTCGATTTCCCGTGGGAGGATCGCCGCAAGCTGACCTTCTGGTCGGACTGGGCGGGCGATATCGAACTGGTCAAGAGCGAGGAGCTGCGCAAGCAGCGGCTCGAATATATGTATGAATGCGGGGCCTATTTCCAGAATCTGTGGAACCAGAAGGTCGGCAAGCCGCAGACGCCGGATCTGATCAGCATGATGATCCATTCGGACGCGATGAGCCACATGGATCATTTCGAATTCATCGGAAACCTGATCCTGCTGATCGTCGGCGGCAACGATACGACGCGCAACACGATGTCGGGGCTGGTCTATGGCCTCGACCAATTCCCCGACGAGCGCGCCAAGCTCGAGGCGGATCCGGCGCTGATCCCCAATGCGGTGAGCGAAACGATCCGCTGGCAGACCCCCTTGTCGCACATGCGCCGCACCGCGACCGCGGATACCGAGCTGATGGGGCAAGAGATCAAGGCCGGCGACAAGCTCGCGCTCTGGTATATCTCCGCCAATCGCGACGAGACGGTGTTCGGCGGGGATGCCGACAAGCTCGTGGTCGATCGCCCGAATGCGCGGCGCCATCTCGCCTTCGGGCACGGCATCCACCGCTGCGTCGGCGCACGGCTGGCCGAATTACAGGTCGGCATCCTGATGGAGGAAATGGCCAAGCGCCGGATGCGGGTGAACCTGACCGGCGGGGTCGAGCGCGTCTCGGCCTGCTTCGTCCACGGCTATCGCAAGATGCCGGTCGAACTCACCAAATACTGACCGCCGGGACACAAAATTACGATTTACAGACCTGCGCGGACACGATATCGGTCCGCGTGATGTTTCAGATGGTCAAAACCATTAGCACCAAGCCGACCCGCGCGAGCGGGGCGGTCTGGTCGTGCTGACGGTTTAACCCCAGGCCACCGGACACAGCCCCGCCGAAGCGCGGGGCGGCCTTGAACGACAAGTCCGAAACCAACCCCGCGCCTCCGCTCAAGACAGGAGACGCGTTTCAATGACCTCTTTCCGCACCTCGCCCGATCGCCTCAATGTCGGTGTCGTCGGCGCCACCGGCCTTGTCGGCGGCATGATGCTGTCGCTGCTCGCCGAGCGCAATTTCCCGCTGACCTCGCTGCGGCTGTTCGCCTCGGCACGCTCGGCGGGCTCGACGCTGCCGTTCCGCGGCGCTGAGATCGTGGTCGAGGATGCGGAGACCGCCGATTTCGCCGGGCTCGATATCGTCTTCTTTTCCGCCGGGGGCTCCACCTCGAAGGCGCTGGCCGGCAAGGTCGCGGCGGCGGGCGGCGTGGTGATCGACAATAGCTCGGCGTGGCGCGGCGATCCCGAGGTTCCGCTGGTTGTCGCCGAGGTCAACCCGGAGGCGCTGCGCGAACTGCCCAAGGGGATCATCGCCAACCCCAATTGCACGACGATGGCGGCGATGCCGGTGCTCAAGCCGCTCCACGATGCGGCGGGGCTCAAGCGGATCGTCGCGAGCACCTATCAGGCGGTGTCGGGCGGCGGGATGGAGGGCGTCAACGTCCTGCACCGCCAGATCGTCGCGGGCGCCGAGGGGAGCGCCGCGCTGGCGCGGGACGGCGGCGCGGTCGATCTCGGCGAGCCGGAAAAGTGGGCGGTGCCGATCGGCTATAACGTCGTCCCGCTCAATTATGTGATGGCCGAGGAAGGCTATACCGAGGAGGAGATCAAGCTGCGCGACGAGAGCCGCAAAATCCTCGGCATTGCCGGATTGGCGGTCTCCGCGACCTGCGTGCGCGTCCCGGTGTTCACCGGCCACTCGCTCTCGATGAACGTCGAATTCGAGCGGCCGATCACCCCGGCGCAGGCGACCGAATTGCTCGCGCATGCGCAAGGGGTCGAGCTGGCCGAGGTGCCCAACCCGCTCGACGCGACCGGCAAGGACCCGGTGTTCGTCGGTCGCGTGCGCCGCGATCCCACCGTCGCGCACGGCCTCGCGCTGTTCGTCGCGGGGGACAATCTGCGCAAGGGCGCCGCGCTCAATGCGGTGCAGATCGCCGAAGTGCTGCTCGAACAGGGGCGGTGAGATCGCCGACGGTGAAGCCTCGGCGGTGATGCCGGGGCTTCGCTATCCCTTTGCCAAGCCCGCGTGCCGGCGGTATTTCCCGCCGGCGAAAAAGGGGGGCAGGGATGACAGGGATCGAAGCGGGCGCGGATATCGCCACCGGGGCGTTGATCGCGCGCGCGGTCGAGCCGGCGGAGGATCGCGCCGCGCACGGCGGCCACGATAGCGGGGTCTGCCTCAATTGCGGCACCACGCTGATCGGCACGCATTGCCACGCCTGCGGCCAGGCGGGGCATGTCCATCGCACGCTCGGCGCGATCGGGCACGATATCGCGCACGGCGTGTTCCATTTCGACGGCAAGATCTGGCGTACCTTGCCGATGCTCGCGTTTCATCCGGGCGATCTCACGCGGCGCTATATCGCGGGCGAGCGGATGCGCTTCGTCTCGCCGCTGGCGATCTTCCTGTTCGCGGTGTTCCTGATGTTCGCGATCGTCGCCAGCCTGCCCGGCTGGCATATGGACGGCGGGAATTTCCTCAAGCCCGGGGTCAACGGCGGGCCGAGGCCGCCAAGAAGAAGGCCGAGCAGGAGCGCCAGGCCAAGGTGCGCGCCGACAACTGCGCGCGCGCCAAGCTGGCCAAGGAACAGCGCAAGGCCGATCCCGATCAGGCCCGCATCGCCACGCTGCAGCAGCGGATCGGCAAGGCCGACGAAGCCGCGCGCACGATCGGCAATGCGCAGAAAGTGCTCGGCGGCCCGCCGGGCGCCGCCGCCGCCGAAGCACCGCTGCCCGACGAAAATTGGTTCGAGGCCAGGATGCGCCACGCGCGCGAGAACCCCGAGCTGCTGCTCTACAAGATGAAGAACAGCGCGTATAAATACAGCTGGGCGCTGATCCCGATCTCGCTGCCGTTCGTGTGGCTGCTGTTTCCGTTCAGCCGGCGCTACGGGCTGTACGACCATGCGGTGTTCACCACTTATTCGTTGACCTTCATGTCGCTGCTGACGGTGGTGCTGGCGGTGCTCGCCGCGGCGGGGGTGCCCGAATGGATGCTGTGGACCGCGGCGGGCATCATCCCGCCGGTGCATATCTACAAGCAATTGAAGGGCGCCTATCGCCTGAGCCGCCTGACGGCCGGCATCCGCACCGCGCTGCTGAGCCTGATGATCCTGTGCGGGGTGATCCCGATCTTCTCGGTGCTGCTGGTTTATATGGGGGTGGGGTAGGGCGCATCGGCTCCGCCCACCGTCATCCCAGCGCAAGCTGGGATCGCGTGCCGCAGGCGTCGCCCTTGCCGCCCGAGATCCCAGCTTGCGCTGGGATGACGGGGATCAACAAAAAACCCCGGCGGGTTACGCCGGGGTTTTTCGTTTCAGTCTCGTCCGCCCGGTCAGGTCCCGGCGGGCGAGGGGTTACCGAATGGCCCGGTCGGCCGCCGCGTCTTGGGCACCGAGGTGCCCGCCGCCGCGACGATCGTCGTCTTGGGGCCGTTGTCGATCCGCCCGATTTCCTCGCCGGCGATCAGCTTCTTGATCTCGTCGCCGGTCAGCGTCTCATATTCGAGTAGCGCCCCGGCCAAAGCGTGGAGCTGGTCGATATGCTCGCTCAGCACCTGCTTGGCGCGGTTCAGCCCGCCCTCGACGATCGAGCGGATCTCGTCGTCGATCAGCTGCTGCGTCTGGTTCGACATCCGCACCGGCTGCGACGCCGAATAACCGAGGAAGCTCTCGCCCTCCGGCTGCGAATATTCGACCGGGCCGACCTTGTCTGACATGCCCCATTTGGTGACCATGTCGCGCGCCAGCCCGGTGGCGTATTGGATGTCGCCCGAGGCGCCCGACGAGACCTTGTCGTAGCCGAAGATCACTTCCTCGGCGACGCGCCCGCCCATCGCCACCGCGAGGTTCGCGTACATCTTGTCGCGGTGATAGCTGTACGAATCGCGCTCCGGCAGCCGCATCACCATCCCCAAAGCGCGGCCGCGCGGGATGATCGTCGCCTTGTGGATCGGGTCCGACGCGGTTTCGTGGAGCGCGACGATCGCGTGCC
>Ga0209952_1003535_pt1 | contig 10769 bp, 10 predicted proteins | sample ThiBiot_750_biof_2_FD_183951 | JGI IMG/M metagenome (GOLD analysis project Ga0209952, IMG submission 183951) | Wastewater bioreactor microbial communities from Cape Town, South Africa - Thiocy_cont_750_biof (SPAdes) | ecosystem: Engineered > Bioreactor > Thiocyanate-remediating >...
AGTACTAAAATAAACATTTGTATAAGTTGGCAATGAAACAAATGGTGTTAAACAAAGAGCTTGATATTCATTGAGAATAATTCCGTTAACAACTGTTGAATAACCAAAACGACATTTGATATGTGATTCGCTGATATTGTTAAAACATGGACCTTGAATTGTTATTGGTGTTAAACCAAGTTGTGAACCACGACGTGGTTGAAAAGCTAAATTCGATATATTGCCACAGCCACCGAGTGTAATTGTATCTGTATCAACTCGAAAAACAAATAGACCAGCAACATCAACATTACTGATGTTCACTAATTCAGTAATACGACTTGTTCTTGAATGAGGTAACATTTCAAAGACAATTCCATCACCAGCATTGAAACCAGCTTGACCTGAAATTCCACTTGTAGAACTTGCAATAGTCCATTGAATTTGATTATAGAGAAGAAAAACAAAACTACGGAGTTCATCTGTTGCAAGAACAATTTGAAATGTATTTGTTGCGCTTGTGCGCTGCTCATAGGCACCAACTCGATACCAAGTTCCTGTTATCACCATTGTTGGATTAAATGAACGTTCACCGGGAAAATAATCTCGAACATATTGTGATGCTTTACTGAATACACCCGTACTTGTTTCATTACTATAAATTTGATAATAAACTTTATTTCCACCTGGAATATTTCCTCGTGTATCAATGTCCGACCAAAATCCAGCTATAAGTCGACTATCATTACCTATTGGAAATGCTATTGGAACATATGTAGATATTGGCCCAAGAAATGAGAAAAGACCATTGTTAGCCAAATAGATTTGACGATGATTATTATTAAAATATGGGAATATGCGTGGTAATGACAATTTCGATGTACTTCCGTCATCATTAGGTGGAAGCTGTTGATCATTCGCAGGTGTTCCATATGGAAAAAATTCACTCAAAGGTACACTTTGAATGGCAACTACCAAACATAAAAGAATGAGAGTAGTACTCATGGTTTACGATAAAATGAATTCTCAGACGGGAAATCGCTGGTATTTATACTCTTTCTCTCTTCCGATATATTTTCGCTGAAAAACTGTAGGTAGGTTTCTTACAACACTCAATTCATGAAGATAATAAAATACATCATAATCTCAATAAATATTGATACTGATACTTGTTAGCCGAAATCGTTTTATCGTCATAATATGTTTTATATATTAACGTACTTCCTCGCAATAAAAATAAATCGACAGTTTTATTTCATCTGTCTATATCAATAAAAAAAACATGATTTAGTTGAAATACTGACAATAATGCCCCCTACGTAAAATATGATCTAAACCAATTAAAATAAATCGAATTCGTTTCTTTTTTCTTTTTGAATACATAAATCATCTCATGGCGAAACGATCGAATTCGTTTGTTTATGAAAAATTAGTTTCTAAAATTCAAAAAATACAAAATCAAATTATCAAAACCAACAAAATTCTTGATGATCGATGGGGAAATCGAAAGAAACAAAAAACCGAAGAATTCCAATCACGTTCATTTACATTTATTGATCCATTTCGAAATCAAACGACAATCAAATTTATGGATCATGAATCGATGACAATTGTTTTTAAAAAATACAAAAAGAATTATGTGCCAAAATATCTTCATAAATATATTAAAATCGGAAAACTCATTGATAATCAAATTCTGTCATTAACTGAATGTGAATTGATAAAAACTGTGTGTCCGAATACGACGCTGGATTCTCATTTGAAACATATTGTGAATTAATTGTACAGACCAACAGCTATACATATTTCGGACCCTCAAAACTTGTACTTAATGTGCGTCTTACTGAAAACATGGAAACTATTCAAAAACAAATCAATGAAAGCCTACGATGTGAAAATTTGAACTTCAAATCGTTGACACTTGAGAATGATGGTAAATCATTCAAGAAGAATTGGAATGAAGGAACAGCATTGAAATTGAATGATACAATTCTTTCTACTCAACTTTATCAAGATAATTGCATTATCTTAGCAAAAGGCAAGAACATGGTATAGGAAAAGCTCTTTTTTTTCTCAATTTCATGTTAGATTTTACAGGATCCGTCTTCCAATATTATTGCTACTACTGGAATTTTAGACACAGATGAATCATCATCATCATCACTCAACGAAGGCCGACGGATTTTCGGTCGAATACTTGAAGAGGGACGTACACTTACGTTAGTGAACACTTTTGGTCAGTCCCGGTGGTGTTCACATTAGAAAGATTTGACTGAAAAAATTGTATTTTCTTGATTAAAACTATCACAAAGTTCATTTTACTATTAAATAACAGCATCAGCTACAGTTACAGTCCCATCATCGTACAAAGTTATCTGCATATTAGGTCGAAAACCACATTGTTCATGAGTATATCCAAGTTGATTGCTTAGAATTCTCGTCGAATTAACCGTAAAATTTGTTGATTGATGAGTATGTCCATAGACCCATAAACGAACTGGATCAACACAATCCGTATGATGATCATTAACAAATGCATCGTTGATAGTAGCTTTTGTATCGCTTCGACGACCACAAGGTGCATGATGTGTAATAATAACAACATGTTCTCGATTGTGTCGTGCCATTTCAATCTGTTGTAACAGCCAAGCATATTGTTCATCATGCCATGTATTTGTATCGTTGACTGTAATTGCACGTGCGCTCGTTTTATCTTCGTTTAATGTTCCAATACAACGATAATCATTGAGACGTTGACTAACTGTTGCAACGGATATTGGACGAACATGCGTCCAAAGAGTAGTGCCAAGTATTCGAACATTATTCGGAAGTAAATAACTATCTTGTTGCAAGAAATGAATACGTGGATGAAGACTATTGAGTTGTCGTAATTGTTGAAGACGTTGTTCGTAAATTCCTTGATAAAAACAATGATTACCAGCAACATAGAAAATATGTTCGAATCGTTGACATTGATCAAGCAAAAACTTGCTCAATGTTGGAATATCCGGTCGGCCAATATCTCCAGCGAGAATTAGAATCGGTGCTACTACCGGAAATACCGGTGGATTTACATTAGGAAATTCTAAATGTAAATCACTCATAAGCATCGTTTGAAAGATTGGTTTTGCACCTGATGCAAGCGTAGCCATGTTACGAAATAACAGGCATAAAATCGTGATGACTCAGTATTGCACAACGTTTTTACAATTCTGTCATCATAAAAACAAATGATGATTTTCGTTTACTCATTCAATCGTTTAATAAACACGCTATTGTTCTCCCTCAATGCATGATGAATTAATAAAAAAAAGAAAAAGAAAAATAGCATTTGTTTTTTCCTTTCTTTCTTTAGGAAATCAATGATTGAGACACAATAGTTTCATTTGAGAGTTTCTTTTTCACCCATCGATTAACATCAAACTTTGATTGGCTGTGACATTCTGAAAGCAAACGGAAATTTCACTAAAGAAAAAAAAAACGCCAACTCCAAGTACTTTGTTGTTCTATCAATTGCATTAACTCATAATTTGATCGATGTGAATATTTGCACTTTTCGCCGAATGGACACGAACCGGTTTGAGTCCATTTATGACATATTTTTTTCGTTCGTTCTTCAGATAAAATCTCGATTGGCTCTAAAACCGATACGCATGTCTATCGGCCTACGTTAAAAACTCAATTACCTTTGAATTGTTGATAGTAAATTTTCTTCTTATGAATATGTTGCGCAGTTTTATTATGCGTTTTTCGATGCATCATGCCCGGAGGTAATTGTTTGTCACAGAAATCACAAAAATATCTTCGACCCATCTTCAATTCAATAGATGTATGCGTATATTTAGATAGATTTTTAAATAAAAACGAAAACATAAGAGAGAGAAAAAAAGAATGACAGAAAGTTCGAAATCACATTGATCCTAATGCATAAAAGAAGAAAACAAAACACCGGTTTGACTAAGAAACACTTGAAAATGAATTGCGTTTGTTTTTTGTTAACTTGATCGACTATTAAACTGAGATAATTGATTCAATGTTGTTGTGACATTTTGCAGCGCATTGTGAGTTGTTATTAGAACCGATTGCAGATTGGTTAATTGTTTTTGATAATATTCTTCTTGTTTTTTCAATAACATTGACCATTCGTTATCATTTTGCTGAGAACTAGATAAAAATGAGGGTGTGGCTGTGAGAGAGAGAGAGAGAGAAAAAAAAAGAATCTTACGAATATCGATGTAGCCAAACGGGATAGTTTTGTACAAGACGATCAGTCATATGATCGATTTGATTCAATTTAACACAGAGAAATATATTTACAACTAGTAAAAGTATCATTCTAAAAGCGAATAAATTTTGTATTTGATGTTAAATATTCAAATATTTACGTTAATATACAAAATGACATAATAAATTTATTTTTTGATAACGAAGTTCCATCAGTTTGAACAAGAATTTCATCTAGAAATTTGAAATTCATGCGAAATCTTCGGCAATAATCTATCGATTTACTTATTAATTCTTCTTCGTCATCGTCATCTTGTTGCGTGTTAATCGATAAATCATTATTGAGAGAATTGAGATCTTCGGATGCATGTCGTTGATGCGATTCGTTTTTCATTTCTGTTTGATCCTGATTATTCGCACGATTCAATTTTCGTGCTTGTTTCGACGATTCCTGATCCAAACGTTTCACTAATCGATCAATCGAATGTTAGAGAAGCAAGAAAAAACGATGAAAACTCGACTTACTTAAGTCGGTATACGAATCTTGCAGCGCGGCCATGGCGTTTTTTTCGATGAAAGCTGAACGAGCACAAAGAATATGACATTTAATAAATCGAGAGATCGAGTTTTTGATTTGAATTTTTTTCATAGTTAAAAATGTTCTCGGAATGCCGAGCGGGTTCGATCTCTTATTTAACTCATTCTGCTTTTTTCTTCCTTCTATCAGATGACGCCATACGCGTCAACGATCGTACGATACAACAGAAAGGAAGAAAAAAAACGACAACACGGAGAAAGAAAGATAAAAAAACTAACATGAATCGTACGATACGATGGCGTGATTCTTACTTTTAATAATAGCCATGAGACTTTTGATGTATCTCACTTCGCTTGTGACTTTCAAATGACATTTATTTGGGCCGATTTGAACGAGACAGTAACGAGTAGCGACGTAGAATGAATCGGCGTATTTGATGCCTTCGTTTCGAACTTCCGTATCGATGATGTAGAACGATTTCGATGATTCACTGTCGATTATCTGAGCGAGAAATTCGATTTTACAAGAGATTTAATCGAAAATTCTACTTGTTTTTCTGTCGAACAGATCGTAGTCGAGCCGAAAACGGCCGTCACGCCGACTTTATACGTGCATTGACGTTCACGTTTATCGCTTTCGCTGTTAACCTGCCAATCAGCACTTCGATAATCTGCAAACAAAAATCAAAATGCAAATGAAAAACATTTTAAAAAAAAGTCTAACCTTTGATTCGCCGAGAGGCTCGATAGGCATTGAGAAAGTCATTTTCGCCAAAAATCCGGTCGAATAAATGTTCGACGGACATCGAATACGTTCGATTGATGATTTCCGTGGCGAGATGAGTTTTACACGGGCAAATCGAGAGATAACTGATCTCGATCGGAATATTCACGCTGTCGTCATCGGTTTGATGTTCACAACGTGATGATACACTCGATCGATCGTCGTCCTGCTGAATCGATGACGGCGAATTCATAATAATATTATTCGCAATTCTCTAATGAATCAAAGCAAAACAATTGAGACCAAAAAAACAACAACAGATTGTCGGTTTTTTCTCTACGGAGGATTAGATACGTACATCGTATTTTGCGGTGGTTGCTGGACTTGATGAACTTGTGTTGAGAGAGGATTTGGTTTGATCATCGTCGTCGTCGGTTGCGATGTCTAAATCATCGCCGTAGTTCTCTCGAATGATGTTCCACAGCTGTTGACCGCCGACCGGCTAAAATGACGAATTTTTTTTGTTTCGTTTCTTTTTTTCTCGAAGTTTTACTTGATTTAGTCGAGCAGCGGTCCAGATTTTCTCGATAATTCCAAAAGTTTTATCTCGAGTGACGAAACTCGCGAAGAAATATTTCTCTCCTTTCTCTGTTCTCACTTCGATCGCATTCGAAATGACTTTCGCTGTTTTCTCTCGTGTAATACCCGAAACATCCTTTAAATTCAACTCCAACGTCGATTTCCAATTGAGAATATTCGCATAGAAACACAAGTAATTCGATGAAATATACATTCGACCTTGCGCTAAGATGTCTCGTTGCCACGCACACGAATAATCTAAACGAACAGTTTATTTGCCAATCGTTTCGTTTGGACTTACCAACGATCAATCGTTCGGTCGGTGGAAGACTTTTGAATAGTTTTCTGAATTCATCATTTCGTTGTCGATAAGTCGATTGAAATGGCTGAAAAAAAAACAACGGCAAAAACTCGATTTTCTGAGTTCAAACAAAATCAAAATGCTAAAGCATTAAATTATGATCATTTCCAGAGTAAAGCTGATTAGTATCTTGATTTTACTTCACTCTCAAACGATTTGCTCAAATCAAACGAATTTGTTCGTCGAAATCTCGCCAATTGTCGATCGTCTTCGCCCGACCACGATCGTCGATATTTGGTAAACGATTGTGCATCGGCGATGTTTGCCGACGCATTGGCAACGATATTTTCGTTGTTACATTGTTTTTCGCTCGTGATTGACCCGCCCGAACAAATTTCGAGATCGAATTGAGGTTTTGAAATCGTCGAATGAATTTCCGTCGACGACGGATGCGTCGAGAGAAACGACCGGAGACTTTCTCTTGAACTTTGATTCTCGGAATCGAGCGTGTTGATTTCGATGGGCGTTGAATTCGTTCGATGATAATCAACTGTTAAATGTTTATTTCGTTTCGATTTGAAAAAACTTTTCGTACGAGAAAATGAACGAACACTATCCATCGTCGAAAGAGCACCGATGTGTATGTTTAGGGAGATATATCACGCTCTTTTGCCCTTTTTCGTAATCAAATTTACCTATTACTTTTGCGAAGAGAAAGAGAAAATGTTTGACTCATTCAAGCGTTGAAATGATGAGGAGAAAGAGAAAAAAGTGTGTTGGTTTCTCACGTACATTGTACCATGCTTTCTTCTTCTTCGATGTTGATACCGGCGAGGATTTTTCGTCGAGAATTTGTTTCGTTTTCGGTGTTGATTTTCGTCGGAGTTCGTCTTTGGCGTTGTTGTTGCTGATTGATGATTCGTTGGTGGTTAACGATGGAAGATCTTCGGTGCTTAGAGATTTAAATGGTTCGCTTTTGTTTCGTCGATGATCGATTCGACGTTGTTTCGTTTGCAGATAGGATAATGAGGACGAATCTAATGTTTCAAGTGAATCATTCTGTTCGGAACCGAGATTGGAATTGATCGATGGCGATGTGACGATTACTGTTGTTGCATTCTCATTCTCATTGACTGTTTCTGAGGCATCGGAAGTCGAATTTTCTGTGGTATTTACATTTGCTGGAGTGGGAGTTGGAGGTTCGGATTCTTCATTCATTGTTTTCGAATCCATCGATGCACTATTTCAGCAAAAAAAAAAAAGAAACGAAATATAATGATCGTCATTAATAAGTAATTAAGAAATCAAGAATGAGCAGCGAATGACACCTGAAGAAGTGTTTACTCCGAGCCATGAAATTGTCCAACGGAGGCAAGGAAACAATCCGTCGATGGACGGTTGAATTTCTCTCGGTTCTATATTGCATACTAGAGACACAAAAGACTCTCTTATGGAAAGAAGAAGAAAAAAAGGCATATGAAATATCGTCCGATTCTCGTCTTATCTTTTACGTACCTTGACAAATGTTCTTTTGTGTGACGTAATACAATCTGGAAAAAAAAACCAAATACAATTTACCATTTATTTGCAAGACAATAAGCAAAGAGACGATTAGTTTTATTTGAGAGCAACAAACACGAAAAAAAAAAGCGAGATTAAATTTACGACGATTGACATGTGATGATCAGATCGAGTCCTTCCTTCACCTTACGATGGCGGTCGATTGTGTCTACAAAAACAAAACAAAACAAAATATATTCTTAACGAAAATCGTCGAAAAAGTTTGACCAGTAAAACAACTGCGTGATCATCTTAAATGCAAATGAGATATACGGTCATGGCGAACGAGAGCAAAGTGCGAGTGTAAGAACACAAAAGATTAGAATGAATCATTTTGTGTTTGATAAGCTCGAGTGAAAGGAACTCTTACGTTTTCCAGGTTTTGTGAAGAATAAAAAATACGACGAAGGCAATCATACAAACGATGCCTACGACGATATACGCCCAGCCGAGAAAAGGATTTTTTCCACCCATCCATGAAGTCGTACTAATAATAAATTGTTTACGACCCGAGAAGCTCGACACAGGATAATCTTAATCGAACATTTTTTCAACAAAAAAAACACAGTTTTATAAAATTTTTTACTGTATTCAACTGTTAACGTGTAATTTCCTTGGGGTAAACCGCTTTGAAATGATCCCGTGCTCATCGAAGTTAATTTTCGGTATAATTTTCGAAATGTTGGCATTGCTGCCGTGCGCATCCAAACGATGAAATCCTCGTTTTGATAACCGTTATTACTCAAGTTCGATCGGTCGAAATCCCATGCAGTTATTTGCCAATTAGGCGGACGAGTGTCATTGGTGAAATCTAAGCAAACAAATGCATCAATCGAATGAACAATTCACAGATTTTCGTTACAATTGTCGGGATCCGATGGATTTTTGAATTTAACTGCTCGGTCAGTTGTCCAAGTGATGCCGGTTTTGTCAACTGGGACAGGTACAGTTCCAAACGAGAGAGTTAACGTGTCTGTGAAACGAAAACGAAAAAGAAAATCTAGTAGAATGAATGAATGAATGAAATGAACCATTGAATTTTGAATTGGCAATTGCACCACAAGGTCGATAGTCGAGATCGGTGCCGTTCGAGAGTTTTTGATAAGGTTGACAATCGACACCGACACGATCGGTTTTGCCTAATAGTTGACTGTCGTCACGAGATTTAACGTAACGACGATGGTTTTGATAGTAATTAACTAAACCATAGTAGAAATAAACATCTCCCTACAAAATTCATCGAATGACGAGTTCGTATGAGTGAAAATTTTGTTGACAAACTGTGTATGCTTTGTCTAAGATGAAGTTGATGGTACAATCACATTTAACACCAGTAAAATTTGCGTCTCGTAAAACATCAGCGCATGTTTTGCTGGGTGTTGATGAACTTTTGCAGTTTGAGTCTGTGTAGTCGAGTTTATATTCCAATACCTTTAAGAAAAGACAAAATAATCTTTGAAATGTTTGTTTTCTTTTTGTTCTTCGTACACGTTCAGAAGTAATTACAAGAACAATACCAATTGGAATGAACAAGAGACCGATGATGAGAAAAACGGGTAATGCGGTATCGGCTGTTATAATAGGCTGCCATGCTGGTAAACGTTGTTGTTTGAAAGCTGTGTCTTTAAAATGAAAAATGACTTCGAGAGAATTTTGTTAAACGAGAGAATTTACCAGCTGGTTTTTTGCTTTTCTGTTCGTCTTGATTTCCTGCATTTTCAGATTGATTAGACATTCTCGATGGCTTTTACTTTCAATGTTTTAATTATCTGCCATAGTGAATCAACAATAAAACGAATGAAACATCATCTGTTCTATTCAATGATGACTCATCAATCACAATGACATCTGTATATTCTTACAGGAAAACTTTTTTTTCAAGTAAACATTTCAAATTAATATTTTATCACAAATTTTTCACATCGGTTTAACAAACAATACAAAAAAAAGATCATGTCTATAAATAGATGTCGCTATCTACTACGATTAGGAATTCAATGCATACTATTTACTACCGGCTATTCTATATAAACATAATCAAACAAGTTTCCACAACAGTCTTCAATGCTCTATCACTTATTATCTTAATATTAATATTTTTACCACACACTCAAATCAAAATCAACAGAACCATTCTAACAAACAACATGCTACAATTAAACAACACTATCAAATGATTTCTCAAACATTTTATTAGCTGAAAAATTAATTATGAACATTATCCTCACAGAAGCAATTTATGTGTTCAAGTACGTTTTCAAATTCCGGTCAACATATTCGACAACACTCACATCATACAACATCAAATCACAAACGAACACTACTCACCACACTTCTGTTCACCTCTTTTGCTCACTTCCGATCAACATATTCGACAACACTCACATCATACAACATCAAATCACAAACGAACACTACTCACCACACTTCTGTTCACCTCTTTTGCTCACTTCCGATCAACATATTCGACAACACTCACATCATACAACATCAAATCACAAACGAACACTACTCACCACACTTCTGTTCACCTCTTTTGCTCACTTCCGATCAACATATTCGACAACACTCACATCATACAACATCAAATCACAAACGAACACTACTCACCACACTTCTGTTCACCTCTTTTGCTCACTTCCGATCAACATATTCGACAACACTCACATCATACAACATCAAATCACAAACGAACACTACTCACCACACTTCTGTTCACCTCTTTTGCTCACTTCCGATCAACATATTCGACAACACTCACATCATACAACATCAAATCACAAACGAACACTACTCACCACACTTCTGTTCACCTCTTTTGCTCACTTCCGATCAACATATTCGACAACACTCACATCATACAAC
>Ga0209952_1003537_pt1 | contig 10757 bp, 14 predicted proteins | sample ThiBiot_750_biof_2_FD_183951 | JGI IMG/M metagenome (GOLD analysis project Ga0209952, IMG submission 183951) | Wastewater bioreactor microbial communities from Cape Town, South Africa - Thiocy_cont_750_biof (SPAdes) | ecosystem: Engineered > Bioreactor > Thiocyanate-remediating >...
TCTTTTGTTAAATTCGAATAACAGAAAAAATATTCTCGAAGCAAACGAAACCATTCGATAGCCATCGATTGATTCATTTCGAAGTTATTTGTTAATGATTGAAGAACAGTTATTGTTTTTTGTTCTACAGATTTTAATAGATCAGAAGATTTCAAATCATTGGATGTTAATAAAATGCCGATTGCAAACCAGAATTGTTCATGAAATTGAATTTGTATGAGAAGATCTCGAACGAAATTCGATTGACGTAGATAATCTTTGCCTTGTTGAATTGAACAGATTGTTAAAATCAATGTATTTAACTCATCGACAAGATCTGTTTGTTGACAGAGATTGGAAAAATTTGCTCGAATTATTGAATAGAAACTTTCATTGATATGAATCGAAAGAATTTGATTCATCAAACGAATACAACGACTGATGAGCAATGAACATTGACTATTCCAGATTGATTTTAGTGATGGAATCAATGAGATTTTCGATTGAATACCATTCGATAATAAACAATAATCGAAACAAGTGATGAGAAAAAATCTCGAACGAATATGAATCGTTTCGTTGCAAAGGTTTTCTTGACAAAAATCTTCAGCTAATCGAATGAATAAATTCGATTTTAGAGATTTGTAAATTGACCTTTCGAGAATAGGATGAATGAATTGTTGATTTGAATAGAGAAGAATTAATGAATTCAAACAACGATATAAAACATCGACGACATCAGTTTGTTTTGCTTGAACATCGGATGTTTCCGTTTGAAGATGAATTTCATCGGTTGATAAATCATCATCCTAAACATGACAAATTAATACGAAGAAAAAAGAACATCTCGAATTGACATACGGATAGATGTTCGCAGTCACGTTCAATCAGAATGTCGATGATTTGTGCAAGAATTTGAAGGAAATTTTCATTGAGAAATAAATCGATATTGACAAATTGGTTTTGTTCTTGTTCGTTTAAATATTCGGAGAGAAATTTATATAATTGATGAATATAAAATATAGCTCGATATTCATCGCCGTTAAAAGTTCGATTTTGAAGCCATATGCTGAATAAATTCATTGACCATGTTTGAATTAAGTCAAATATTGGATGTGTTAGTAAATTCCAATGAAATTGTTCGTTTGTCATGCATGATATCGATTGACAAATTAAGGATAATGATGAAAGTTGATGTTGTGGTGGACAAGCATGAAATAATGCGAGAATTTCATCGAAATGTTCATCAGGTGTTGATGATGAAATTGTACATAATTGTCGTATTTCGTTCATGTTAAGTTTGTCAGACAGACAGACAGACATACATATGATTTCTTCATCACATCATTTATATACTTCAATCTTTGAAAATCGAGAACAAAAGAAGAGAACTTCTGATGATTGAATTCAAGTGTAGTTATGAACAGAACAAGAAAAAGGTGAAATCTCGTCGATGATAAACGATCGAAGAAATATTACATCTAATCGCCTATACTCGAATGTTAATTAAATCGAAAAGAATAACATTTCTATGGTTATGAAACCATACAAACAGATTACTGTTCGTGTAAGATATGTTATTACTTAAAAATGAGTTTGAAATTTGTTTATTTAAGCAATTCGAAATCACACCATCTGTATTTTTGCAGTAAAACAAATGAGAATAGGATCAAGACTACACAAAAACATTGGAAGCAGTGATACAACATGTCAAAATATTATCATTTTAATTGAAATTAAGTTGAATTACAGTTAGCCTTATTCAAAAGTATCTTGATATAACTTGGTATAGCATTTATGAAAGCAATATCAGAATATCCATCGTTATTAAAATCAGCAATACCGACAACATCTGTTAGACTGTTAACTTCACTTATAATTGTAGTTGGCGCATTAAAATCACCATTATCTTTTCCATAGAGAATGCTAATGCCAAATAGTATGACATCGGTAAAAATGATATCTGAATAACCATCATTGTTAAAATCATGAACATAAGGTTGAATAAGCGTATCACCTTGATTGATAGAAAGAAGTTTTCTTTCACCAAATGAACCGTTACCAAATCCAATCATAATACCAAATTCACTTGGAGTATAAGAAATAATTATATCCAATAGAGTGTCATTATTGAAATCTGCAAAAGACATTTTATATGGATCTAAACCGCCACCAGTAAAAGATGTTATTTCTGCTTGAAAACTGCCATTACCATAACCAAGATATGAGCCTACCTCTCTAGACATAGTATACGTAAACGAAATATCGAAGTAGCCATCGTTATTTAAATCAGCAGCATATATATACGCTATCATCCCGATCGGATCTAACGAAAGAGTTTGTTCTAATGAAAAACTTCCATTTCCATATCCAGTATACAGATAAATTTCATTTGATTGATAATTAATACGCGCCATATCCAAATATGTATCGCTATTAAAATCAGCAAAACCTATCGAGTTTAACCTCAAATTAATATACTCCAGATACACTGGCCTAGATTCAAAAGTTCCATCACCATTTCCAAGTATAATACCCACATAATAGTATATGTTATCGATAAAGGCAATATCAAAATTGTTATCATTATTGATATCATGGACAAGCATATTTCCAAATTCTCCGAAATAAATTGTTGAACTTGTGATTACAGCTGCAAACGTTCCATCTCCATTTCCTGGCGACAAATAAATATCTGTATTCATCAAGAAACTAAAGACAATATCAGTCATATTATCATTGTTGAAATCGCCCACAGTCAACGTTAGTGGGAAAAAAGGCGAATCATCAAATATTTCCAGTTCTATTAATTCAAATTGCGCTTCACATATAGCTTCTAGCAAAAAAAAAACTTTGTAAGTATTATCAAAAATCTAATTTCAATTCATCATACGATATGCTGTCGTCGTTGTCATGATAGTAACTGTCGAATTAAGACTCATAGAAAAGGTCGAATTAACTACGAGAATGACATGAATTCATTTTATATCCTTATTTTATTAAATAAATCATACTTATTAAGGTGGCTTTCTGTTCTTCTTGTTTCGTATAAATTGAAAATAAAATAATAAATGTTATTAAACACATTGCTGTTAAACATATTGAAATAGTTTTCCAAATAGATTGAACTGATGATAAAGGACTTAAATTTAAAAAATTTAATTAGATATATGATCGAAAAACAAGAAGACATAGACATACTTTGTTGAAATTGATTCACTTGTAGTTATATGAGAAATTTGAATAGATGACTCAAATGGAACGATAGTCGTCTGCTTCTTTCGTCGATATATCGAATAAATAATACGAACTATTTTTGGTGAAATCCATTTGAGCACAATCATTAGACCACCTTGAATACCAAGCAAAAAGGTAATTGTATAAACGATATCAACTCGTTGTACATATGTATATGCACATATTGAAGGTGAACATTTTTTAAAATAAGATAAATAATCTATTTGTATTTTCCATTCTTCAATAAATGTATTATCAAGAAGTTTATCTATGGTTGTATCTGTTGAAAATCGACTGATTTTCGAAAGAGCAGATATAGATGGACCATTGTAATCAATATATTGTTGAATAAGATTAACACATGATTGATTATAGAAACATTCAAGAGTCGAAGAACGAAATGATTCAGTTGGTAGACAACCAATTTTTAATCCTTGTAAAGGAATGCTTGTTTCCAATGAGTCTATTAAAATGAAATTGGCTTGACTTGTACAGTTTGAATGTAAATCACAAGAACAATTATCATCATAAACTATAGCTTGAGTAGGTATAAATGCGCTGTCAGAGATTAGTGGAGGAGAAATATATTCAAAATTAGTTCGGTATGTTGATATGATACCATTACCGTGATTTAAACTTCGAATTAAGAAAAAAAGAGTTCTGATTGTGTTCGATGAGTTTGATTTTACTTGTTCGATTAATGTTGAAAGTTTCTCATTAAAATCAATTTCCGATGTAAGTTGAACAGTAACATATAATGAAGATACGAATTCATCTATAGCATCACTAACTGATTGAGTAGATAATTCACATAAACCATTGAGAAATTGTAGATGAGCAGAAAATATTCGACGATAATCTCTTTGATGATAATTTGATATATTATAAATTAAATTTGATGTAAAATTAGTTCGCCATTCATTTGAAGCAAATGGACTTGAACAAATCTATGGAATCAATGTATTACGTAAAATAATGAATGATATTCTTCTTTCTTATTACCTCATGAAATTCGGATTGAATCTGAACAAATTGATCATATTTAAATGCAATTAGTTGACATGAACATTTCAATTTATCTCCATATTTGTCTATCAATTGATTGTAAGAGTTAAATGATGGTTCTTGAAAAGTTTTCGTAATAACTACAGGTTTAATAAGACTATATAATGTAAGAACAATAAAGCTAATAATTAGCAGAAGTAAATAGAGTCGAGTAGCCCATTGACCAAGATATTTAGCTGTTATTTGATCAATATTACTTCCAAGATCTCTTCTGGCAAAAACATTCAAATCAAGTAAAGTTTGAAAAATGAACTTGGGTAGTGTTTGTATCTTGTTTTTCAATTGAGTAAATCGACTGTCTTGTTGTTGTTGAATCTGTTGTTGATTGTCATTTGTTGACATGAAGCGAAATATAAGTGTGACTAAATGTGGTGTTATTAGACGCAGTAAAAAAACCAGACCACCAATCATTGATACGAATACTATGATAATTTCAATAATAGTGTTAGTGCGAATAAATTGAGTATAAGTACAATAAGTTGGTGAACATGTTTCATAAAAGTCTTTGTATGAAAACGAGACTTGCCATTGTTCGATCATTACATTTTGAACAATTTCCAAAATTGATGTATTCGGGGGAAAACGAGTCGAAGTTGAATTATATATAAGCGGTTGAATATCAAACCATTCAGATTGCACAGCATTCCACATGTATGTTTTTTTTATGTAACTCAAAACAATTGAAAAACATTCGGCATCCGAATAGAAGCATTCAAGTGTTGAAAGTAGAAGTGAATCTATAGGCGAGCAACCTGTAACTAAACCTGGTATTTTATATACTAATACTGCGTTAGTCTCGGCAAAGATCAAGAGTAAAGTGGAATTGTAAAAACCAATAGAACTTCTGCAATGATTATCAATAGCACAAATGCAATTAGCTAAGCCTGTATCGAGGTCTTGAGTCGTAGCCAAAGAAAATTTGATCTAAGTTTACAAAAAATTTCGAAGTCATATTGGATTTATAAGGAAAATTTACTTGGTTTGATGAGCTTTCATATGTTATACTTGGATCAAAAAAACTGTATATATCTGTGATTTTTCCCATGAAAGATTGATCGATTTTATTGGTTAGCTCTACTGTTTGAAGTAGTGCATTGAAATAAATCATGATTGAATTAGTAAATTGAGAAAAAGTTGCATTGAATTGAGTATTAAAATCAGTTTCTGTTATCATATTTGAAGCAATAAAAGATTGCAAAAGAAATCGATGAATTGAATCATCAATTGTCTTTTTTGCTAGCTGACAAAGATCAGATAATAACTGGAATTCTGAAGAAGCTACGTTACGCCAATCTTCCTCATTTCGAGGGATAGTGATCTTATTTAATATTGAAATCCAACGATTCGAAAGCAAATCACTTGAACAAACTTGATGCAAACTAACAGATAATGATATAAATGTTTTGTATGATATTGCTGTATTGGAGCAAGTACATTTCAATGTATCAAAATACATTGATTGTAATTCATAATAAGTAGTTAACGATGGATGTGATACAGTTTGCATGATAGTTTGAGTCTTCAATATATTGAACAAAAGTAAAATAAGAACTGAACCTATTTATACGAAAAAATGAAATAAAAGTATGCTGCTCAGTTTTCTCATTCATTTTACCAGTTAGTAATCCTACATAAACACGTGTCACAATCTTTTGTCTTTTAATATCATGTTCCGTTCGTTTTGTAGTCATTTTAAATAAATTTACTTTTCCAATCCATTGAATAAACGTTTGTAGATCTGGATGATGAGCTATTAAAATTTAAGAATGCAAACAAAAATATAACTATTTTGAAAAGGAAATGAATAGAAATACTTGAGATATTATTATTTGTATTTCTGAAGTGTTCTCTCAATTTTAACGAAATATTAATTAGAAATGGTGTGATTAATCGAAGTATAATAATGAGACCACCATATAAACTGATAAATAATGTCACAGCGTCCCAAAAATAAATTTGATCAGTTCGAACATATGTGCAATATGAAGGAGCACATTTATAAAAATAATTTGAATAGTAAACTTTTGTTGACCATTGATTAATTAGTAAATTATTTAAAAGATTAAGCACGGATATGTATTCATTTTGCTTTGATATAACTAAACTAGTTAAATTTATATTTCCCTGAAAACAACAATGAAAAAAAATCTCATCTGTTTGTAAAATATTCTAAATTTATATACTTGTTGCTTTAAATTTGGAAAATTTTCCACTAGTAATTGAAGACATTCGATATCATATAGGCAATTTAATGTACTCTGAAGAAGAGCCTCGAAAGAAGTACATCCAACAAAAAATCCATTTATTTCCGGAGAATTATCTGTATTTTGGAACCAATAGATATGTTCAACTACGCTCGTTTGATTTTCGCTTGAAGAAAAACGAGCTTTATAAGTAGGATTTCCACTGGCACATCCAACGAAATATTGCCCATCTGTAACATTAGTTAAACTGAAGTAGTTTTTAGCTTGCCATCCAGTTATATAGTGTTGCCAAGTATTCAAATCTAAATAGAGTGCAAATCCTGCATTTGTATTGAAAGCAGAAATGAAATAATTTCTTCGCGTAATAATTCTGAGATAGTTGATAAATGAATTCATTCGAGTTAAAAGAATATTTTTCATTGATTCAATTGCTTCATTGACTTTGATTTCAACTTGATATTCTGGTTGAACATAAATGCTAATAAATTCACTGCTATTGAAATCAATTAGATTTTCATTGATATAGTCTTGAGAAAGCAAACAAAGTTTACTTAAAAGTGCAAACTAAATAGAAATGAAATAGAAATTTATATGTCAATAACTATTACATTACCTGAGCGCTAGCTGTCGTTCGAAAATCTTGAATACCTTGTCGATTTGCATTTGACATATAGAGACCTTCGATCCATTGTTGGGTTACAAAAAAACTTGAACAAATATCATGAAATATGACATTATTTGAAACAAATGTTTCATAAGATATGGTAACTTCTGAGCATGGACATGAGAGAGTTTCTTCATATTCAAGATAAAGTTGATTAAAAGTGTTAAGATCGATATTTTCAATGATAACTGTTCGACGTTGTGTTTGACTTAAATTAGTATAAAACAGTATGTAGACACTACACATGAGAAGAATGACATAAAGTCGTGTTGTGTATTTTTGATGTTGTAAAATAGTGACTGGATCTTTTGGCTCGTCCTCATAATCATTTTCTTCGAACATAAAAAGATTGTAGTCTTTGATTGTTGCATAAATCGAATGAAGTTTCAAATTAAACTTCATTTTCAGATGATAATATTCTGTTCCAAAATTATATGAAAAAGATCGTATGAAATATGACTTTTATTTACCAAGAAAATTTTCATGCTTCAAGTCATTTTCGTCATCATCTAAGTCAAATCGACATAGTAATTAAAATTCTATATATCAACAAAAGTAATTTTAATTTCAATGACTTGTTAATCATCTAGTTTGTTTTTTCTATCGAAATAAATAAGAAACAATTTCCGTAGGAACGCTATTTAATTAAAATTAAATCATACCTGGATAGCTTTTTCTCTGAATTATTTTACATTTTATAACAACAAACTTAATGGTTAGGGTGACACTTTCAGACATAGTTTCGACACGAATTGATAAAATTTATCGACAGATTTTTCGATTACAAGACGGTTGTACGCTCGTTTAGTTTGATTTCAGCGAAAGAATGAAAACTACATATTTCAACTTATGATTGGTCTATATTTATCGAGCAAATTTCAGATTTGCAAACCTGATTTATAAAAATGAAGTTATCTATGAACATTAGAATTGTATTCTTTTAATCTTTAAGAAAATTTCATCGGATATGAAACTTCAATTAATGAACCATCACCTGGTAAATCATTTGTATTGCCAGTAACTAATACTATTAGGTTACAATTCATTCAAAACCGATTAAATGTTTGTTTTTATTTGTATGAATATCAACACAAAGAAGATTTTAGCTGCGCCACAATTCTGTTCAAGATATAATTCTAATTGTTCATGAATCAATGAATTCAGATCGGTATTCCATTCATAAATATTCGATGTTTGATATAATCGAGCAATTTTCTCTCGAATTTTAAACGAAATAGCTCCTTGTGGGTTCGGTAGTAGAATAATAAAACATTTCAATGATGTCGTTTTCAAAAAGATTTTCATAATGCTTATCATCAACGAATTGGTTGGGCGTTGGAAAATATCGCTCTTGTTTACGAACAGCACAGTAAATTAAAGGATTCTTTAAAATATTTTTAAAGCACTGCATATATATGAACAAACATTATTGTCTACACATTATTATATTACTGATATCAAACGAAATATCGAACGTGTTTGTTCTATGAACTAGATTTAAATAAAATTTACAAAAAAACTGTTTAAGAATAGAATGTTGAAGCAACAATCGACGACTAGCGCCCTCGTTTGAAAACAGACTTTCGACTAGATACTATCTGATTGATTTAAACAACATGTCCAATAATGTACGAAATATACGATGGGCATTCGATTTATTTAGTAGATTTCTTTTTGAGATATCGAAGATTTACGTTTAATTTTAGATGGCAACTGAATTTATTGAAGAACCAGTGTTAGCTGATGAGGACGATTACGATGATGATGATGAAATCAAACCGAATAATCAGCAGAAAAAGAAACATAATAAATTAATCGATTCAATTGTTGAGTTAGGTGGCAAAAAAAAGTAATGAATGAATTAATTCTTCTAAAAAAATACACAACTTTTTCTTTGTATTAATTTAAATAGAAAAGTTACTCTTCGAACAGAACCGATTAGTAATCCAACGAATCTTCTTGCATCAACACAAACATGTAATTTATTTCAAACAAAAACATTTCGATTGATTTTGTTTTCTAGCATCAGCATCGAAAAAGATTAAAAGTCATCAATTATTAACTAGTTTAAAAAAGACTTCCTCACAGCAAGTGCAAACACTAAAAAAACAATTAGCAAAAGTCAACAAACATCAATCAGTTCTCCATCAACCGTTACAAAAACCACAAGCTGAAAAGGTTTTTTCTATTATATACTGCGCGTGTGTTTTGTTTTAAATCAATTTTGCTCGTTAGGCTGAACGTATCGCTGCGTATAATCAAGAAAAGAAATCTTTAACAAAATGGGATCCAATTATCGAAAAAAATCGAACAGTAAATCATCGAACAATTTGATCATCACATTTTCTTTTTCGAATCACTTCCTTTTCAGGCCGAAACAATGAATTTTCCTCTTCAAAATGGTGGCGTACAATTTCAAACAACACAAGAATTTGTTAGCAAATTAAAACCATTGAGCTCATTAGAAAAAGATATCGCTGCTATTCTTCAAACAAGTCAAAACAATATTCAACCAGATTCTTTGCTAACTCAAGCTGAAAAGAAAATCATCAGTAAAATGGATTTACTTGAAGTAAATTTCATTAATTAAATCATTGAAATACGGATAATCGATTTATTATTTAGGCAAAACAACGATTAACTGAATTGAAAAAAATGCGAGCTTTAATTTCTTATCAACAAGCAAAATTTAAACGAGTAAAAAAGATCAAGAGTAAAAAGTATGTTTTTGATTTTTGTCGAGAAAAATAAACATTAAAATGATATGATAATTGAATAGATTTCGTCGTTTGGCTCGAAAAGATCGTCAAAAACAAGAAGAAAAAGACTTAGAAAAACTAGCTGTCGAACATCCCGATGAATTTCTCGAACGTTTACAGCAACTTGAACGACGTCGAATTGAAGAACGTTCAACGTTAAGACATAAGAATTCAACGAAATGGGCAAAAGAAAAACGTCTCTTAGCTAAATTCAACACTCAAGTAGATTCTCATCGATGAAAATCTGTTTGATTACAATTCTTTTGTTTGATCGTAGGTTCGAGAAGATATTGAAGAGCAATTGAAACTCGGAAAGAAATTAAGTAAAAAGAAAACTGAAGAGGAAAGTGATGACGATGATGATGATGAGGAAGAGGATGAAGATGAAACAACAACTTTGCCGGTTGCCGATGCTTCGAAAAAGAAAATCACCGAAATTCCGTTGATTCTTGCTCCGTCTCATGCCGAAGCTGAAGCTAATCCTTGGCTAACAACAAGTACCGTTCTACCAGCTTCGGAATATTCAAAACCAGCTGAAGTTAAAAACGATGAAGAATCTTCTTCATCTTCAGAAAGCGAAGAAGAACAAGAACAAGAAGAAAGTAAAGTGGTTCAACCAGTGGCTACAAGTGAAAGTTATGGTTTAACAGCCAAAGTGCCTGAACAATTGAATATGCCAAAGACAAGCAAATCAATTGAACCCGGAAACGACAAACGAGAACAACATCAAATGAATATTCAAGAAGCATTCGCCGATGATGATGTTCTCGCTGAATTTGAAAAAGAAAAAGACGATATTATCGAACGTGATCGTCCTAAAGCAATTGACTTGTCACTGCCCGGTTGGGG
>Ga0209952_1003548_pt1 | contig 10745 bp, 14 predicted proteins | sample ThiBiot_750_biof_2_FD_183951 | JGI IMG/M metagenome (GOLD analysis project Ga0209952, IMG submission 183951) | Wastewater bioreactor microbial communities from Cape Town, South Africa - Thiocy_cont_750_biof (SPAdes) | ecosystem: Engineered > Bioreactor > Thiocyanate-remediating >...
CACCGATCTATGCTCAACTATCAGCTAGTAAGATCGAATGATAAATTTCTCGGTTTCGCTTTTCTTTTGTCTCGTAGTTCCGGAAAATAAAAATCTGTTCGATACAATTCACGATAGTGTGCTTGTTCTTTGCTTGGATGATAAATATCCATCGACAGATAACAAAAATAAACAGACATTAATTGGTCTGAATTTTTTGCATGGCTGTGGAACGAATGTCAATACAGCAAATCGATGGTTCGATAAAACACTTCAAGTAAATGAAAATAGAAAGATTTCTATTATTGTTATTACTTTTTTTTCTTGTTTAAAGTTAATCGTTGGACCTGATGGATATTCAGGTATCAATTACGAACATTCAATGGCTGAAGGTGGCATGATAACTGCACTTGTTGATTATTCGCTTGATTATTGGTACGAACTTAGTTTTCTCTCAAAATTCTTCGTTATTTTAAAATTTTTTTTGTTAATAGTAAAACTGCAGGCGGATTGAAATCGACGAATGAAGCTTCATTACTAAAACAATGCAAAGTTGTCATACCGAAAGACGTCAAACAATCAATAACTGAAAGTGAACAACGTGTGAATAAGTACGTATGAAGAACAAACAAACAACAACGATTTACTTTTGTTTTGTCGAAACAGATTTCTAGAGAATTGTGATTTAATCGTACATAAATACACTGGATATGGAAAACAATTTGCTAAAGAAAACAAACTTAGCATTGGTAGGATACAACTTCAAATCAATAGAACTCGTTCGATTGTTTTCTTTCAGATGCCATTATTCAAGTTGGCTTACAAGTCGCTTATTATCGGTTAGGAACTTTCTTCTTTTTGTTTGTCTTATCGAACTTTTGAATTAACAGAATGCATGGCAAATGTGGTGCTACGTATGAGAGTGGTTCTCTTCGACGTTATCATCTCGGTCGAACGGAAACTATTCGTTCGTGTACTTTGGAAGCACTTGAACTTTCGAAATCAATGGCAGAAGAACATAATCAAACGTCAATCGAAGCCAAATACAAACTCTTTCTTCAAGCTATTCAAGCTCATCGACAATATACAAATGATGTAGAAAAAATAAATTCGAAATTTGGAATATTTTTCGAAAACTTGAATTATTTTTTAGGCAATCAATGCCAAAGGTATCGATCGACATCTATTAGGTTTGAGAATGATTGCCACGGAAAACGGTCTGCCTAAACCAGCATTATATGATCATTTGAGTTATAAACGTGCAATGCATTATATCCTTTCAACAAGTCAAGTAAAATCGATTTTAATTCGGGAAAAATCATTTTCATACAAAGAAAAATCTTCTCTTAGGTTGCAGCTAAACATGATTGTGTTATGATTTACGGTCCTGCAGTTGACGATGGATGTAAGAATTTGAAAAATGAATGTAGTAATAAAAAAACAACGATGAGTCTGATTTGTCTAGATGGTTGCTGTTACAATCCTCGAAATGATTCGATCAATTATATGGTAACAGCATTTAAAATCAATAATCAAGGCACTAATGTGAAAGAATTTTCTGAAACATTCAATCAAACTTTGAATGATATACAAAAATTAATCGAATTCAATGCACCTAAACCAATTAAATCCAAATTATAGAAAAAGCATAGAATCATTCCTTTTTTCCTTTTCTTTTTTTAAAAGTATATCGCGATTTTACTATAAGAATATCTTTGTAGATAAAATAAAAAAGTGATTTATTATGGTTCGATGCTGGTATATGGATGAGGTGAAAGATACGCCTCAGGATTTACATATATTAGAAGAAATCGATACATCGACAGTATGTCAACGAACAGGTGTTGAAGTTTGGCATTTTCAACCGGATCAAATTCTTCCGGGAAGTGAAAATCCAACATTAATTAAATTGAAACAAGACCGAGGGTAGATTGTATATCTGATAGAGAAGATAAATTCGTCATTGAATCGTTTTTAGATATACTTATGAAGATGAAATCAATGTTAGTCCAGCGATGGAAAATTATGAAGCGAAATTAAAAATCTTTTTTACTGAACATCTTCATTCCGATGAAGAAATTCGACTTGTTGTTGATGGTTCAGGTTTTTTCGATGTACGAGATCGAGAAGATAAATGGATGAGAATTCATGTCTTTCCCGGTGATTTACTTATTTTACCAGCTGGTAGAAATTCATTTTATTTCGTTTTTTTTTCTTTTACATCGATTTATTCGCAGGTATCTATCATCGATTTACACCGGATGAGCATAATTTTATTCGTGCTCGACGTTTATTTGTTGGCGAACCTGTTTGGACACCTATCAATCGTCCAATTGGTGATGAACATCCCTCTCGTCAAGGTTACGTTCAACAACTTCAAACAAGTGCTTAATCAATGAAAATACAATATTTCGTTTTCTTTTTTTTTGGGAAAATTTTTATTTTTCACTTTCACTTTCATTTTCATTTTCTTCATTCGGAGGTTGAAACCGAATAAATAAAACAATAAAAGCAAAAAGCAATGAAGCTAATATCGCAACAATAAGAGATATCAAAGTAAAACCTATGGGACCCATCGATTTCAGATTCATACTATAACCAATTAAGAGTGGAATAAGTGCGTCACCGGCCGAACCACCTACAGCTAATATTGACATACGTTTGCCTGTTATTGTCATATGTGTTTCAGTATAGGCAATAGCTGATGGATAAATCGATGCAACTGAGAGACCGTAGAGTATCGAACCAATCCAAAGAATGGTCGATTGATGATTGAAAATAAATAGTAAAGTCAATGAAAGTACACAACCAATTAAATCGACTGAAATCATTTGTAATGGTGAGAATTTAATTGATAAAGGTATTCCACAGAGACGACCGAATGCAAACGATGTCCAAAATAATGAATTCAAATAAGCAGCAATGTCTTTTTCGAAGTGTAAATGTAAACTAGCGTATGTATGTAAATAAGCACCAAATGCTGACTCAGCACCGACATATAAAAGTAGAAAAACTGTTATTAAAATAAGTACAAACATCATTCTTCGTGGAAACTCTTTTGCGAGTAGTTTTTGTTCATTATCATTCGAAGGTACGATACCTTCACTAACAAATTCTTTGTTCTCTAAATCTAATTGACGTGTTTTCTTCGCGAGAAATTCATCACGTATTGCATAAACTAAAATCCAAACTAAATTTGGCACATGTAATAAACCAATAAACCAATAAGCATAATGCCATTGATCGATTGCACTTGTTTTTTGTAGAAACGGTGCGATAATCAATGGCGATAACAATGCACCTATACCAAATGCACCGTGAACTGCTTGTAAATACGGACTAAAATTTTTATTTTCATAATGACGAATCGTTAGAATTTGAGCGAGATTATCAACAACACCGGCTGAAAAACTCCAAATTAAATGAACGAGAATCATTGGTATAAGATGATAGATAAATGGAATAACTAATGTTGTCATACACATGAGACCTACTGAACATGATAAAAATGTTCGACCAAATGATGAATAACGATCGATGAGAGTACCGCCAAGCAATGTACCGATTAGAAAACCACCCGAACGTGTAAATACAATATACACGACTCGATCGAGTGGTATATTGAGTTGTTCACGAAATTTCAGTAAGGTCGGTCCAATAATACCCGTACCTAATCCCATCGAAAAGAAAGAATAAAACAATGCAAGAAAATAGAATACAGATGTAGTTGTATTCGTTGATTTCTTTGTTTTCTTGTCATTTGCATGAGTTGCTGTTGGAGTATGCAAAGATATCGATGATGCAGATAGAACATGCATTGCTTGACTAAGATTTGTTTTTTTAATCATATCACCTGGTATTTTATCGGACATTGAAGATAACACTGAATTACTGAAAAAGAAAAATAATATATAAAAAAAATTTCTTTTGCTTTTTGTTTTCAAAAAGACTAACATTCGTATTCGTGTATTTATCTTTCAATGAGAATATAACCGTCGAAAAGCTTTTGTTTTACGACATTTTACGATCTAAAAATAATCATTTATTTCATTCAATTGTATCAAAGTAATAAACAAGAAGAAAAAGTAATAACAACAAGGAGAAATTACGATGAACACGAGATACGAATTTTCTTTGCCCATTCAGGTGAAGTTTTGGCATAATGATTCATATCCATTTGTTCGTCGAATGGATATCGAAGTAAACGTAAAAGATGATCGATTTCATCGAAATCACCATTCTGCGCTTTTCTAATAGCAATTTCTGCCATATAAGTACGTAGAATATATTTTGGATTAATACGATTCATTTGTTCGCGACGTATTCGTTGTGCATAACTACCTTCGATAGTTAATCGTTGTTGATAGACTTCAAACCAATGTTCGTCTTGAATTTGCTTTGGTACAATATTATCAGCTAATTGTCGCCAAAAATTCGTATAATCTATTTCATAGAAATCTAATAGACGAAGAATTTCTTCGTATAACCATCGATCAGATTCAAGATAATAAATAAGACCGAGTTTCGTTCGCATTAGACGATCGTATGTCTGATTAAAACTCGACCAGAATTCGTATTGTTCATTGAGTGGAAAACCTGAATTGATAAGAGAGGAAAATGCTAAACGTAATTTATTTAAATTCCATGCAGCTATTGCCGGTTGACGATCGAACGCATATCGACCTTCATCATCCGAATGATTGGGTGCGTAACCTTTCAATTTCTTTTCAACAAAAGCAAACGGACCGTAATCAATAGTCGATCCAATGACATTCATATTATCTGTATTTAAAACACCATGTGTAAAACCAAATGCTTGCCAGTAAGCAACCAGTCGACCTGTTCGATGAGCAATATCGATTAATAAGAGATTATATCGATTGGATTCATTCGAAAATTGTTCATACATATTATCAATGACAAAATCAGCTAACTGTCGAACTTGCTGAAATTGATAACGTGTCGAGAAAAGTTCGAACGTTCCCATACGAACAAAAGCAACAATAGGCGCAACACGTACAACAATTGCAGCTGTTTCAATCGATTCACGATAGACAGGCAATAGTTCTGAGCCAACAAGACTCAATGCACGAGTTGTGTCGATACCTAAATGATGCATTGCTTCCGATGCGAGATATTCACGTATCGATGAACGTAGAACAGCACGGCCATCGCCACCACGAGCGTATGCCGTTGGTCCAGTACCTTTTGCATGAAAAGCCCATTGATTAATTTGACCAAGTAGAAGAGCTCGACCGTCGCCTAATTGTGAAGTAAAATAACCGAATTGATGACCAGCATAGATCATTGCAACGGGCCGAGAACCCGATAAAAGTCGATTGCCACTTAAATATTCTGACATTTGTTGTCGATCGATAATTGATATCGATAGATCTTGCAATAATTCATCATTAATACTGATTAAATAAGGATCAGGAACGGATTTCGGTTGTGTAAATGTATAGAAAGAATTCGATGGTAATTGTTCAATATATGTATTATTATTAAAATGTAGAAATGTTTGAATAGTTGATAGAAATAAACAGAAAATAAATAGAAGAAACATGATTTATATCTGAATAAGATATTATACGTAGAAATGTTTCATGTGTGTCTGTGTTTTTTTTTATTTGAAAAAGAAAAATAACAAACAAACAAACAAACGGAAAATTCAGATGATTGCATGAATGAGTATGTTGCACTGTAGATCTTAGATGTAAAGTTTAATTAATTCATCACTAACAGCCGATGGTGTCAATGTTCCAATATCAGTAAATAATAAAGTAATATAAGCCGGTGGTGTATAATCAACAAGTGGATGTTCAGCTTCAAGATTATTCTCTTTCGAACGAGCAATTGTCGATGCTCGATATTTGAAATGATCAGGCAAATCTCGATTATTTAATGGATAAAATCGAACGAATTTAAATGATTCCGATGCAACATAAAATGGTTTATTCATTTCATGTGCAGCTATTGCAATATTAAATGTACCGATTTTATTAATCACACCTCCACTTTCAACAACAGCTTCGGCACCAATAAGTACACATGTGACTTTTTCCATTACATAAGCAACACTGGCGTCTAAAATCGAAATCGCTGGTATGCCTAATGCTTCTAATTCATCACGCATTTGTAGGCCACTTTTATCCGGTTCAGAATCCGTGACAAACACACGAAAACGTGTAAATTTCGATGCATAAGCAAGTAGAGCGAGAACAACACGTGAATATGAATGTGTAAGAATAACACTTCCATCGACGATAAATTCTTGACTGTATTCAGCAATACGTTGTCGAGATGAAAGTGTTCGTTCGAGAAAAACTTCGCCACGTTCGATTAATTTTTGTCGACATTCATCAATGGCAAACGTATCAAACTTAGCCAATGTTATAAAACGTAGAAATAATTCACAACCGGATTTAACACTCGGCATTGATGACTCAGTATTGGTTGTCAAAAGTTGTACAGCAGATTTAAGTTCATGAGATAATTCACTCATTGTACCAGCTGATGATCGATTGATGACATCGAGTAGCGTACGAATAGCTGTTATAGCAACTGATGCTCTAAAAAACAATGAAATGTTATATTAAACATCAGCATGGCTTCGAGAATTTGTCTTTCGAAAGTTGTTAATTGTTGTTTATCTATGCGTTTTTTTTTCTTCTCTCATTTCAAGTGTTGTTTTCAAGCATGAAAATGATCGATAAATGATATTGTTCATTCGAACTTACTCAGGTTCTTGTTGACGTCGAGCGGTAAAATATTGTAGAATAGGATTGTCATCGAGACATTCTTGCTCATCAAGAGCAGTTAATGTTCGATCGTGTGTCATCTGAAAGGAAAAGGCAGATTTATTGATACTTTCATGACGAAAGGCGTGCAAATATTTTTTTAAAAGGCAAAAACGAGTCAATGTTATTTCTAAAGTAAAGTGAACAACAATCACCTTTGAAGAAAGTGTAAAAAAGGTTTTCTTTTCTCTTCTCTCCTCGTTTTATTGTTGTTCTTAGTGCCGTTAAATTAAAAGAAGAGATGAGGCTGCTGCTGCTGCTGCATAATGTTCGATAGACTCATAAGAACATTTAAAAAAAAACGAAGCGAGGAAAAAAAATAAGAAAAACACGAAGAGAACTTGAAAACATTGTTTTGTTTGTTAACGATTCACTGAATCGTCAAATTGACAGTTTATATTGGTAACTTCATACATCATTGCTTTGACAGCAGTGTTACTGTACTTTTTTTTGCACTTTTCAAAAAACAAAACGATGATGAGTAGATTACCGGTGATCACACAGAATTTTTCATCACCAGATGCGTTTACTGATACACCGTTGATGCTTCTACCTCAGCCAACAACACCGCCACTACCCGATCGAGATCAAGAAGGTTTCAGTCAATTGATTTTACATGATCTACATCGACATCGGCAATCCTATGTACGAAGTTATACAGCATTTGAAACGTTAAAAAAACGACAGGATTTTGTTTTACGTCAAGAAAATCTTCGAAATTTACAATTTTATGAGCAACGTCTCGCAGCTAAACAAGAGCAATTTGTTGACCAATCGATACATTCCTATGAACAATGTTTTGTTAAAGTCATCAATGGAAATACAAGTTTACATCCAAACAATCAAATTGAACAACAAAAACGATCCAAAACAATGTCACCTCTATTCGATAAATTTCATCCACATCAATTATCTCATATTCCTGCAATGCCTTTGGATCCGCCACCTGTCACACCATTTCATCGTTATCAACGAACACATCGTCCACCGAAATATCAAAGTCACGCTAGTCTCTATCGTTCAGCTCAATCGTTACATGATGCATTTCAATCGTCGAGTTTTTCTCAGCAAAGTCAACCATTTGTTTCATTTACTGAAAATTATCTACAAAAATACGCCGATCAATCAGTAACAAATCCTGAATTTGAACTAGATACCATCGATGAAAATGCGATTCAACAAACACAAATACGTTCTGCATCAGCTGAACCAGCCTATCAAACGAAAAAACAAGAAACTACGAAATCGAAAACACCTGATCTACAACATAATCGAGCGAATGCATCATCAAGAAATACGAATACACCATCATCAACACCACAAACAGGCTACAACGATGCTGTACGTGATGGTTTAATATCGAATAAAGGTATTACAAAATTTGCAAATATTCAATTAAGTAAATATTCTCTCAATAGAAAATCTAAAACGATCATCATCGAACAATGACAAACGTCGTTCATCACAACAATCAATAAGTCAATTGAGTAGTACCGGTAGTAAATCATCGAGCATGAAACGACCGAAAACAGGCAAAAAGAAAAAAGTTATTGTCGACATAATAACAGATAAGAAATCTGACACATCAAGCATAACAAAACCTATCGATACCAATGATCTACTTAAATCAGCTGTATTCATTCAAAACTACGAAAGTAACACATCGACAAAAATCGAACGAATACAACCATCAACAAATATCATTCGAAAACCTCCAGCAATCCTCCATCGTTCAACATCGAAATCCAGTGAAGATACTCTCGAATTGAAAAAAATTCTCGAAACTACCAGCACACCAATCATAACATCTGTACAAGCGGAAGTACCACCACCACCACCACCAACAACAACAACAACAACGAATCAAATAATTCCCGAAGAAACTACTGTTACAACTACTAACACATCAAATGTCACTGAAAACAAACCAAATTCGAATGAGCCCGTTCAACCACGTCTCCAATTTGCCGACAATCGTAAACGAATCAAAAAAGGCGCATTCGATACTTCAAATTCAATGCACGATTTAGTCGCATTCGAATTAGGCATGCTCGGTAGTCAACGTGGTGCAATGAAACGAACACGCTTACAATTAGCTACAAATACAGAAAATGGAAATAATATCCTACCAGAAAATCAAGCAACACTTGATCTATTAGAAAAAATTCGACAGGGTGCAACCGGTTTAGCCGTTGGTTCAGCACCTGTCTCGCAACAAGTTTATATCTGCAAAAAGAAAGAAAATAAAAATTCATAATTTTCCCTCATTTTTAGGGTTGCCGATTCGAATTACCATCTGATCTTAAACTTCTCGAAACTCTAACTCCATTAGATTATCTAACTAAATACTGTCGTTTATCATCAAGACGAAACTATCAATTCAAACGTATATTTGACAAACATCGAAACACTCAATATCGTTTCGAATCATCGAATTTATATGCAGCAATTGTCGATATTCACAGTGAAACATTTACGCGAACACAATACGAACAAATATGTGACTTAATTGATATTGCCAATCAACAACATCAATTTACTTATGAAACATTTGCCGGTATATTGGCTCTATCCGAACGAATTCTATTTGAATCATCGAAATTTCGTAGTAGTTTCGATGAACGTGATCTCGCGAAAGATACAATAGAAAAATGTGATTTCGATAGTTTAGATCGAAAACTTGACGGTTTGATAATAAGCGAGAAAATGAAACGATTATTAACAACAATTTAATATTCTGAAATAAAAATAAAAAGAATTTCTTCTCCCATCATCTTTCTCATCGAGGTATACTTTCAAATGATCGATTTTACACACACACACACACATAAAAACACATTCAACTAAGGTTTCACTGTTCTTTATTTTTGCACCATCAATAAAAAAACAACAATAGAGACAAATCGCGCACGTTTACATGTATATATATAGAAATATATATATATATGTCTGAGTTTTGTGTTCTTTGTTTTTAATGTGAATTGTAATAACAGAGTTTTAAGACACAAAAATAAGAAATGTTTTTCAATCGCACAAGCAAGAAACAAGCATTATATGAATGTACATATAAGTTTATGTATAATATATATATGTATAAGAAATAGAAAATAGCACGAATACAAGGACTACTACGTATTTTGTTTCTAATAGATTTGTTTGCATAGTAAAAAAGAAAGAAAGAAAGTATCATCGTTATTCAGAAGAAAAGCAAATAAACAAAAAAGAAAAAGAAAGGATATTTTCGAGGTAGGATAAGAAAATGAATAATGATTAGATTGTGTTGGAATGATTCGATGAGTAAAAGAAAAGAAAACCAAACGCATACAACGAACAAAAAAGAGAGAGAAAAAAGGTATTTTGTAATTTAAGTCGACCATTCGTCTTCACTTCCGTCGCTATCGTCATTTTCGTTTGAATTATCTTGTCCAACGATTTGTAATTTGATTCGAAAATGAAAAGAAATCTTACTAATTTTCTCTCGACGTTCCTGAAGAATTTTAAGAATGTTCGTTGCCATTGTGTCTTGCACTCCGGGACTTGATTCGCCGGACGATTGAACTTGCGGCAATGCTGGCCGTTCAGTTTGTGCCTAATGAGAGACAAAAAACATGACGAATTTTCAAGAAACAAACGAATTGTTTTTTTTTTGTACTTTTAATTTCGTTGTACTAAAACCACGAATCTGCGATAACAAATCATCTCGTGATCCAGTTGATGCCGGTACTGCTGGACGAGTACTGCCCGAATTGGCTGACGGCGGTGGTGGTGGCGGAGGCGGTGTATTGCCAAAGTCAGCCGGGAGTGGTGGTGGCGGCGGCGGAGGCGGAACACCACCACCGCTAGTATAGTTATTCACTGGCGGTGGAGGAGGTGGTGCTGGTGGAGCTTGTATTCGATTGGAGTCAGGATTATAGGGTTGTGGCGGAGGTGGCGGCGGCGGAGGTGGTGGTGCTTGTGGTGCTTGTG